>Ga0206130_10004161_pt1 | contig 18078 bp, 27 predicted proteins | sample Helgoland_Spring_9_FD_148637 | JGI IMG/M metagenome (GOLD analysis project Ga0206130, IMG submission 148637) | Pelagic subsurface seawater microbial communities from Kabeltonne, Helgoland, North Sea - Helgoland_Spring_Bloom_20160512_1 | ecosystem: Environmental > Aquatic > Marine > Epipelagic ... | reverse complement strand
GCACACAATCGTTGGTTGGAATTGTATAAAAAAGATAGTTGTAATCCCTTCGAAGAGAAGGAATCCAAGACGGGGGTGCAAATCCCCCCACCTCCACCAAAAGGAAATTAGTATGATTAAACTGTTAACAAAGGGGCAACATGAAGAACCCCTTAGTACGAGAATTAAGTAAGTGGATGTTTAAAGCATATATTGTTTGGAGCATATGTGCTGACATTGCGTTACTTGGTGGTTTAATTTATCTAGTGTTCTTTTGATGGGGGTGCACCAGTATCGATTGGGTTAGATATCAGAGACGGCAACTCAGTAGGCGATGACTGTAAATCAAGCAAAACTCGTAAATGCAACCGCAAATACAAAAGGTAGCGTAACTGTCAGTGGCAAGAACATCAAGTTCTCACGTCGCGGCCAGGAAGCTGTACTAGCCTAATAGCTAGACCCGGGGCAGGACTTGCCTTGTCAAATAAACAACCAGAACCCGCTTCGGCGGGTTTCTTTTGGCCAATGGAAATACCAATTGATGCCATAGGAAAATACAATAAAAAACAATGAAATAATAGTAGATTTCTATAGTAAATACTGTTACAATAACATATCAGTAGAAACACTGAGTCTGATCATTTCAAGGAGTAAATCAATGAATCAAGGTATTACGGTCCCAAGTGTGACATTTAAAACACGAGTCCGCGATGACAGCATCGGCGGCGACAATCCATTCAAGTGGCAAGACTTGACCACAGACGAGATCTTTAAGAACCGTCGTGTTGTGGTGTTCAGTTTGCCGGGAGCATTTACACCAACGTGCTCAACATACCAAGTGCCAGGCTTTGAACAGCACCACGACGAAATTTGTGCCAAAGGCATAGACGACATCTATGTGTTGAGTGTAAACGACACATTTGTCATGCGTAAATGGATGTTGGATCAACAGGTTGAAAAACTAAAGTTCATCCCAGACGGGTCTGGTACATTTACTCGTCAATTGGGTATGTTGGTGGACAAGGACAATCTAGGGTTTGGCATGCGTAGTTGGCGTTATGCCATGATTGTGTACAATGGTGTGATTGAGCAGTTCTTTGAAGAGCCAGGCCGCTGTGACAATTCTACAGTGGACCCATACGGCGTTTCAAGTCCTGAAACTGTGTTGGAATACTTGAATCGACACGAAAAGTAAAGATTACTTAGCAGTTTAACACAAACCCGCTTCGGCGGGTTTTCTTTTATGTGCGTAGTCTTGCTAGACCTACAAATTCAAAAATTTTGAACCACATCCAACCAATGTCAAACTCCCAAGCTCGTCTGCTTAGTTTTGGGTTAGCAGGAGCATCGTGATGATTGTTGTGTAGCTCTTCCCCGCCAATAACAACACCCCAAGGTACCATATTAGTGCTACGATCGTTTGTTTCATTATTTCTGTATCCCCACCAATGTCCTAGTCCGTTGACCACTCCGGCTGCCCAGAAAGGAATCCATATCATCTGTATTGCCCAGATTACAGCACCGGTCCAATCAAAAAGCCAGAGGTTGAACAAAAAGAGAATGCCAATGCCAAGTCTAGAGTGAGCAGTGTATACGTTGTGCTCCAGCCAATCATCAGGAGTACCAACACCGTATGTATTAACCATAATTTTATTTTTTGATGCTTCATGATATAGCAACGCTCCCTTGAACAAAACAGTCTTGATGCCGTGCACATGCGGACTGTGTGGATCACCTTCGTTGTCAGTTACACTGTGGTGTTTTCTGTGTATGGCAACCCATTGTTTGGTCACCATACCTGTGGTGAGCCATAGCCAAAAGCGCATAAAGTGATACAACACAAAGTGAAATTCAAGTCCTTTATGTGCTTGGCTTCTGTGTAAAAATAGTGTAACGCATATTATAGTGATGTGTGTCATCACCAACGTGTATATTATTTCATTCATTGGTTATTTAGTGGTATTAACATGCCACATAAGTGCACATACTTTATTTGTAAATAATACAACAGGCTAACAGGAGAAATAAAATGGCTGATAATAAAAAAGAAATAACAGTTGAAGGTTTAGAAGAAGCAGACACCAACGGCGATGGGCACATCAGCAAAAAGGAATTAAATCTACACTTGGAATTCAAGCGCAAAGAACTCGAAGACGCAGACGCACAGCGCGATGCTATGCGCAAGATGACATGGTTTGCATTGTTTGGTATGTTGTTCTATCCAGGCGCTATTTTGATTACAGCAATGTTAGGTTATGATAAGGCAGCAAATATCATTGGTGACATTGCGCCAACATATTTTGTAGCCATTGCTGGCTTGGTTGCGGCCTTCTTTGGTGCAAACGCTTACAGTAGCTCTAAGAGCAACTCTAAGAAGCCTGACTAATAATAAACAAATCAAGTCAATTTCACCAAAAACCCATGATCTTCATGGGTTTTTCATTTCTATTAGTAGAAACACTTATAAATAAAGGTTAAGCAGTATTTTACGCTGCCTATTCATAACAAAGGAAACAAAACCATGAAGAAAATTTTAGTAGCGGCCACAGTTATGGCCTTGTTCGGTGCTGTTCAAGCACAAACAGTATCTGGCACAATGCGCTATGATATGACAAAAGTAGAAGATACAGCCCTGGCTACAGGTATTGCCAAAAGTGAAATCGTATTCGGCGCATCCGAAGATTTAGGCAACGGTATGTCGTTGACCGCACGTATGGGCTTAAACGGTGCTGCCAGTGGTGAAACAGTTGCAGGCACTGATGCTACCATTGCCATCAGTGGTGGCTTTGGTACAGTTACAGTTGGTCAACTTGAAATTGGCAACGGTATCATTGATCGTGCATATGCAGGCGCTCCTGTTATTGGCACTGACGGTACTGTGTTGGCAGCAGCCGCAGACAAAGACATGATCAAGTACGCTTTGCCTGCTATCGGCGGTTTCACTGTTGCTGTAAGCGGTACTCGTGACGTTGACGCTACAACTTCACATGACTACACGTTGGGTGTAAGCGGAGCAGTTGCAGGCATCGACACAGGCGTTGATTATACCGAATCAACCGGGCGTGTTCGTGTTAGTGCTTCTGCAGAAGTAATGGGCTTGACAGTTGGTGCAGGTTGGAGTGGCCGCGAAACTGACACAGCGGATAGCCGTGCAGTTGGTGTAAGCATGCCGATTGGTGCGTTGACAGTTGGTGCCACACGTAGTTCAGGCGACGGTTCAGCAAACGAGTTCGGCGCCAGTTACGCATTGAGCAAGCGCACCAGTGTTGCGTATGCATACCAAACAGTGTCAGACAATGCTACCAGTGCAAACAATGTCTATACTAGCCGTGTTCGTTTACAACACACATTCTAATTTAAAAAATAATTAGATAAAAGGCTACTTCGGTGGCCTTTTTTGTTGACAAGGCAGTGTTTGTGTTGTATAATGGATGCATAGCGAGTGTGATGGAACGGTATACATAACAGACTTAAAATCTGTCGCCGAAATGGCTTGTGGGTTCGAATCCCACCACTCGCACCAAAGGTTAACTGCCGTGTGAAGGCATGGGGCATTCGCAAGATGTCAGTCCCCCACCTAATTATTTTACTGGTATTTTACGATTGCTAAATAGATCGTAGAAAGTTTTAGTCGCCGCTTTAGCTCATTTGGTAGAGCAACGGTCTTGTAAACCGTAGGTGGTCAGTTCGAATCCGACAAGCGGCACCAATATTAATAGATAGAGCTAAATATAGTTATAAGGAGCTCTATCAAATGAATAAGTCAAATTACAATTGTTTACATTGCGGCAAAGAAAACCTATTTAAGGGTTATAGTTACAATAACAAATATTGCGATAATAAGTGCCAAGCAGATTATCAAAGCAATGAAAAGATAAGAGCTTGGTTAGAAGAAGGCAAAGATTGGAAAACGCAGACTCCCCCTTGGGCAAAGCGTCATCTGGTAGAGTCTAGAGGTTATGCTTGTGAATGCTGTGGCATCAGCGAGTGGAACGAAAAAAAGATTGTATTAGAAGTTGACCACATTGATGGAAGACATTATAATAACAATGTGGTCAACTTGAGACTTATATGTCCTAACTGTCATTCGCAGACTGATACATATAAAGCTAAAAATATCGGAAACGGTAGAAAGTATCGTTGACGGGTCCTTAACTCAGTTGGTAGAGTGTCTGCTTTACACGCAGAATGTCGTCAGTTCGACTCTGGCAGGACCCACCAAGTTTATAAGCGGGATTAGTTTAATGGTAAAACTGTAGATTTCCAATCTTCCGTCATCAGTTCGATTCTGATATCCCGCTCCATAGTTTAAAAGCCCGTAATCTTAGGGCTTTTTTTGTGGCATAAAAACAACAAATCTTTTGGTTGACCCATAATTCCCAATTTGCTATAATATACACATAGCAAAGCAAAACAGGAGTAAAAAAATGAATATTACACGATCTATGATGATTACAAGTTTGCACTATGCACTAGACTTGGACCACTATAAGTTGGCAATGTGTAGTACAGAAGAACTGTTGGATTTATACAACAAATACTGCACTCAGTAGTTGACCCATAATTCCCAATTTGCTATAATATACACATAGCAAAGCAAAACAGGAGTAAGAAATGACTACAGACATCAATGTTCTCGCAGAAGCCACAGTCAAGCAGGCAGTGGTAGAAGCTACTCGCAAAACAAAAAGCTACATTGTGGACCACGGCGAAGGCGCTGGCGCCTGCGGATTTACCTGGGTTGACATCTACGGTGTTCGTGCCAACAGCAAACTGGGCAAGGCGCTGATTGCAAACGGATTTCGCAAGGACTCATACAACAGGTCATTGAAGTTCTGGAGCCCAGACAAGACCACTACTCAAAGTGTGGCCGCCAAAGAAGCAGGTGCTCAAGCATTTGTCACAGTGATGAAAAACTCGTTTGAAGACATCAGAATTTATGCTGGTTCACGACTAGACTAATAATAAAAAAATTGTTATAATAAACACATACACACCACTAACAAGGATTTAACATGTCAGAATCACGCACAGTCAATTCAATTCAAGCTCGTAAAGCTCTACTACAAGCATTCAAAGTTCAACGCCCTGTGTTCCTGTGGGGTCCTCCGGGCATTGGCAAGAGTGAATTGGTAGAAGGCATCACTGAAGAACTTGGTGGCTTGATGATTGACTTGCGTTTGGGCCAAATGGAACCCACTGACATTCGCGGCATTCCTTTTTACAACAAAGAAATTGGAAAAATGGATTGGGCGCCGCCAATTGACTTGCCCGATGAAGAAACTGCTAGCCAGTATCCTGTTGTGGTATTGTTTTTGGACGAGCTCAACAGCGCGGCACCTAGTGTGCAAGCGGCAGCCTATCAGTTGATTTTGAATCGTCGTGTTGGCAAATACCGTTTGCCTAAAAATGTGGTCATGGTGGCAGCAGGTAACCGTGAGAGTGACAAAGGTGTGACTTATCGTATGCCCACACCGTTGGCTAACCGTTTCATTCACTTGGAAATGAAAACAGACTTTGCGGCATATCAAATTTGGGCAGTTCAAAACAAAATCCATCAAGATGTTGTGGGTTACTTGAGTTTTGCCAAACAAGACCTGTACGACTTTGATTCAAAGTCAAGCTCACGTGCATTTGCTACGCCGCGCACATGGACTTTTGTCAGCGAGTTGTTGCAGAACGACGACGGTGATGACGAAACACTGACCAATTTGGTTGCCGGCACAGTTGGCGAAGGACTTGCTGTCAAATTTATGGCGCATCGTAAGATCAGTTCACGACTGCCCCAGCCCGAAGACATCTTGGCAGGCAAAGTACACGAGCTGGAAATCAAAGAAGTCAGTGCCATGTACAGTCTGGTGATCAGTATGTGCTACGAACTCAAAGATGCAGTGGCCCGTAAAATTCCTGACAAAGAGTTCCATGCCATGGCAGACAATTTCTTTGGCTACATGATGAAAAACTTTGAAACTGAATTGGTAGTTATGGGTGCTAGAATTGCGTTGACCACATACAACCTTCCGTTCCAACCTACCAAGTTGAAGAACTTTGACCAGTTCCATCAAAAGTACGGCAAGTACATTTTGCAGGCAAGTGCCTAAACAGAATGAAATATCGCATACACAAGGCAGCACCCGAAGGCTTTGAGTATGGTATTGCAATAGACCGTATGCTAGATTTCCATGCTGTAAGGCAATGGTTGATCGAAACATACGGTCATTCTGAGAACACTGCCAGTCCTTACTGGACACTGGGCCAAAGTCTCAAACAGCACTGGAGTTGGTCAATGGCATATCAAAACTATGCAATATTTCTCAGGGGCGACAGCGAACTTGGGTGGTTCAAGCTGAAATTTGGCAGTTGACCAATAATACACAATCTGCTATAATATATACATACAGCAACAAAGGAACACAATGAGCAAAGCAGGCACCACAGCAGATTCTAAAGAAAGCGACAAGTTCAAGGATCTTATCGGCCCAATGGATCCCAAACTGGATCGCGAAGTTCGCGAGATACTGACCACTGCTCGTGTTGGATTGTTGCTCAAAGCCAGCTTCTTTGGCAATTTGGCCACTCGCCTTACACTTACCAACGCTGATGAATGGTGCCCAACTGCGGCAACTGACGGACGTAAATTTTACTACAACAGCCGTTTTATCAAAATGCTCAAGCCCAAAGAAGTTGAATTCTTGTTTGGGCACGAAGTGCTTCATTGTGTGTATGACCATTTTGGACGCCGTGGCGATCGTGATCCGCAACTGTGGAACATTGCTGATGACTACTGTGTCAACGGTGACTTGAAGAAACACGGTGTAGGTGAATTCATCACTTCAGTTCCTTGTTTGTACGACAAGAAGTACGAGGGCCTGAGTGCTGAAGAAGTGTACGACATTTTGTACGAAAATGCTGAAAAGATTGACATCAGCAGTTTGATTGATCAAATGATCGACGAGCACTTGGACGGAGAAGGTGATGGTGAAGGCAGTGGCAAGGACGAAAAAGAAGGCAAAGGTCGTCCCACATTGAGTGCTGAAGAGCGCCAGCAGATCAAAGACGAAATCAAAGAAGCGATGATATCAGCCGCGGCAGCCGATGCAGATGGTGCAGGCAATTTGCCAGCAGGTGTCAAACGTATTTTGCAAGAACTCACAGAGCCAAAGATGGACTGGCGAGAACTGTTGCGTATGCAATTGGAGAGCACTATCAAAAGTGATTACACTTGGATGCGCACAAGCCGTAAAGGGTGGGATATGGATGCAGTCATGCCTGGCATGAAACTGGATCCAATGATTGACATTGCATTGTTTATTGACTCGTCTGGCTCAATGGAAGACAGTATGCTCAAAGATATTTTAAGCGAAACAGCAGGCATCATGGAATCGTTTCCTGCATACCGGATCCATGTTGCAACATTTGACACTCGAGTGTACAATCCTGTGCAATACGACTCAGAAAACTTAGAAGACATTACAGAATACGAACTCAACGGTGGTGGTGGCACAGACTTTACATGCGTGTTTGATTATTTAAAGCGTGAAGAAATTGAGCCCAAGCGCCTGGTTGTGTTTACAGATGGGTACCCGTATGGTAGCTGGGGCGATGAAAACTATGCCGACACAGTTTGGATATTGCACGGAACTACCAGTATTGTGCCACCGTGGGGGCAATATGCATACTACGAAGAAGAAAAAGTGGCAGCATAGGAGAATAAAGAATGAGTTCAGCAGTTGAATACTTTGCCAACAACAGGCCAAAGCCTAAATACCACATAGGCGATCGTGTTGAAGGATATTTTAAAAAAGCACCCTGGGTTGGCACAGTTGGGTGTGATAATATGCTTAATGAAACCGAAGGGTCACTGGTGGGCGTACATCTAGACTTGCCATTGCAAATCGACGGGGTTGTGTATCAGTACATTCGAGTCAAATACAAAGATCTAAAACGAAGAACATAATGATTATTTACAGCGAAACATGCAAGGTAACATCAGTTGCAACCAACAAGACAATGGATGCTGATATCCTAAAATTTCAGGAAGGACAAAGCCTTAGTGTAGCACTGAACAGGTCAGTCAAACTGCTGATGAACTGGAACGGTCGATGTTTCGAAGGCAAAGCAGCCGGTATGGATTTTGAAAGTGCCGGACCGGAGATAATTCGTACCGTGGCACGGCCAAGAGGATAATTACTATGGAAGAAGTTGAATTAAAACTGGACAATGATGAACTGTTACGACTGTGTTTGATAGCTCATAAACGCGACATAACACTCAATGCATTGATAACAGAAATACTAACTGAACAAATAGCCAGACTAGAAAAGGAAAAACACAATGGAAGTACAACCTAAAGACACAAGCAAGCGCCATTTTTGGGCCAGCATGATCAAAAGCATTACTCGTTTGGGTGCATGTGCGGCACTATTCACTGGTGACTATGCCACCGCAGCCATTATGTTCTTTACAGCAGAGTTGCTGGGCATTGCGGAAGAAATGGTATAACCCAACCCAGGAAAACAAAATGACAATAGTTAAAAAAGCAAAACGCAACAAAGTTGAAATCCCGTCCACTGCTGACTCAACTGGCAAAACAAAACCGTTAAAAGAAACAACCGAAACACGGTATCATAAAAAATTCACTTACTACACCAACGATGCTATCATTGGACGTAGTTTAAGAATGTATGGTGAATACGGTCAGTCTGAAATTGATTTCTTGCTTGATGTGCTCAACAATATCACAAACAAACCCAAAGTCATTTATGACGTTGGTGCAAACATTGGTGTTCATGCCACTGCATTTGCCAGTGCAAAAGGATCACACGTTCACTGCTTTGAACCCAATCCGTTGAACTACAACATGTTGAAACTCAACACAAAAGGTCTTGACAATGTAACGTTGCACAAGGCCGCAGCCACCAATGTGGCAGGCGATATCTTGATTCAAACATTTGATCCAGAAGTGCCAGGCAACTACGGCGAAGTGCTTATTAATAAAGAATCAGGCGTCAGCGCAAAAGCTGTTCGCTTAGATGATGTTGATATTCCTGCTCCAAATTTAATTAAGATTGATGCCGAAGGTTCTGAACTTGGTGTTATCCAAGGATGTCTTGCCAAGATTAAGAAGAACTTGCCGTTGGTCTATTACGAAGCGCAAGAGTCGCCACACCTTGACAAGATCTACGATATCTTAACAGACATTGGTTATCACTTGTACTGGGGTTGCATTCGCAACTACAATGCAGGCAACTTTAAAAACAACACTGACAATATCTTTGGAACCAGCGCATTGTTCAGTGTTATTGCTGTGCCGCCAGGATGGGCCAAAGTTGAAGGACTAGAACCTGTAAAGGATGCACAAGACAGCTGGAAACGTTTTATTACGCCAACTGCCGAATAATCAATTTGCTCTAAACAGTCAGTTTTAGACTCAATAAGCAGTGAAAAAGATTTTCACTGCTGTCTTTTTTATTAAATATCTGTATGGAAAATAAAGAAATTACCATTGCTGACTTGGGTCTGTTGAAAAACATCATTGACCTGGCCAGCACACGCGGTGCGTTCCGCGCCGCAGAAATGAAAGAAGTAGGCGAAGTTTATGATAAACTTACAGCCTTTTTAGAAGCAGTCGTAGCACAAGCCAAGGCCCAGGAAGAAACTGTGGCCAGTAACACAGGAGAGTAACAATGGCATTTATGAAACACGTAGGTAAACATAGTGATCGAAAGGTCTGTGTATTGTACCGTCAAGTCCCAAACGAAGAACACATGTGTTTGGTAGTTTACCCAGAAACTCTACACGCACACTGGCAAGATGCTGTGCAAAAAGTCTTAGAAAGTGAAATCGGACAATCAGCAGAAGAATTTGCAGATGCATTGCATCGCAGTTATCTGCCAGACGGTCGCCCAATCTTGGAAACATTGCATACAGAACGAATGATTAAGAAAATTCGCACTTCGGATGTTCTTGTTACACCAACTGGTCAAGCAAAAATTCGCCTAGACGAACTCAACAAGATGTTGAACGAAATGAAACAAGGCGAAGATGCTGTGCGTCGTTTAGCAGAAAGTGATGCCAGTCGTGGGTTAGTTGATCCTTCGGTCAAACGCAAAGCCGAAGCAGCATACAAAGCAGATCAAGCTGTCAAGGCTGCACCTGGATATGTTGCTCCGCCAGTACTCAAAGCCGGCGAGGGTGGTGCATTGAGCGATCGCGATATTGCTGCCAACATGCTGGCACAAGCACAGGCTATGGAAGCAAACGCCAAAGCAATGGTTGCCGAAGCTGCCAAAATGAAGAAGGATGCTGAAAAAATGGATCCGACAGTTAAGCGGCAAAGTGGTGCCAAGGCAGAACTTGTAGAAGTAGCCGACGCACCAAAGGCCAAACGTACACGCGGCCCTAACAAAGTCAAGACTGTGTAAATGACAGAGCCAAGTGACGATTTTGTCGCCGCCTGGGAACACATAATTGCAGATATAACAAAAACTGACGTACCACTTGAATGCATTAAAAAAGTAGTACTTAAATTTCACGGTGGACGTCAGAAGACTTTTAATTTAGCCACATTAAAAAAACAAGGTCTAGACATGGAAGAAATTGAATCTATGCTTACCCGAATTTTAGATGAACAGAACGATCAAATTCGTGATGTGGATTTTGTTGTAGATGTAGTTGCTGTTGCCAATCTTGTCCAACCAGAAACCAATAAAATATTACACGGACTTAAATGACAGTCAGACTTTTATCATATAGCCAACCTACAGAAGAGTTCGCCGACATGGGAATTGCAGATGCTCAAGAGCTCATTGCATACTGCGCCCGTGTTAGCAACCCAAGCAATCAACTAAACACAGAAACAAGTGAAAAGCTCATCAAGTATCTTGTCAAACACCAACACTGGAGCCCACTTGAAATGGTATCAGCTTGTTTGGAAATTACAACAACAAGAGATATAGCGAGACAAATTCTAAGACACAGAAGTTTCTCTTTCCAAGAGTTCTCACAACGCTATGCTGATCCTACAAAGGACATGAACTTTGTTTTACGTGAAGCTAGATTACAAGACACAAAGAACAGACAAAACAGTGTAGATCTCACAATGGATACTCCGGAGCAACGCAAGTTAGCAATGGATTGGACAAAGGCCCAGCAACGTGTAACACTTGCTGCCAAAGATGCTTACGAGTGGGCTATCAACAATGGCATTGCCAAAGAACAAGCCAGAGCTGTGCTGCCAGAAGGACTTATCGAAAGTCGTTTGTATATGAACGGTACATTGCGTAGTTGGATTCACTTTATTGAATTACGCAGTGCCAATGGTACACAAAAAGAGCATCAACAAGTTGCTGTGGCCTGTGCCGAAGCTATTGCTAAAATATTCCCAATGGCAACTGATCTGGTTGCTAATTAAATGTAGTGTGCTATAATAGTGAAACCATACAACAAAGTTTCAACTATTGTAGTGCATACATTTAAATTAGGCGATGTAGAAGACCCCGATTTGTATGCTGCCATACCGTTAGGCAAATGGCAAGATAGTGAATCTGGCAAATGGGTTATGGAACATGCTGTAGAAACTCCGTGGTGGGAACGTACTTCCAACCTGGACTATCATCTTACATACAGAATATGTGCCAAACTTACCGAAGCAGATCAAGTTTTCTATAGATTGAAATTCAAATGACTATATTAGTAACAGGCGGCTGTGGATTTATTGGGCACAATGTTGTAAAAGCGTTGGAACAATTGAAACACACAGTTGCAGTTGTTGACAACAAAACCACTTACGGCATTATTCCGCAAGCTGAAATAGACTATTTGTTGTCAGAGCGCTTGAAAAAAATCAACAGTGCTGTTCATACTACATCAATTGAAAATGCATACGCAGTAGAACTTGCAGTTAAGAAACATATACCAGATGTTATTGTACACATGGCCAGCTTTCCCAGGCAGAAAGTGGTCAACTCAAATCCGGCATGGGGCAGTAGGACCATGATGGAAGGTTTGTTCAATCTTCTTGAGAGTGCCAAAAAACATCGAGTCAGACGCTTTGTTTACATCAGTAGTTCAATGGTGTACGGCAACTTTGACAACGATGTAGTTGAATCTGCTGTGTGTAATCCTGAAGGGCAATACGGCATTATGAAACTGGCAGGCGAATGGCTTGTCAAGGATTATGCTCGTCGTACAGGAATGGAAGTGGTAATTGTTCGTCCCAGCGCTGTGTATGGGCCATTGGATGTAGAAGACCGTGTGGTGGCCAAGTTTATGCTTACTGCTATGCGTGGCGGAGAATTGTCTGTGAACGGTCCAAATGAAGCACTTGACTTTACATACGTCACTGACTTGGCGTCCGGTATTGTGCAAGCGGCATTGTCAGACTCTGCCGCAGGTAATACGTACAATTTAACAAGAAGCCACGCAGTTACACTATTAGAAGCTGCCGAAACAATCGTTGAAATTGTAGGTTCTGGAACTATACGTGTCAACGATCGTGATTTAAATTTCCCAAGTCGCGGCTCACTGAACATTGATGCCGCACGTCGTGATTTAAACTTTAATCCAACTGTCAACGTTGCAGAAGGATTTGAAAGATACTATGAGTCTTTATCAAATTCCGTTTACTGGTCTACAAAGACAGTATAAGCAACTCCGCAAAGAAATCTTAGATGTAACTGATCTAGTGTTGTCCAGCGGGCAACTGATGAACGGACAATACACAGAAGAGTTTGAAGGGTGGCTAGCCAAAACCAACAACAATGAGTATGCAATCACTTGCCATTCTGGAACACACGCATTAGAAATTATAGGACAGTATTGGGTAGAAGGTGCATACCAGCCGCGGGTGTTAATTCCATCAACAACATATGTTGCCACAGCCAATGCTTTTATACGTGCTGGCTGGGATGTGCACTTCATTGACACCGACAAATACGGAATACTTGACACAACAAAAATTCCATACGGACTTGACTATCAAGCTGTTGTGTTGGTTGGTTTATATGGTGCAAGTTTAATTGACGCTATAGATCTCAGACAATGGAGCGACTGGATTTCCAAAAATGTCATAGTCATTGAAGATGCTGCACAGCACTGGATCAGCAACAATTTTATACGCACAGGGGACTGCGCTGCCATCAGTTTTGATCCAATGAAAAACTTGTCTGCATACGGCAACGGTGGTGCAATTGTCACTGACATTCTAGACTTGGCAACGTTTGCCAAACAATTGCGCAACAACGGCAAGCCAACTCATGACATGGTAGGCACCAACAGTAGAATGAGTGAACTAGACTGTGCTTCGTTGTTGGTCAAGACACGTTACTTGTCACAGTGGCAATCGCGGCGTACTGCAATCAGCAAGCACTATATAGAACGTTTTAAAAACGCCAACTTGCGTTGCCTTATTGACAATACCAATATAGACAATCATGCACATCATAAGTTTGTTGTTGAAGTTGATGATCGTGACTTGTTACAACACCGGTTAAAGTTGTCGGGTATCGAAACAAAAATACATTACGAACAACCGTTGCACGAACTCAGTGTATACAGACAATATCCCGGTCCGGATATGATGGCGGCAAGTAGCGCATTGAGCAGACGATGCTTGTCACTGCCCATATATCCAGAACTAACTGACAGCGAAGTAGATGTTATTGCTGATCAGGTGTTAAATTTCTTTTTATAAAAGCGTAAGACGCTAACCAGTCCCACTCGTAGCTCTTTTTAAGGGCTGCAAATTCTCCGTCAACTTGTTCAAAGTACTCGACTGCATCTTCTGCACCCCAACGGCTCCACTGTTCGTTTACAATGTGTTGACTACCAGGATTGGTGCTCAACCATTGCGTTAATCTATATTCGTTTTCAACATCGGGCAGACTGATTTTTAGTTTAAGAGCTTCGCGGAACGCAGTACGCCATGCCACCCACGGTGACATATTATACACAGCAGTGCCCGACAGCATGGGCACAACTTCGTGTGCATCATCCAGCGTAAAGTCTAGTCCACGACCAGGATTGTTCAACACCAGTTGCTTGTTGTAGGCAATCATTGCTTGGTGACCATATTCAAGACCGTTGACCGGATTTAATGCATGGAAAATATAATGCTTGGATTGTTGCATACGGTCAGGTTGCCAATCCCAATCAAAGTTTTCGTTTACAAACAGTTTAGCAAACACAGCAAAAAACCAAGGCGTAGTACTTGCTTTGGCAGCGGCATGATATGCGGCAACCCGGCCATTAACCCCATCCACACGATGTACTTTCTGTTTTATAAACAAATCACTTGCAACGTTTTGCAGATGCATAAATGTATCTTCGGCTGCTGATTCGCCATTACTGATAAACACAATATCCAAAGGTTCGTTTTTGTATGTTTTGCGTTGTGTTTTGTCTATGTACTTGTAATCATACAATTGGTCTTTAATGTGTGCTACAGATACTTTTGGTACAACTACAGTTGATCCACTTCGATCCAACGGAACAATTGTTTTGGTTTTTTCTCTCCACAACGGAATACATGGAACAGAATCTACAGGATTTTTGTGAGTGGCAAATATTGCAAGTGGCCCAAGCCAAGTTGATGTTTTTACAGCATCAACTTGGCTGTCATTGATGTGTTGGATTATAGGCAGCGGCCTGCGGGGCACAGATGTTTTAACAAAATTTAAATCATACCAATCCAATAATTCAAATTCTGGTACACGTTGTTTAAATGATGGCACATGCATGAAGAACGTATCACCAAACTTTTCTCCGTCACTTTCGAACACATGTAGTAATAGTGACTGAAAGGTATCAGGATGCCATGAAAAATCAAAGTCGGCATAGTTGCATACACTGCTACATATCCAGATATATTCTTGCTCTGTGGGTATGCTATTAGCAAGACGTTTCAATGTATCTAAATAGTTGTCAAAATATCTGGCAGTTTTTACTGTATTTGGTATGCCGCCTGCATTGCCATCCATATGATCAATTTCGTATATGGCCGTGGGTAATCTTGGAATCACTGGACCACCGCGATAATTAGTATCTGTATATCCTTGCGCAGGCACTAGATATGTGCCAGAATCTTTTTGCCACTGACTTGGCCAAGCATGACGTTGATTTGCTTCCCAAGGTGCAGGTTCCCAAAGAAAATCAAATCTGGTGTAATCACATAAGTAATTTACAAACCAAAAAAAGCGTGTACGACTAATCTGTTGTGCTTGTTCAATGGTATCTACTGCTTGTTCATGAGCAAACAAATTCGGTTTAGGTCCAGAGTAAAATACATCAAACATGATTAGAATAGACGAGATTTATAATAATACTTTTTGGCCTTGGCTGCAAAAAAATAAGCCAGGTACAAGATTGTTTTTTTGTGATCCGCCAGGCAATACTAGTCCCGACTCTTTATTTAACTTGGGTACCAATGACATTACAGAAACTGACTATGTCTGGATGCACGATCAAGAACCATGCTGGATAGATGAATATAAATTGTTGTTTGATGATGTAGCACGGCGTAACACTGATGTTTGGTGGCCAACAAAACCAGACATATTTGGACATGTTGTAGTAAGCGAAAAAGGCGAATATGTTGAACAACTTTGTGAAAAGTACGGATGGAAAAGTCACTACTACTTTTACCACGGTTGGGCTTGTCAAGACTGGTTTCGCGGATATGATAAATCATTTTTAATTCCCAGAGCAAGAGATCGCAAGCCCACAAAGACTTTTATGAGTCCAAATCGTATCGTAGGCGGGCAGCGGGACCATCGTGTGTTGTTTTTGTATAATGTATTCAAACAGCAATTACAGCATAATTATATCAGTGCGCCACGTATTTGTCAATACGAAAATGTTGATATTAGTATTATAGCTAACAAGTATTGTAACATATATACAGACATCGTGCAAGTTTTTGAACAGGCAACTTTGCCAAGGTTGTTTGCAGGCGAAGAATCACAACAAATGACCAGTTGTTGGCTCACAAATTTTGACGAGGCACAAGACAGTTTGGTTTATGTACCAACCGAAACACTATACTTTGGTCGCAGAACACACATAACAGAAAAAACATTCAAGGCCATTGCATTAGAAATGCCGTTTGTATTGGTAGCGCCTGCACACAGCTTAGAGTACATGCGCAGTTATGGATTTAAAACGTTCGCTGGTGTGTTCGACGAAAGTTACGATCTTGAAACAGATGATATACTGCGTGTTGAAAAAGTTACTCAATTGTTAAAAGACCTAGACAACCTGAGCAGTAAAGAACGGCAAGAAATACATCGTGCATGTTTACCTATAGCGGAACATAACTTTAGGCATTTTTATCGCGGCGGCCTATCACATATACTATGGGCAGAATTAACAGGAATGTTAGATGGTTTACTCAAATAATTTTGTAGCAGACAGCGTTGTTCGAGGCAAAGCATATCCGGCACTGGCTCGGTGGAAAGCAACACCTTATACACCGGAATGGAGACAGTTTGTCCAACACTGGCCCAACACAGTACCTGCGGAATTGTACGAACATCTTAATACGCACAATGTAAACTACACTTTATCGGACTTCGACGACAATTGCACACCAGGATCTTATTACGTAATAGGCGTGGGATTTTTTAATTTTGATGTTGATTATTTTGAGTTAATGAACCAAACTGTATTTGTTGGATTACAAGCCGGCAGGATACAAGCATTGTTTTATTATCACGAAGGCGATAACCCATACTATATCAAAAATCATCTTGATACTTTGTGTATCAAACATAACCTTGATACCAACTGTTACAAATTCATAAGCGGTAATACCCAATCCGACAATATTAAAAATTTTGTATACTTTCCCGATCACGAACTACTGTACTGGCATCGTAATAGAAAAATATCAGCAACACCTGTGCATACAAATAAGCGATTGCATGACTTTACTGTGTTGAGCAGGACACATAAATGGTGGCGTGCTAGTGTAATGGCTGATTTACACAAAGCAGGATTATTGAAAAATTGTTTGTGGAGTTATAGAACAGATGTGGCGCTTGGTGAATCCGAGTACAGCAACCCTATCAAAGTAGACACACTCGGTATCCGTGCCGACATTGCAGAATTTTTAAACAACGGTCCTTACACTTGTGACACACTCACTGCTGATCAACAAAACAATCATCACATAATCGAAACTGTTCACCATACAGATTCATATTGTAACATTGTGTTAGAAACACACTTTGATGCTGACAGTTCAAACGGCGCATTTCTTACAGAAAAAACATTTAAACCTATCAAGCACGGACAACCTTTTGTTATAATTGGATGCCCGGGTTCGCTAGCAACATTAAGAAAACTTGGATATAGAACATTTGACCATGCAATAGACAACAGTTATGATGATATACAAGACAATACTCAACGCTGGCTTGCAGTCAAATTGGCGATAAGTAAATTAAAATCGCAAGACTTACACACATGGTTTGAATCCTGTCGCAGTGATATAGAACACAACCAACGTTTATTTTGTAGCACAAAAGCCGACAGATTAAATACCCTATTAGAAAGATTACATAATGATTAACTCGTACACCAGCTGGCAACCTCTTGAAGAAGTTATTGTGGGTCGTGCATATAGTCCAGATTACTTTGACTTTATTGAAGATTCGCAAGTACGCAATCAACTGCAACAAATTCTGAGTGAAACCGAAGAAGACTTAGACAACTTACAAAAGACCATTGAAACATACGGTGCTCGTGTAAGACGCCCTAACTTGCCAGATATACATCAATTTCAACAACAGCAAACTACACAAGGCGGTGCGCCATTGCCGCCGTTAACACCACGTGATTGGCAAATTAGTTTAGGACAAAAGTTGTTGCGTGTATTACCAATGCAAGAGTTGGACGAAATTTGTGCAGAATATGCTGACCAAGTTATCAATCCACACGGAGACAGTTGGGATCCTGATTGCATTTTAAATCAGGCAAGTGCCAGTTGTATTGTACGTGTTGGTCGTGACGTTTTCTTTGACAATAGTGATTACTTGAAGCCGGAGCAAACTCAATGGATTGTTGACAATTGTCTTGGTCCAGAATATCGCATTCACGAAG
>Ga0206130_10004158_pt1 | contig 18083 bp, 20 predicted proteins | sample Helgoland_Spring_9_FD_148637 | JGI IMG/M metagenome (GOLD analysis project Ga0206130, IMG submission 148637) | Pelagic subsurface seawater microbial communities from Kabeltonne, Helgoland, North Sea - Helgoland_Spring_Bloom_20160512_1 | ecosystem: Environmental > Aquatic > Marine > Epipelagic ... | reverse complement strand
TGGGGGTTAAGCATCCTTAAACTTAATATACTGCTATTCAGTGCTATTGATGTTTGACATCATGGGTGCTGTACACCTAAAATAAGGTTATTTAATGCTACGCTGGTGCTAGCAACTTTCCACAATTTCCTTAAATTCAAAAAACACCGCAGGTTGAAGAAAGTCTCATTCTGAGCTTTGAATTCGACCCGGTACATTTTCTAACCCTGACCCTAACCCTGACCCTACTCCTAACCCTAACCCTACTCCTAACCGGTGTAACCCTAATCCTAACTGTACTCCTAACCCTAATTTAAACCCTAACCCTATCCCTAACCCTATATGTAGTTGTAAGTATACATAAATTATCACACCTAACACCTACTATACACAACACCAGCATGTGTAGTCTCGAACTATGACTACACCTATTTGACGCTTAACACCCTCTTGTTTCACAACATCTATGCAAATACCAACGCATTCAACACCACATTACAAAAACTAAATTCTTAATTGCGTACCATCAATACCATCACATTAAACACTTTTACATTACAACCACACAATATTCCAACAGGCACTTTTGGAGTGCATGCACCTGCTGTAGTGTAATTGTGCCTTGAAATGTCTCTAGGCCAATGATACAGACTGTAATCACACGATTATTATGAATGTCTTCATTTTGCATGTTGGTGTCGCCATGGCATCGTTCTAAGTATTTAATAATTAAGAGTGCTAATTTATCTTTCCCCTCCATGTCATCACTTAACACTGTACTATGCAGTCGCATGATGTGGTTGAAGCGCCATGTCTCCTCTTCAAAGCGATCCATTTTCACTCCAGGATGAAATGACACCTTTCGTTTTTTTGTGGGTGATTGTGTGTTTCCCATATCAATACTTTGGTTGGTCTTTTATATCACATGTTTAATGAATGTGATTGATTGATATATATGTGTATAAATTTGTTTTACTGTTCTTAAAATGAACAAAGCTAAACCAGACAATGATAATACCACTCATGTTCAACACCAGGAGATAATAGACGATCCAAATTTAATAGCAATGATAGCATTGCTAATGGTGTTAAGTTTGCAGTGGTTCTACATGCAATGCACTTGTTAAGCCACCCAGCCGTTCTCCATCATGATCAAAGCTGTAATGAATCCACCGATAGTATTAAATATAACATCAAAGATGCTGTTCCACATGTTGTCACCAATAAAGGATGGATAACAGCACACTGTAGCAGCGATGGTGCTACCAATGACTGTATTTTCTGCTACTTCAAACAATACTGCTGCTCCAACAGATACAAGCATTGACCACCAACCAATCCAGTACGTTGTGAGTCCAGTAACAATGCCACCAATCAGGTGGGTGAACGTCCACGGGTCCATGGCTGCCATGAGCGTATCGTCACAACGGCAGTGAACCCAACCATCTGGTGGCAGTTTGCTGATTGATTTACACCATGCTTTGCAACCCTTCTCTCTTCGCTTCTGCTTCTCAAATCGAGGAATTCTACTCATTTACATCCAACATCATTATGTTTTATAGTATTAGAACTTTAAATTGTGGTATTTGTTCACTGATTTTCTTAAATCCTCCACCGTTGTTCTCTCTGGCAACTTACACCAATCATAGTGTTCATTGGGGGGTTCACCATCATATGCTAAAATAATTTGTCTATCTGTGCTTGTAAAGTCTGTAGCGTTGCAAATTCTATTTTTTTGAAAATTAATTATCACAATGTCTAATTTATACAGTGTTGCAATCATATATATTTCTTCCTCACCAGCCCATGCATCCCGTCCAACTCCTCCCTTAGTGCTGCCGGTGGTAATTCCGCGTTGTATCCTCTGTAACACTTCCGCCTGCATCTCAGCTGGTAAATAAGCGGGAAGCCTGGGAGTATCTAATATCGCCTGTCGCAACCCTGTAGCTGTAGTCACAGTGGTCCCAGGCTCTATGCCTTTAAACTTTGTTGCTGCCAACACTGCTAGGTACAAGCATTGGCCATTTTTTGGTGTGTTTTGGTGTATGACCAACTGATTCAACCCACGTGCTCGACTACTTCTTCGGCGCGGCACTACAACTTTTTTACGAGCTGCTGCATTTTTCTTTGCGTTTTCTCTTTCTCGTATTAAGTTATCAACATATTTTTCGTCAGCGTCATCTGATTCTGTATCTGATTCACTCATTTCATATAAGTTTACCAACCTATATACTATTTAGGATTAAAAACCTTATTCATATGGAGAAGAAAGGAGGCACTCGAAAGTCCATTGCACATCATACATCATCAGGCACAATTCAGTTGGAGATTACGGATTCATTCATACGTGCGTGGAACGAGAGAGGTACAGAGCACAACGTGGGTAATAGAGGGTTAATTCTTAGATTTGTGGGTGTTATGTGCAGCGGTGTGAGTGCGTTACTACTATCGTACAGAGTTAATCTAGATGGTAAGCTTTCTTTTTATGGCGTTATTTTAAAAATAGTTAGTTTTATGATAATGTCTTCAATATTTATGTGTGATCAACGTTTTGATAAACGTGAACGATGTTTGTACAGCGCACCAAAAGTATTTGGTATTATTATGGGTGCAATCCAATTAGCTGGAATTATTTTACAATTCGACGGGGACAACATTTTCTCCACCATCTAAAAGATCGTATATATGTTTCATCATTTTTTTATCAATATGTTCATATTTTTGTACAACTGAAAATTCGTCTTTTAAAAACGGGTGACAAATGTGTTCTTCTTTCTTCATGACATTGTTGAACATCCACCCATAAAAAATTATCTCATGATTGACATCAAAGACTACAGCCAACCCATGCACTTTACCACTGTCAAAGTGTGGGCTTTTAATCCATTGGTGGTTTTGATGATCATATGCACATCCCATGCCATGTAAGAGACCATCTACATAATTACCGTGTGATATAACGTCGCCAAACCTGTTGAATTTTTGTGAACGTGTGACAATATTATTTTTAATGTAGTGACGCATGTAAAGCCACCCATCTGTTGAATATTCTTCCTTAATTTGTTCTATGTCATCGCCAACAATTTTACTTAGTAGTTTCGTCTCAAGATCGTTATACACTTTGATAATCATATACATATTTTTTGTGAAAATAAATACTCTTTTTTTCTGACTATAAATATATTAATATTTTTTATTAAAACGATGCCACATACTCTTCAAAGACAAAACGCTACCAGTGCATCATCTGTGTTAGACGATGCTCAGACAAAATTCCTTGAACTTAAGCCAGCCATCGATGAAATAAAACAAAAGCTGAAGGTGTTGAACAAAGAACAAAAGGGATATATCAATACCATCTACGAGCACATGGATGAACAAGGATTGGATGAATATTCTGTTGGCATGTTCACCTTTAAAAAGAAAGAAGAAGACAAATGTTCCTTCACCGAAAAGAATTTCGCAAGCCTCGTTGAAGGTGATGATATTGGAGAAGAGTTGTTGGAGAAGTACAAAGAAAAATTCACGGAAAGTAAAACATCTTACAAAGTTGGTAAGCAATCTAAGAATTAAACTGTAAGGAAATACTATATATGACAGACACATAGTACCAAATGAGCAGGACACCGAGGAATTTCAAAACGGAAGAACTAACCAGTAGATTGAGGAATATATTAGATATATTGCAAAAATACGACTGCAGGCCGGCGTTTGACAGCGAGAAACAAGAGAAGGAGTTGAAGGATGAAGTAATGTTTTTACTTACGTTCTCACCCTGGGAAGAGCGCGAGATGGAACGTTACAATGTGGTCCTCCAGCGGGCTAGTATTTTAATACAAGAAAAGACCAAGAGGCTACAAGAAAACTTGAATTGTAATGGGGATAAGAAAAAGGACAAGGACTGTACTATATCTTAAATTAAAACTTTAATTTTGCAAATATTCTAGCCACCCTATTTCTCTCTCCTTTTGCTAGTGTCAACAATCGTTTCGTCTTTGGAAGGTGTTTTATTTTCTCCTCTATCGCACGAATATCCATCTTTAATTTTTGCTCTTGTTGTCTAAACTTCATTGCCAACCTATTTTTCAATGCATTATCAAACGTTGTATTCTTTTGTAAACTCTCTTTTCTTTCTTTTATTTTGGCTCCTTCTTTAAGATTCAAGTTCTTCATGTCTACTTCCAACGTAGTACGCGCGATTTGAATATCTTTCCACTCTTGTTCTTCTATGTCTGCTTGATCCATGATGTGGATAGTCATCTCTCTAAGTGGTTGATTTGTTCCTGGGTCTAGTTTGTTCAGGGGATTTTCATCACCGTAGTAGTTCGGAGTTGATATCCATTTTATAAAATCAGCCATGCAGTATATTTGTGACTGAGAGGGTCCGGTTCGTATAGGATATTCTAAATTACTCTTCCCATCGGATGGACATCCAACATCTCTCACATCAGCTAAATAATTGTCATAGATTAATTTCACCGTTATGTTAAATGCGCCTAAGTTTAGAAAGTCTCGATAGGTTATATTTTCTCCTAAACCTAACATATTATCTTGTACCTCCACCAATCTATCGAAAAACGCTGGTATAGGTGCATCTTCTTCTTCTTCTTCGTCTGAAGAGTCTTCGTCTTCGTCTGGAATGGTCTCTACTTCAAAACGTTGTGGTTGAATACCACTGTCGAACCACTGTCTCCATACATTTTCATTTCCAGATAACATGTCCGTTGCTTCTTCTGTGGGCTTCCATCCATACCCGCCGTTGGCATTACTAATATATATATCCGATGGGCTCATATATGGGTTCAAATTCCTATTACAAAACTGAGCCATACACTTCGCGGTATGATGTTTCATAGTGGTGATCATCTCATTCCATACAGTAGTTGGATAAGATAAGTAGTAGGAGCTTTCATCATCACTACTATCACTACTATCACTACTATCACTACTATCACTACTATCACTATCTTCATTAATCCTTGTCTTATTAATTCTGTAGAAGAAATACACGTTGTACATGTTGTATTCGTTAGTGTTAGGACCCGTATCCATTGGTTCACCATAGTCTCCAGGCTGAATGAATTCTATTTTATCAGTGTGATTACCAGTTAATGGCATGTTATATGTGTCATAGTCACCGTTGTCGTCAACCATATAATCAAACGGACCATTTGAAATACCATTTGGTACTTTAAACGTGACCCAGTTCATATGCTGATAAGATGGTTCATTTTCTTCGTCTTCATTAGCCTGCATAGTTCTTTGATCCTCATTGAGATCCCACGTTACTTCGATATCAAAGCGATCAACCAACAGATGATACCACCGATTCTGAGGATACCATGCATTATACACATTCATGACTTCCTCTTTGTTGAACAAGATGTTAAATCCTAAGCGATACGATGTTACTTCCCACTCGTAAACAGTGGTCTCAATAATAGAGACGCTAAAATTGCTCTGATCAAAGATATCCGTTAGTATACGGGTTTCTAATGTGTCGTATTCATCACTGGTATGCCAGTCGTCATAAAATGCATCCTTCTGTACTTCGTTCAACTGTTGGGTTAATTGCCGTTCCTTTTCCTCTTTGACCGTATCTAACCAACTTAATATCGTTGTATCCATACCTTGACCATTTCCATATACGTAATTTGGGTCATCATAGCGTCTTTGTATATATAATGGATTTATTAAACCATTTACAATTTCTTGTTTGCGTGGCTCGTTTGTTGATTTAATATTTAGTGTTGACTTCACCGTTTCATTTTCATATCCTGAAACCACAGTCTCTTCATGTCCATCCAGTCCTTCAAAGTAGGTGACCAGTCTATCTCTCATGAATGGTTGATTGCCTACAAATATGTGAAATTCAATTTGACTTGTTTCTGACGATTCTGCTGTTGAAGCGATTGACACCATCTTTTCCTCATTTACATATAAATATATAGATCTTACAACTAAATGGTGAAGACAAAGAAAGTGAATCTAAACAAATTGATTGAAGATAAGACACGTAAGCGTCAACAAGTCTTTAAGAATACAGAAATTAAAATACACTTCAATGGACATTCTATAGTGAATGCTATTTGTAGACAAATAAAAAAAGAAAGTACGCATTACATCATTGGATGTGCGGCATGGCTTAGTAATACCAAAATACTCGACACCCTGGCATGTAACGCTGAAGGTGTGTGTATTATTGTCACACGAGACAAATTAACACGATCAAAGACCAATCAAATGAAATACAAAAAGCTGAAGATGTTGCCAGGTGCTAAAAGTCCAATACAAACAATTGGCTGTGGCTCTGGTTACAACAAGAGTTTGTTACACCATAAGTTTCTAGTAGGTTTGGACGAGAGTAAGAAACCACTGTGGGTAGCGAACGGGTCGTTCAACTTCACCAAATCAGCTGTCAACCATTTGGAAAACTGCATGTTAATAGAGAACGAGGATGTAGCAAAGTTATTTAAAGCAGAGTTTATGCGTTTGTTTCCTATCAGTAGACCGTTAAAATTAAAGTAAAGTATATATAAATAGTATAGTCTAATAAAATAAATGGGCAATAAACAATATTCGGAGAGAGAAAAGGATTACAAGGAGAGAAATATATGGAAGATATTGCGTAGACAGACAAATGAAATGCTTGAAGTCACAACGCTGGAAGAATTTAATGAGTGTATTGTCAGGCATAAGAGGGAGCTTCCTAAACTCCTTGAAGATGAAGTGCGGAGGTTTGAATCTTCAATAAAGTCATACGATAAGGCTGTAAAAGACAAGAGAAATGAGTTGGAAGAGATGTATGGTGAGGAATTGGAAGAGGATCGTGATAAGCGCAGTGCGGTAGGAAAGTTACGTTTTTAAATTATAGTAAAGTATATACATTAGTCAAAGAAGTCACTGTTGTTATCTTCCAGCACTTCCTCTACATATTGTCCAACATGTTCCTTAATATCATCAATAAGTGTGGTTATCCTAGCCATGTACGTCATATCGGTTTCATATGTTTTCTTTAAATTATGTAATCCTGTCATGGCATCTCTTAAATGCGTTATTATTTTTTGTCTTTGTGCTTCTCTCTCCATGGTTTTAAATGCTTTGTAAATTAAGTCCCTGATTCTGCTAAAATCGGAGTCTCGTGAACTACCCTCCATCCAACGTCTTAACCATTCAGGCACGTGCGTCAGATATTCGGTGAATCTATTGTTAGTATCTACAGGTGTGATTTGAAAAAGAGTTTGTCGTGTATTTAGACGCTGGTAAGGTTGTAGTTGTGCTAATACTTTTAGGTTAACATATAAAGCTTCGTCAGTGTTCATTTTATAAATAGAATAAGTTATTTATACTTCATTGACTATAATTTTCCACCCTGCATTCATTGACCTTGTATTTTGATTCATACACATATTTATCACAACATGATATGTTGAATATATCAATCCTAGTGCGTAAGCTACTACACAAATGAATAAATTCATCTCAGCGCTGATGCTTTCTGTTGCATACAAAATAGTAGTAATCGCCACGATTAATATTGCAATAAAGTAAGTGATACGTTCTGTTCTTAATTTACTTTTCTTTTCTTCACATAATGAAGGCATGTTCTTTATGTTTAATATAATATAAAGTTCAACGATTGTGAGTACTCCCATAGGTATCAGGACATAAAATGTATCAACATGCTCTTGAAGCGCGGCATAGAATACCATATAGATGACTGCTGTGAGAACAAGAGATAACGCATTGGCACCAGCTAGCCATGTGGGTGGTGCTATGAAGAGTGTATCGATGTTAGCACATATCATGATGATAACGATGACTCCAAAGACTAAACTAAATATCAGATATATATTGTCTGGTTTTGTGGCAAACAGTACGATGAAAAGAATGGCTGTAGCTAGTGTTCCAACGTGAAACGATGCTTTCTCTTTGTGTCTAAGCAGCTTAATAGTGTACAAAAGAGACAAACATACTGTTAACAAGAGGGGAAGAAGCTCTGTGACGAGACTGTAGTCTAGAACTAAGAACCAGAATGATAAAGAGAATGCTAATCCGTACAACCACAGTAACATTTACTATATCTAATTACTCATTTATAGTCAAAATGAATATTTAAGTTGAACCTGGTAATATAAATGGCAGGACTTATTGCTGATAAATATCCAGGCTTGAAACGAAAAGATCCACGACGACAACCTTTAGTGAAGAAGCCTTCATTTGTGCCACCGACATTACTGAAAAGATATGCTTTTATAAAGAAGGAATTGCAATCTAGATATGGTTCAGGCCTATTCTCTGATCGTAGAGCATTGCAGGTATTATATATGAATGATTTTGAACTTGCTCGAGACGCTCCTCCATGGGTAAAGAGGATTCAACAGGTAATTAATAATTATGCCACAAAGATAGATATTTTAGGAGGAGGGTTGAAGGATATTATATTATTTGGAAATTATGCGTACACATTTCATATACCGAAAAAGCAAAAAAAAAGTGAAATAAAAGCATATGATTATATTGCGAGACTTGAGGAGTACGAAAAGCATTTAGAGAAACTATCCAGTTACTTCGGCGGCCTCGATGACAAAGTACAAGATAGGTTGAACTTTGCTAAGGCTAATGATATCTATGCCCAGCAGTTTGTGGAGAAAGATACGAATGCAACAAGACGTGTTATTATAACAAAGGTGCCAATTTGTGAACAGTCTGATCTGACAAAATTTATCATGTCTAAACAAATAAAAGAATTTGAAGATAAAGTTAGGTGCTTTTTAACCTTAGTCTACGATACAATGAAAGTGTTGAAGATATTGCACGAGAAAGGGGTGTACGTATTAGATATTAAGCCAGATAACATCTTTGTTTGCTCTGATCGTAGAAGGAAAGGTTTTAAGTTATCAGAGGACCAACCGGGTTACACTTTCTCGTTTGGTGATCTGGATATGGCTCAGATTTGTACGAAGGAGAATGGAAAGAATGAATGTAAGTCTAAACTGGCTACCTTGTATTTTCTTCCTACAAATGCTTTTAGTAACCCCAATGGCTTCCGTAATTTGTATGGAGTTCAGGGGTATGCTATACGTGATGCGTATGCCTTAAGTAAAACATTGTTAGTAGCATTCAACATGTTGATGATACCTGATAATTTTCTACTATTCAATGAAAATGACTATTATGAATGGGACATGGCTCCGGAAAAAGACCGAGGACGAGCATACGAGAATTACATGTATCAGGGTTTGAAAAACCAACAATGGAAAGCTAGAATGAATAGAAGACTCAGTGCTTTTCAAGAGATGGTAGAAAAGGTTGCAGCTAAGACAACAAGTTATAAGGATCCAACTAACCTTGTAGATGTTGTTAATGAGCTATTTGATCTCATGCTCCTTACTTCTGAAACTGGTAGACCAGTGGAAAAGCGTGGAGAAGCTGTAAGATTAGCTAATTGGGATGAAATGCCAACAGCAGAAGATCTACATAAGAGGATGCAGAAAATAAAAAATGCAGCACGAGTAGCTGGAGCAAAGACGTGGAAACGCCAAACGGTACAAAACAAGATAAGACAACTTATAAATAGACGTAGAGTTTTTGGAGTTGAAGAAGAAAGAGTGCAGCAACCACTGTCTGATGGATTTGAGGAGATGCGTTGTTGGAAAGGATTTCGACCTGTGAGAGGCAAACGTCGGTATTCAAAAGGTAGTTGTAAAAGAAAAGTTAAAGAACAATTAAAATTTTAAGTAAACGTTCCCGCTATTACAGTTTTTAAATTATTCCTGTCCAACCCATGAATAGCGGCTTGTACGGACCTTAGTGTCACCGCATTCACTTTCTTTGTAAAATCATCAATATACTTAACACCTAGGCCCCTAACAGCTGCATTGTGAACAGTTCCTGCAATTGCTGCTGGCCGATCAAAGTGTACTGTTCTTGAGCCCAATAGTATTTGTTTCTGTATCTTTACTTCTTTCTCTGTGATAGTAGATGCGTCAAACCATTTGTCCAACACTTCTGTTGTTGCTTTCATGCCCTCTTCAAGTAGTGTTGGTGCGAATGTGGCTACAATTTTTAAAATCCCAGCACCATTCTCTCTCTTCATTTTACTACCTATTCCATATGTCAATCCTTTTTGATCCCGTACATACTTCATGAGGCGCCCACTGAACCCGTTGCCGAGTATCCCAGCAGCGACTACTAAATCTGTTGAAGGGTTTACAATCATTCCCATATTGACCGTACATGAGGTTTTTCCAGGTAGTTGTATTCTCTGTATCATGGGAGCATCTGTCCGTAAGCAGCGTTCAAAATGTAGCACAGAAGGAGATGTTTTTAATGAACAAGTTCGAATTAACTCTGGTCCAACAATAGTAAGTTTCGTGAGTGCATTTTTGCTTAGTTGTTGATGCTGGTTCTTTACATCGGTAATTGACAAACTTTTTAGTGCATTGGATATATCATGTGCTGAATGTCTAAAGTTGGAATCACCTTCTTTAAAAAGCGCTTGATACAATCCACTGCTGGCATTACGATTGACATCATCCATGATACCATTTATCTCTGCAACTGTTCTATTTTTAGTATAGGTAAAGCTTGTCTGTTCTAGCATGGGACTTTCTATCTCTGCCTTCATCAATTTTACCATTTTGTTCACAATTTTAGCATCGTTGTTGGGTATGATAAGCTGGAGTGTAACTCCGTTCGGTGAATAAGAGAACTCACGTCTGATACCATTCTGTTGTAAAAATTTAGTGATGGCTTTCTCTGGACACGATGAAGAATTAACGAATGCTCCCTTCATCATCATTTTTGACAAAATCATACGTTCAACATATTCCTGTGTGGAGTAAGACGATTTTTCTGCTTCCATGGAGACCAATATGTGTATATTGTTTGTATTTTGATATTTCGTGAAAGTGATCCCATTATCTTCCGAAGACTGCTTTGAGAAGTTTAGTGTTGAATTTGAGGGTGCTTTGATCTTATCTGGTGCTACATCGTAGGCGGGGGCTTTGTAATCCATTTTCATGTAGGTTTTTGGTCTTACTTGACCAGGTAGGAACTGCACGATGCTTAACTTATCTGTATCAAAATATTGTTTCGCAACACGTACTACATCCTCTGGAGTAACCTTGTGTAAGACAGAGAATCTATTCCATACGTCAAATGAATCCCCACGACTGATAGCTTCGTTGATTGCCATTGCTAGGTTTTTTGTACCTTCCATGGACGCTTTCCATTTGAAATCCAACGCTTTAATTGCCACATTTACTTTCTCTGCCGATGGTTTTGTAAAGTTAGACAACGTTTTAAGCACGTGTGACTCAGCCATTTCTAGAGCCTGTTGTGTGGGATAATTTGTTGTACACCATAGCACAAATAAGAATGGATCCTTAACACGTTCCCAACTCGCTATTACATCATGTACTATTCCCTTTTGCTTTAAGGGAGCTACCGAAGCATCTGGTCCAGATGTCAATATGTGTGCTAACACGGATAAAGCAATAGAATCTTTGTGTAGCCCATGTGGACCCTTAAATCCTAAACCTAAAATAGATGACCTGGATTGACGCTTTACAGATACTCTTCTTGTCCCCGCTTGTTCTGGTTCAACTGTGTACATTTTACTAATTTCTTCCCCAGGCTTAATGTGTCCAAAGTACTGTGCTACTTGTGATTTGATTACTTCTGGATCAAAGTTACCTACAAAGGTATACGTGGCGTTTGATGGTGTATAGTACTTATCGTGGAATGCCTTCAAGGATTGAGCAGTAACATTCTCAATATCACTCTTCCAACCGATGGTACTGTGATGATATGGGTGCGCTAGAAAGGCAGTTGCAAATAACCTCTTGTGTGCTAATTGGAAAGCACTGTTCTCACCTCTTTCGTATTCGTTTCTGACCACAGACATCTCGCTCTTCAATGACTCCGGTGTTAGTAAAGGGCTTTCCATTCGGTCTGCTTCGCGTTTGATACACTCCTCTAAAAATTTTGACTCGATTACTTCAAAGAAATTTGTCCTATCGAGGTACGTCGTGGCATTCAGCTCCCCTCCTAGTGTTTCTAGATACCATATCCCTTTCTCTCCGTTGAAGTTCTTACTTCCTTTAAACTGCCCGTGTTCTAGGAAATGCGTTGCGCCCGTTAGTCCGAGGCCCTCATTTCTTGAACCGACGTGATAGGTGACATTGCATGTGGTTACACTGAGGCCTGGTTTCGGTACAAGCAATAGTTTTAATCCATTACTTCCTTCATATTCGTACATCCCATTAGCATATCTTTTTGGTGTCCATTTGTATTCGTTGGAGCTACTCATGTTTTATAATCAAAGAGAAGATATTTATATGTAATTTTTATACCGAACGTTGTTTTTGTTTTAGAAATTCTTGTTTTATTCTAACGTTCTCTTTCCAAATACCTCTTTTCCTTCTCGAGGCATTGTAATTATTTAATGTCATACCATCATATGTTCCATTTTTGTACTGTCTAATGATTTCATCTAAGAATGATGATGCGTTATCCACCTTAAACTGTTCAATCCCTTTTAATATCAGCGCTTTATTGGTTTTTGATATGCCTGTGTACCATTTTGCTTGTTCTAGATCGTCTGCACCTAACAAATCCTTTGTGTAAATGTAGTCTGTTATCCATTGTCTCGCCTTTCTCTCATTGCCTTTTAGTGTCTGTGTATCTTGTGGAAGATCGTCATCGGATATATCATATACCTTTCTTGACTTGAAAACTCCAACCTGTTCTTCATAATCACTTTTAGTTTCGTCCTCTTCATTACTATCATCACTTGAGTATACATCTGAACCACCGCTGCTGTCATAGTTATCCTCTTTCCAAATTATCTTCTTTGAAATAGCAGGTCTTTCTACATAGCTGGTATCACTCTCATATACATCTGAACCACCGCTGCTGTCATAGCCAACTTCGTCTAATGTCTTACGTACTGTAGCAGGTATCACCTTCTTTACCCCTTCTCTAACAGGGCGCGAAGGTTGTGTTATTGGTATACTTTCTCGCTCCGCCTCTTTGCGTCCAACAGTTGTTTTACCACGGCGTAGACGGGTCGTGTCTGCGTCTTTCCACCAATCTACCGTTTTCATTTCGGCGTCAATACATTGTATAAGATAATTTCTATCTAGTTTATATCCAAACCTGTCTTGAAATTGATCTTGCCATGCTTTTACAGTCTTCATTTTTATTTGGAACGGAGTGAGCTTCTTTTCTATCCACAGTCCTACAACCACTCCAACAAATTGTTGATGTTCTGTTGAATAATTAATTGATTCATTATCACCAAATGCCTGTCGTGTTAAGGCTTGACGGGCACGTGTTAACTTGTTGAAGTGTTGTCGTTCATTATGTGGAGTGAGATATTTAATTCTATCTAACTCCGTGCCACATAGTTCATGGATTTCTTTGTTGTCTAATGCCCAATATTCGCCATTACGATTCTGTGATTGATATGTGAACATATGATATAAATATACTCTGTGTTCTTCTTTAATTTTTGATGTTTTTGACCAATATGGGCGTTGAAAAAAGAACGGAGCATGATAAAGTAACTGTCGTACGTACCAACTATCCCATTTGTGTCTATCCTCGTCGTAACTTAATGAAATTTGAAACGCTTTTTCTATGGGTATATGAATGATAAGTGTAGGATACTTCCATAACATACTAGAAAGGATCACTTGAACACGCTTTATAGTACGTCTAGTGTTGTCATTCTCTTTTTGAAGTATGTCATCCACTCTGTTCTCTTCTTGAAGTTGTTCATACATTATGAATGTTAAGTTAACTATATTACGAAACATTACATCTACAGTTTCTATGTGTTTCTCAATGTATGGTTTTTCTCTAGGCTCTGTTCCAGAATAAATAGTTTCGTTGAAACCATGCTTTCCATACTTTCCAATAGCATTTAATTGCTGTAGAATATTTTTGCCCGGTACTTTGCGATTATTAAAAGTATTTATTTGATGCATCATCCTACCATATGCGTGTACATTAAAATATTTCTGTTTTACTGTCCCCACGGGCTGTCCTCGTTCATTGTATTTTTGTTCGTGCCACTCAAATACTCTATCTTCATCCCACTTACATTTACCATCTACCTTTTCTATCAATTCATAATAAGTTGGACGTTCTGTATCTAATACTGCACCAGTTTCTTTATCAATTGTTTCCCATTGGGTTAGTAAACCATTACTACGTAAGTATTTGAGCACCTGTATATTTTCGATGCTAGGGATTGGGACGTGGTACGTTTCCATCTTATAAATATAAATATAAGTATATCTATATGAAGTATTTTTACTTTGGTCAGTTACCGATCTTTAACATTCAACCAAATATAGATAGAGTAGATGTGGCAGATACACCAGTAGAAATGATATACGTAAGCAATATTAAGACAACAAATTATTTTGTATTAAGAAGTTATGATTTTAATGTTTTACTCTGTCACGCAACAAGTTTTGATCATCTCAATGATGTAAAAAAATTGCGGCGGGCTAATGGGATGCTCAATACCCATATTATCGTCACTCACATAGAGGACAGAGCTGAAGTATTATTCAACGTGGATGCTGACACGGATTTAGGTATTACTGTCCACTTCCTGGACGACGAGCAAGAGCTTGAGAGGCTTCTTATTGATCTGATCCGTCCGTAAGTCTCATACGCTTGTTGGCTGAATTGACAAGGTTCGAATAACGGTTTACAATGTTCTCTGTAGTCAAAGATGTCAAAGCATCAAAACGAGCATTTACTGTGGCGACTTCAGCTTTCAAACGTGCGATTTCTTCCTCACGAAGTTTGAGAGTGGCTTTAAGCGCTGCTTTTTGCTCCTTCAACATTTTGATTGCACCTTCAGCTTCACTAGCGTCAACATCGCTTTGCTCCATAACTTGCTTCATGGCATGAACACAACATTCTGTATGAGCCGCTAGAACCCCAGGGAAACCAACTGTTTGCGGTGTGGGCAACTGTAAGGTAGTCCCACTTTCACTCAAAGCGTCTACAGCTAACTCTTTAACTGTTTCCAATGCTTTAAGCGAGACACTTGTAGTAGCTTCAAGGGAACGGTTTGCCTCTTCTTTGGCTTTGCGTTCAGCGAGCATTTCACCAACTTTGTAGTCATACTTTGAAGACATGGTATTGTATTCCTGAGAAATAAGTTCGATGTGCGTATCGAAACGTTGCTTAAAGTTTTCAATTTTCACAGGACTACTGTTAAAAGTGTTTCCAGTAAGCTCACTGGAATAATTTGCTACTCTGGTTAAAGCATCACTGGCAATAATTTTCCAATCTCCAACGGAACGTTCTGCTTTCTTTTTAAGTTCCTTTTGTTTCTTGAGGTCAAGTTTCACTTTTGCTAACTCGCGAGTATTCGCATCAGCGACTTTGGTCATTCTGTCAACAGCTTCCAAAGCTTCAGACGCACGGGCTTGTTCTGCGTAAAATGTTGTGTTACTTGTAAACATTATGGATTCAAGGGAACGATTTGCTTTAGTTTGTTTAGTTTTATGCTTTCTATCTTTCTTTCTATTGATTTAATATCTTTATAAAGTGTACATCTACTCTTACGCATAGATAGATGTGGTTACTTGTCTCGAATATTTATATATTTTTATTATGTTAGTAGCTATTCGTATCAGCGGACTGCCAACTTACTTGAAATCTATATTACTATGCAAATAGCATTATGAATGGCTGAGATTAGCCGTGGAAAATTCCTAAGAAAGTTTCAGAGTTGGTTACCAATACTGTGTCTATGCTAGCTGGAACCCGACTAAACATACTTGAAAGAAAATTCCTAAGAAAGTTTCAGAGTTGGTTAGCAATGCTGCGTCTATGCTAGCTAGAACCGGACTAAACATACTTGAAAGACCAGTAAACATAAAATAGTATAGGAATAGGCCTGAAAACTACAGACTTTCTTCCAAAAAATATTCTAAAAATGAATGAAGAAGCTATTTTTTTTATTATCCCTTTATTATCATATAAAACATATATATATTAAATACGTCTAAAGACACGCGTGTCTATGAACAAGAGAAACATAAATAATAAAGAAAAGAAAAGAAACAAACAAAACAAAAACAAACAAATCAAAAATATTATTCAAGCAAACGATTATACCGCAAAATATGAACATACCGCAACTAAAGAAAATCGGCGACTGGTCGCAACTTTCCAACAAAACAGATGAAGAAAAGAAAATCGCCGACTGGGAAATGTTGTCAGCCTCTACTTTAGCATCTGCACCATTACACGCCGACATTGGTTGGTGGGAGAATGAATTTAAAGTGTTAGTATCCCTTCAAGGGAACGCTACTGGTGCAGGTATGGCAAAATATTTGCAGACATGCTTAACTGCATGTAAAGCTCGCGTTCTTAAATGCGGCTTAGCAACAGTATATGTAGCACCAGACACAAACCAAACATTGAACTTTTTTGATGGCTTCACTTTTGACATCGACAATATTACAACTTTATTACGCGGTAACATTGAAGAGGATATTGATGAAGGAAGCATACATAGGTGGTCTAGTGGTGATAACCTTCCAAACAAAGAGGATCCAATCTATGATATGGATGCGGTTAATGAGATGTATATGGAGTTGTTACGTGGTATTGTGCGAAACTTATATCCACAATTGTACAACTATGACCATGACGGAGAAACCCATATGCTATTTCACCCATGGTTAGTATCGAGAAACACTACATGGTGCACTGGTGACTGGGAGGGCTTTGAAGATTATAAAGTTTCTTGCAGTTTAGCAATGGAAGGCGTTATTTCATTACGTTGTCAGCTTTTAGTAGCAGTTCGATTGACCGTTTTCTGCCTTAAGGCTTTCCTTGAAGCCATGAAAGAGAAAATTAAAGCTAGAGTTCAAGCAAAAAAAGCTGAGGAAGCAAAAAAAGCTGAGGAAGCAAAAAAAGCTGAGGAAGCAAAAAAAGCTGAGGAAGCAAAAAAAGCTGAGTCAGTGAAAAAAGTTACGGATGCAGTGAAACAATTTAATGAAATGAAAAAAGGTTTAACTCCTGCGCAACAAGATATGTTTGATAAAATCATTGGTGCTCGTACTCCAGCGCTTCCAACGGAACAAGAATCGTCTTCCTCATCCAGTGGACCACCTCCAGTGCTTCAAAATATTGTTCGAGTTCCGCTAAGCAATAAAGATGATGAACAAACTGCTGCTACTGCTTTGATTGGTCAAAATTCCAGTCAAAAATCTGAAGAGTCTGAAACAAATGAAGCCCCCACCACTCCTAAGAAAGCAGTTGGATCAGAATTTGTTGGCAAATATTGTCTATTGACACCAATAGGCAAAGAACAATTTACGCAACTATTGCTAAACAACAATGACTATCCTCACAATGGTGAATGGAAAAAGCATCTCGATGCTACGTTTAAAGTTGTGAAGGTTATACCAGCAAATACATCTAGTCCAGGAGACCATTTTACTCGTTACGTGATCAAAAGTTTGGTGACTACTACTCCAGAGCTAATTGAGTATGCAGTTATTGGAAGCAACTTCCAAGTGGTTCCAACACCTACAACAACAACGTTGGTATCAAATAACGGATCTAGTTCATCGACCACTACAGGCGATCAAAAGATCACCTTGGATGCTTACATAAACGAGAGCACCGAAGACATGGAACATTCAAGTTGCTTTTACGTATATGAAACGGCGGTGCAATTAAGGGGCCAACTGAGTCCACTTCCTAAAGATACCGCTCATTTGCTTCAAGTAAAAGCTACTGAAGAGCAATGGGATAAAATTTTCACAACCGTTGATGAAAATGTGGAAACAAACCAAACGCTTACGTCGGAATATGCAATTTACGATCAAGTCGTAATGAACGATTCGGAGTTCCCAAAATATGCTATTTACTCCATTGAAAATAAAAGTGCATATTTATTGTGCCTCGAGGGTGAAAAATCAGGTAGAGTACTTCCTGATCCGCAACCGTTTGACTCGCTTGCACCAGCGGTTGAAGTTGAAAGCAGCGCAAAGAAAACTGTCAAAAAAAAAAAGAAGCCAAAGAGAAAGAAAACAGTAACAAAAAAAAAGAGA
>Ga0206130_10004155_pt1 | contig 18087 bp, 8 predicted proteins | sample Helgoland_Spring_9_FD_148637 | JGI IMG/M metagenome (GOLD analysis project Ga0206130, IMG submission 148637) | Pelagic subsurface seawater microbial communities from Kabeltonne, Helgoland, North Sea - Helgoland_Spring_Bloom_20160512_1 | ecosystem: Environmental > Aquatic > Marine > Epipelagic ... | reverse complement strand
CTATGCCATAGGAGCGAAACAGGCATTTATATATATCCGTGCAGAATTCTTTAAGGGAGCTCATATTTTGGAAGAAGCAATTGCGGAGGCCAAGGAAAAGAATTTCTGTGGCGATAAGATTTTAGGCTCTTCTTATTCCTGCGATTTGGTAGTTCATCGGGGAGCCGGTGCATACATTTGTGGAGAGGAGACTGGTTTGATTGAATCGTTAGAGGGAAAAAGACCAAACCCGCGAATTAAACCCCCTTATTTTCCTGCAGTGTTAGGGCTTTATCAATGTCCTACGATAGTCAATAATGTTGAAACACTTTGCAACGTGAAGCATGTCCTGGAAATAGGAGGAGAAGAATTTGCCAAGATTGGTAAGCCTAATAATACTGGCACTCGAATTTGGTGCGTTTCTGGCCAAGTGCAAAAGCCGGGTTATTACGAATTTGAGTGCGGTGCATTAACCCTTGGTGAAATGATTTATGATGTCTGTGGTGGTTTGTTGCCAGGACGTACTTTGAAGGCAGTTATTCCGGGCGGTTCTTCTTCCAAAATTTTACGGGCGGATGAACGATTTAGCGGGAAATTAAAAGATGGAAGCGATTTTGATTGGGGAATTGAAGACATTCCTCTCGATTTTGACGGTCCTGCTTCGGTGGGGAGTATGTCCGGATCTGGTGGAATAATTATCATGGACGATACCGTTGATATGGTCGAAGCCATGGCCAATATAAATGCTTTTTATGCTCATGAGTCTTGTGGCCAATGTACGCCGTGCCGTGAGGGTTCACTTTGGATGAAAAAAATAACCAAGAGGATGTGCGAGGGGGATGCTCGTCACGAGGATGCCGATTTGCTCCTTTCAGTAGCCAACCAAATTGAAGGTCGTACTATTTGTGCATTTGGGGAAGCAGCCGCTTGGCCAACCCAGAGTTTTATCGCAAAATTTCGAAATGAATTTGAAGAGAAGGCGAAAAATGGAAAAAATAAACCATCTCTTCAATTAATTTAATTTCTATGAGCAGTAACGGAAATTCATCTATGGTCACCATCAATCTTGATGGAAAAGAAGTCGATGTACCAGCAGGTATCAATATTATTGAAGCTGCTGCAATACACGGAACTGAGGTTCCCCACTACTGTTACCATCCACAACTGAGTGTGGCCGGTAATTGCCGGATGTGCTTGGTTGAGATGGGAACTCCGATGAGAGACCGTGGAACGGGGGAGGCTATTTTGGACAAGGACGGTGTACAAAAGATAGGTTGGATACCCAAGCCGGTAATCGGATGTGGTACCAATGTTTCACCTGGTATGCATGTAAAGACAAATTCCTCGATGGTAACGGGTTCGCAAGAGGGTATCATGGAATTCCTCCTTGTGAACCACCCTCTAGACTGTCCGATTTGTGACCAGGCAGGAGAGTGTCGATTGCAGGAATTTGCCACTGATTATGGGCGTGGATACAGCCGATATGTTGAGCGTAAAAATGTGAAGCCTAAACGAACCAAATTAGGTCCAAGGGTTACCCTCGATGATGAGCGTTGTATCTTGTGTTCAAGGTGTATCCGTTTCTGTCAAGAGGTGGTAGATGATGATGTTCTTGGTTTTGTGGATCGTGGTAGTTTTTCTACTTTAACCTGTTTTCCGGGTAAGGAACTTTCCAATAATTATTCCTTAAATACTGTGGATCTTTGTCCTGTCGGTGCATTGACCAGTTCTGACTTTAGATTCAAGATGAGGGTGTGGTTTTTAAAAGAATCTCCGAGTATTTGCACAGAGAGTAGTGCGGGATCTAATATTTTAGTTTCAAGTAGGGAAGGGGAAATTTATCGAATTACTCCCCGCAGGAATGACTCGGTTAATGATAGTTGGATGACGGATAGCGGTCGTGAATTGTATAAACAGGTAAAGTCAGATGATCGAATTATTACTCCCAGTATTGACGGCGAATCATCTACTCTAGCGGATGCGATTTCTTCTGCCTCAGAATTATTGAAGGACAAAAAATTGGCTATTGTCGGTTCTTGTCGTTCAACAGTAGAGGAACAGTATTTACTGACCAAACTGGCGCGGAATTTCAAAGGGAAGAAATTTTTGCGTGGACATTTTGGTGATGATGACGGAATCCTTCTTGCCAGTGATCGCACTCCTAATCTCCGTGGTGCTCTCGCTACGGGATTCTCCGCGAAATACCCCTCCGATCAATTATCCGATCTTTCGCGGGCATTGTCCAAGGGGCAGTTTGATACCTTACTTGTGATGGGGGAAGACATTTTGGATTCTGGTGTCACTCGGGATGATCTTAAGGGAATTAAGGTAGTGTACCTTGGAACTCACAGGAATGAAACATCTGCGTTGGCAAATGTGTTGATCCCCACACTTACCTCTTTTGAAAAAACAGGATCTTTCATCAATCGAACTTTTCGTTTACAATCCTTCAAGCAGGCAGTTCCTGGACCAGCAGGTTTACTTCCGGATCTTCATATCCTTGCCTCGCTGATTAATTCTTTGTCGGAAGAAGTCGAACAATCTGCTGATCTTGCCCAGATTTGGAAACAATTGAGTAAGCCCGCGACCAGTATTTTTCATAAGCTAAGCTTTTCTTCAATTCCAAGTGAAGGTTTTCAATTGGATGGAAAAAAGTGGTCTGAATTGGATTTTGTGGAAAAAAAAGCTCTTCATTTTTTACCCGCTAATCAATTACAGGAAGCCTAAGCACCATGTTTGATTTTGATATGCTGTTAATGGTTGGGTTAAAGTTCTTATTTGCTTTGCTTATGATCGGTGCAGTAATGACGATGGCAGGATATTCGGTTCTTGCGGAAAGAAAAGTGAGTGCATGGATGCAAGGCAGGTTGGGTCCTAACCGAACTGTTTTGCCTTTTATTGTGCATATTCCATTTGTCGGAAAATTTTTAAAGGGATTGGGTATGTTCCAACCACTCGCTGATGGATTGAAATTTTTATTTAAAGAAGAAATGATTCCAGGGCATGTTAATAAGTTATATTACAATTTGGCCCCAATTGTCGCTCTGGTTCCTGCATTGACTACTATGACTGTTTTGCCATTTGGTGAGTTCTTCGCCGAGGATGGCCGAACGATTCCCTTAATGTTAGCGAATTTGGAAGTGGGTATTTTATTTGTATTAGCGGTTTCTTCCTTGGGAGTATACGGAATTGTACTAGCGGGTTGGTCGTCTAATAGTAAGTATCCATTTCTTGGTGGAATTCGTTCTTCTGCTCAAATGATATCCTATGAATTAGCAATGGGTTTATCCTTACTTCCAATATTTTTATGGGTCAGCGAACCGGGGACTGGTGCGATGGGGCTTAGTCTGGTCGATATTGTAAATTCACAAAATGATCGAGCCTGGCTTTTGTTGGTGCAACCATTATCCGCCCTGATATTCCTGATTGCATTGTTTGCAGAAACCAATCGTTTACCTTTTGACATGCCAGAATCTGAAACTGATCTTGTGGGTGGATTTCACACAGAATACGGAGGTTTTAAGTTTGGTATTTTCTTTGTTGCTGAGTACGCACACATCGTAGTGGGTTCCGCAATCTTTACGGTTATCTTTTTGGGTGGTTGGCATTTCTTGCCCTGGATCGCCGATCCTTGGCCCGCCACATGGGTTGGAACTTTGCTTGGAATTGGCTGGTTTCTCGCCAAGACTATATTTTTAATCTTTTTCTTTATTTGGGTTCGTTGGACCATCCCCCGTTTTCGGTATGATCAAGTGATGAATCTCGGGTGGACAAAACTTCTTCCACTTGCTCTGCTTAATTTGATTTTTTATGTATTGCTGGTGACTTGGCTTGATCAACCAACCGCTTAATTATTTTATCATGGCAAAAACCGTAGTCCTTCAACGCAAACCTCTTTCCCTTTCGGAAAGAACCTATCTTCCTCAAATTGTTACCGGTCTTAAGACTACTTTTTCAAACATGTTTAAAGAAAAAGTTACTCTTCAGTACCCGGAGGAAAAACCGATCATACCGAAGAACTACCGTGGTGTCCCCACGCTTGTTAAGGATCCAAACGGTCGAGAAAAGTGTGTCTCCTGTCAGTTGTGTGAGTTTGTCTGTCCACCTAAAGCGATACGAATTACACCCGGTTCAGTACCGGAGGGTGAAGAGGATCGTGAACATGTGGAAAAAGCCCCTCAAGAATTTGAAATAAACATGCTGCGGTGCATTTATTGTGGGTATTGTCAGGAAGTTTGTCCGGAAGAAGCAATTTACCTTCAGGATGAATATTCATCCTCCGGATATACTCGTGAGGAAATGATTAATAATAAAGAAAAACTGTATGAGCTTGGAGGTACATTACCGGACTCTCACTACAAGTGGGATCAAAAGAAAACAGCCGAGGAACAGGGGAATGATCACTAGTCTCATGCAACTTCGTACCGTTACAAACTTCATTTTAATTCGCTAAATTACTGATTACTTTTGTGAATGCTGTAGACATATTATTTTATTTTTTTGCCACTCTTTCAGTCGGCGGTGGCTTGCTTATGATCATGTCCAGGCATCCGGTGCCCGCTGCTTTGTTTATGATTATCTCATTGGTCAGCGTGGCGGCACTATTTGTATTATTGGAGGCGTTCTTTTTAGCGATTTTGCAAGTTCTTGTATACGCGGGAGCAGTAATGGTCCTTTTTCTTTTTATCATCATGCTCCTTGATGTCGGGCCTGACGGTGGAAAAGTTTCGCGGATTAAAGTAATTTCTGGTCTTGCGGGTTGTTTATCATTTGGGATTTTAGTAGTTTTACTTCTGCAATTTTCCGGAATTGGTAGTGCTGAATCAGGGAGTTGGCAAGAGATTCAGACCACGGAGCAGGTCAATGGAGATTCTCTTTTATTTTCCACTTCATTGAAAAACTTTGGCTATGGTTTATTTACAAAGTATATGCTCCCAATCCAAGTAGCAGGCTTTCTTCTCTTAGCTGCCATGGTTGGGGTGATTGTATTGAGTAAAAAATCGTTAACATCTGGAGGAACTGAATAAATGGAAACTGTAACTCCTCAACATTTTTTAGTTCTTTCCTTTCTTTTATTCGCAGTGGGGTTTTTGGGAGTGGTTATTCGTCGAAATCTGCTCTTAGTTTTAATGTCTCTTGAATTGATGTTGAATGGAGTCAATGTGGCTTTGGTTTCATTTTCCCGTACCAGTCTAAATTTGGACGGCAGCCTGTTTGTATTTTTTATAATGACTGTTGCCGCTACTGAAGTCGCGGTTGGATTAGCACTGCTTGTTGCCCTTTACAAGAAAAGACAAAGCGTTTTTTCTGAAGATATTTCTCTTTTGAAAAACTAATACTATGGAAACCGTTGCTTTCAGTATTCTTCTTCTCCCGCTTCTTTCCGCGCTGATCACTCTATTGTTTCTTCGTAAGTCAGGAAATATAGCCTCGTTGCTATCTGTCGCCACATCAGGTGGAATTCTTGTATTTGCTCTGTATTTAATTTTTAACGGGGAAAACGAGGTTTTTACATGGCAGACAACTTGGATGAAAATGGCGGGGTGGGAATTGAGCTTTGGCTTCCTGATTGATGCGCCAGCCCGACTTCTTTTATTCGTAGTTTCTTTTGTCGGATTTCTTATTCATGTTTTTAGCTTGGGCTACATGGCGGATGATGAGGCGAAGTCTCGCTACTTTGGAGGGTTATCAATTTTCATGTTTTCAATGATTGGAATTACAGTCGCTGATAATTTGATTATGATTTTTGTGTTTTGGGAATTGGTGGGATTTAGTTCCTATCTTTTAATTGCCCATTACTTAACCACTGATGAAGCTGCTCAGGCATCCAAGAAGGCGTTCATTGTAAACCGAGTGGGTGATTTTGGATTTTTAATCGGAATCGTTCTCACTTATTGGGCCTTTGGTACTGTAAATCTCCTCGAACTTGCCGATTTAGTTGATTTCGACCCGAGCTTGATCTCTACTTTCCTTGGACTTGCACTTGCTTGTGGCTTTATTGGGAAATCCGCACAGTTTCCATTACATGTTTGGCTTCCAGATGCCATGGCTGGTCCCACACCAGTATCTGCACTTATTCATGCGGCCACAATGGTTGCCGCCGGAATTTACCTCTTATTACGGATTGACTTCATGTTTACCGAACATGCCCTTTCACTTTTGGCAATTCTGGGTGCGGGGATGGGACTGTATGCCGGTTTCTGTGCCCTTGTTCAAAGGGATATTAAGAAGATATTAGCCTATTCCACCCTTTCGCAATTGGGGTACATGGCAGCCGCTTTTGGCTTGGGAATGCCTGGGATCGCGCTTTTTCATTTAATGACTCATGCTTTTTTCAAAGCATTGATGTTTTTGGGTTCGGGATCAGTCATTCATGCCTGTCATCACGAACAGGACATTTTTAAATACGGTGGATTACGGAAGAAAATGCCGATTACTGCAATCACCTTCCTGATCGGTGTACTAGCGATTTGCGGAGTTAATTTTCTATCAGGATATTTTAGTAAGGATGCAATCCTTCTTACTGCTTATAATGAGAATATGCCTGTATTTATATTATTATATGCAGGAGCAATTTTGACCGCGCTTTATATGTTCCGCCTTTACTTCATCACATTTGAGGGATTGGCTCGTTCAGATAAGGCAGCACATGCCCATGAGAATGGAGCATTGATGACGGGACCTCTCCTATTACTTTCAATCTTAGCTGTGGTTGGAGGCTATCACTCACTTTACCCGTTTGCCATTGTGGAGTCGATCTTACCAGATATTGAATTGGTTGCGGCGATGCCCAACCATTTATGGATGATTGTATTGGGCACTTTTGCTTGGATTGTAGGAGCAATCACTGCACGAAATTTTTATGGTCGGGTTGGAGATGTGGACCCATTATCCGAAAAGTTCCCCACATTCTTCTCACTCTGCAAGAGCAAGCTCTTTTTTGATCAGATGTATGGTTTTTATATCAAGAAAATTCAGGACCCAATGGCTCGTTTCCTTGAGGTTATGGAATTACTCTTTATTTCCGGGTTAATGGTTCGAGGTTCAGCGGGAGTGGCCGCTCTTCTAGGGATGCTGGGAAAAGTTTGTTATATCGGAAAGATCCATGCCTACACTTTTTGGTTCGTTGCCGGGACGATTGGATTTCTTGCCTACGCATCGGGAATATTTGGAAATTAAGCAATAGATTACAATGACTCTTGATCAAATTTTACTTCTCGGTTCCATAATTGTTCCCGCCCTTACATCCGCATTGTTATTTGCGGGTATTGGAGGAGGAGATGACTGGGCCAAAAAATTAGCATACATTGGCTTTGGATTTCCTTTTATTGCAGGCATCGTACTCTTCTTCAATTTTGACGGTTCAAATGGCGGGTATTGCTTTGAAATTTTCCACCCACGGATGGGATTGCAGGAACTAAAGATTACTTTTCATCTAGGACTAAACGGAGTCTCTTCCCCCTTATTTGCGATGGCCGGTGTGGTTGGACTTGCTGCAGGCTTGACTGCCATTCGCTCCGGGGCTGAAAGACTGCGTTTATACTTGGCATTATTATTGGTCATGCAGTCCGGGCTGATGGGCCTGTTTGCCAGTATTGATTTATTTTTTTACTACCTCTTTCATGAATTTGCATTAATCCCCACCTTTATAATGATCGGATTATGGGGGGGACGAGATCGCAGAAGTATTGCTTTGGAAATTACGATTTATTTAACCTTGGGGGCACTGCTTTCCCTTGGTGGATTGGTCGCCTTAAATGTAATGGTCGACGCGGAAAAATTTGATTTTCCATCACTCTCACATGCTCTTGCCAATACCGAGATGCTCGAGTCTACACAAATTAAGATCTTTGGTCTTCTATTAATTGGGTTTGGTATTTTAGTTGCCTTGTTTCCATTTCACACATGGGCAGCAAAAGGGTATGAAGCTGCCCCGACTTCGGTGTCTATGTTGCATGCCGGGGTTCTGAAGAAGTTTGGACTTTATGGATTGATTCAAATTGCCGCACCTTTGTTACCGGAAGGTGCCCTTGCTTGGAGTCCCTATTTATTATGGCTAGCCTTAGGAAATGTATTACTGGTTGGATTTGTAACGATTGCTCAGACTAATTTAAAAAGCATGGTAGGGTATGGTTCAGTCATGCATATGGGGTATTGCTTTCTTGGCTTAGCAGTATGTTCATCCCTGGGAGCAGGATCTGCCGTGATGCTTATGGTTGCACATGGATTATCGGTGGCCTTGATGTTTTTACTTACAACATACATACAAAAGAGAAGTGGAACTTTTGAAATGGATGAAATGGGTGGTCTTGCCACCAAGACTCCAGTCCTGGCCTGTTTTTTTGTAGCAGCTTCTTTGGCCACGATCGGTCTACCCGGGTTTGGCAATTTTTGGGGCGAATTTGGAGTATTTTTATCCCTCGGCGAAAATCCAGATCATCGATTGTTTTTAGTTTTAGCAGCCCTGGGTATCATTATTTCTGCCATATTTGGATTGCGAGCAGTAGCTAAAATATTTTTTGGTACCGGTTCAGATGAATTAATTAAGCATGAAAAAGAAAATCCAATCTCAGATTTAAAACCGGCCGAAATTATCCCTGCGGGAATTATTTTATCTGCACTTTTATTTTTGGGATTATGGCCGAGAGGGGTTTCGGACCGAATTGACCAAGAGATTGGAACCCGATACGAAAAAATTGATTTTGCCGCATTGTCTCAATTTACACCCGCATGTTGTTTACCGAATGCGGAAGGTGTTGGTTTAGACAATAACCAGACTTCCTACGATTCATTACAAAAGAGTCTTCCAGTTAAACCGATTTCTGATCATTGAGATGGAACATTATTTAAATTTCTCAAACACAAACATTTGGTCTGAAATTTGGCCTGAATTAGCACTTGCACTTGCTGCAATTGTATTACTGGGAATCGATCTTTTTCGAAAATCAGATAAACCCATTGTTTCGATTGGTAGTCTGGCAATCGTTTTTCAAGCAGGCCTTCTAATTTTTCACCTTTTTGATTACCTCGCTTGGCACCATACTTTTGACCGGGAAACTTTTTCTGGCATGCTTCATCAGGGAATTCAGGGTGATGTGATGAGAACTTTTTTCTTGTTATCCTCTCTTCTTGTCTCCGTTCTTGGGCATCAATATTTAAAAAACAAAAAATTACGGGCAGGTGAATTTCATCACCTTACCATGCTTGCTACTGCTGGTTTGATGTTATTGGTTCAGAGTAATCATTTCATAATGCTTTTTGTAGCATTAGAAACGGTTGCGGTTTGTTTTTACACCCTGGTTGCGTATAATCGGGAATCAGCGAAGTCATTAGAAGCGGGTATTAAGTATTTAATCTTTGGCGCGTTGAGTTCCTCCCTACTTCTTTTTGGGATCGTTCTTCTTTATGGTGTCGCAGGAAACCCGGAGGCATGGGGTGCAAACTACATCGGTTATGAAGGGCAGGACCCATTAGGATTTCAATACCTTGGGAATTTATTGGAAGCAAATCCTGACCATTTATTACTTCGTGCGGGAGTGGTTCTTATTATTGCAGGAATTGCGTTTAAGATTGGTGCAGCTCCTTTTCAAATTTGGGTGCCTGATGTTTATCACGGTTCTCCAATGCCCATTACTGCATTTCTTGCCGTGTCATCAAAAGCCGCTGGTTTCTTTGTTCTTCTCAATTTAGTCAATGGGCCATTTTTAGGAATGTCGGAATTTCTAATGCCACTGCTTGGATTTGTGGCAACTTTTACTATTTTCTTTGGGAACTTAGCTGCCTGTACGCAAAGAAATATTAAAAGGATGCTCGGTTTGTCTGGTGTCGCCCATGCGGGTTACCTTTTGGTCGCGATTATGGCTTCCATGCAATTTGCGGGGGATAGCGATCGAGCAGTTTGGGTACTCTTCTTTTACCTCTTCATATACCTACTTGCTTCTTTCGCGGTGTTTGGGGTGATGACTATTGCCCGATTGAATGATGAAACCGAGCATGAATTCTCCCATTATGAGGATTTAGCGAAAAAGCACCCTTGGCTTGGCTTTGTTTTAGTATCTGGGATTGGTTCCCTTGCAGGAATACCTCCCTTTGCGGGATTTGTGGCCAAACTTCTTTTAATCTCAATTGCGTACGAAGCCCAACTGTACTTTTCACTTGCTGCAATGGTAATCGGGGTTGTGATTTCTATTTTCTATTATTTTGGTTGGATGCGAGAAATTACCTTTCATCCCAAACCCTCCTTTTCTGATGAGGAGGAAGAGAAGGAAGACCCATGGTTAAATGTTCCGCGTATGGGCCTGTTTAAATTCTGCATGCTTGCACTTGCTGTATCTTCAATTGTGCTAGGCATTTGGCAGGGCCCCTTTGGGGATGCGTTTTAAACTGTTTTTTTAAATGGTGCCCGAGGAGAGACTCGAACTCTCACGCCCTAAGACAATAGATCCTAAATCTATCGCGTCTACCAATTCCGCCACCCGGGCTAAATATTCGAAAGTAAATGATTATTTCAAGGAACTCAATTCTATATTTATGTTTAACGATTTTTATTATAAATGATTCTGATCATGCTCATAATTTTAAATCAAATCCGGTCTTGCTTCCTGTTTATTGCATCGCATAATTAAATTTATGATATCCACCTGTTTATCCGTATGCAGGCAAGGTTGGTTTGGTGTCCCATTGTTTCTTTTGGGTATTGCCAGTCTTGCTTTCAGTCAACTTGTTCAAGAAGCTGAAACTGAATCACTCCCACCTGATCAACAAGCTCAATACATAGAATCCAAACTGGGTCTGTTAGATGAGCGCCTTAAGGAGGTGAAGAAAGAACAGGGAAGTAATCAATTTAGTGCAAATAGAAGTTCTGCAAATGGAGATTTAAAACAACTTGTCTCTGCCTATGGTGCTAATGATTCTAAGTCCATTTCGATTCGCAATCAATTAGATGTCGCAGATCGGAATTGGAAGGTCCGTTCTGAAGAGATTGCTCAAGGTATTTCATCGGTAGATAGTCGTTTGAACGAAGCAACTCTTATCTTTGATGATTTGAAGGAAAACTTCGCCGGGCGACTTGAAGAAGCAGCTCCGGCCTTGCGAGTACTTCAAGAAAATTTGATGCGAACTGAAACGGAAGTGGATGCGCTCACCAATTTATCCCGAAATGCGGTATCTGAGGCCATTCAATCTTATTCCAATATTCAGGCTGAGAGTAACTTACTCGCTATTCGAGCAGTTCCTACGGCACCTAAAACTAGCAACGGTGGAAGTGCTTACTCACCCAAAGCCCAACAGGTGGCAAATGTAATTAAAGCAAAAGAAGCAGTTGCCTTAGGTTCCTCAGGTCGTTTTTCACCTTCGATTAATACAGATGCAGGGTTCGTACAGGTGAGGAGTGAACAAAATAATGGATATGAGTCATCTGAGATCATTGATCGTTTAAAAACTGAACTTGCGACTTCAAAATCTGTTCAGAGTGAACTTTCTGCCGATACTGCTGATATGCAAGGAGACTTAAGGAAAGCCTATCGCGAAATTGTCTCATTGCAGAATAATTTAAAAGAGACTCAAATGTTAGCGAGAAGTTTAGAGGAGTCTAAAAATTCTCTTTGGGCCACGGAAAATGGCCAAGTACCTACTGCCCGGAGTGTGAGCGGTAAAATTAATAAACTGGAACAAGATTTGCAACTTGCCCGTGAAGATCTTCGGTCTTCCAGGCAAACTTTGCTAGTGGAGCAAGAGCGTTCCAATGCGATGATTCGCTCGGTAACAAATGAGCTCGAAAGAACGCGGTCCGACCTTGATGCTGCCAGAACAGCTACTATGTCATCAGGGAGTGATTCGATACGGCTTGCCTCTCTTGAGCGTGAGCTCAATGAGGCGAGAAGAGCACTACAGATGGCACAAATGGCACCAATGGACTCCACCCAAGAATCTTACTTAACCCTGCAAAACGAATTAAGGAAATCATTGGGGGAAATTACCCGAATGCAAATTGAGCTCAATGAAAAAGACGAGCTTGAAGCTCAACTAGTAAAGCTGAAAAGTTCTATGGAAGGATTTGGTGATTCACCGAACCGAAATAACAGTTCGGAATATGTAAACAAACTTTTGATCGATCTTAATGCAGCAAAACGTGAAGTAGAAAAGGCAAAATCTCTGAATAGGGCAGGTCGGCAGGATCTTGTTGAACGCGTTGCATCGTTAGAAGATGAATTGAAAATTTCTAATCTAAAATTAAAGAAGACACAGACTGAGTTTGAAGCGTCACAGGAAAAGATTGCTCGTCGGGAATTCGAATACGCAACGACAATTCAACGACTGGAAGAAGATGCGCAAGTCGCCCAGGATTCATTGCGAGATGCATCACTCGGTAAATTACCTGCCATTCCATTTGTGGATGAAATGGAAAGAAATCTCGCAGACTCAGAAGCTCGGATTAAAACTTTATCCAACCGTTTCGAATCTGAACAGAGTAAAGCCACAGAATTAATTGATGGATTACAGGTTGAACTCGATTCTGCTGTGGTTCGGCAAAAACGTGCGTTAGATCAATTAGCAAGGAGAGAGCTCGATTTAGAGGGCAAGGATTTGGAGTTAAAACAAGCCCAGGCTGATGCAAAAAAACTCAAGGAAGAACTGGAGGTGGTAAAAGTAATTGCAGGTCAACTCGAAGATTTGAATACTGTGCTAGAGGAGACTAAAAGAACACAAAATTCACAATCTGGTAGTTTAGATCAGGTAGTGGAATCACTACGCGAAGAATTAAATCAAGCGAAAGTCGAGCTTGTCTTTACCAATGAAGACAAGGAAAGATTTATGCAGGATTCAGCAAAAATAATTAGTTCCTTGGAATTACAGCTCGAAAATACCCGTAATCAATTACTTGCTGAGCAAGAAAACCAAGCGGATCAGTCCAATGAATCAAAAGAACTTGTTCTTGATTTAAAAAGTGAACTCGATGTTGCTCGAACCGAAATTTCTCGGATGAAATCGGCTGGATTAGGAGAATCTGTGGAAACTAAGCAAGCAGTTTCCCAACTCCAAGAGGCACTTGGTACGATCAGGATTTTGCAGGAGAGTTTAGAAGAAGCTGAACAGGTAAACTTAGAAGTTGATAATTTACGCACCGAGTTGGCTAATTCGATGGAATCTCAATTATTGTCACTGCAAAGAGCAGATGATGAAAAAAGAATTCTTCGACAACAGGCAGAAGATCTAGAGTCGGAGATTGTTATTTTGCGCAACCAAGGATTAGGTGCAGGGGTTCAATTTCAGAAATCGAATGCTTCCTTAATGGAAGAATTGGAAGTTTCGAACGCTCAAATTGTTGAATTAGAAAAACGATCCGCAATGGTGGAGGATAATGAGGTCTTATCATTGATTGATTTGGAGGAGGAATTAGCCAGTGAGAAACTTCGCAATCAAGAATTACAACAAGAATTGTCCCAAAAATCAATCGGACGGAGCAAGACTATCGAAATTTTAGAAAACGAGTTAGCGAGTGCCTTACAAAAACTCGATAACTTGGAAAACAACGATGTCATTCGAAATAGAAAAATCGCCAGCCTTGAACAAGAAATTATAGAAACTAAAGCAATACTGGATACAGAATCTGAAAAAGGTTCAACCGATGATGAACAGGTTGCCATTGTGACACAACTAGAGGAACAACTAGTCAATGCCCAAAATAGATTAGACCAGATTGAAAAGAGCCCACAACCGCTTGCTTCAGGATCGCAAGATTCCCAAGTATTTGAAAAACTTGAAATGGAACTTTCCCGAGCCGAGCAAACAATTGATGCGTTGCAAGTTTCTTTAGATTCACAAGATGAAAAGCGAATTAATTTGCAAGAGCAGTTGGATGACGCAGTGCAGAAGTTAAATGAGATTGCTCAAAACGGAGATCAATCCCCAAGGAGTCTTCCACAGGGTTCTGAAAAAGATGCGGAAGATTTTATTCGTTTGGAAAATGAACTTCTAGCCGCTCAGAATACGATCAATGATTTACTTGAAAAAACAAATTCAGAAGAAGTTGAAAGAGGAAAGATCGAAGAACAACTAGCTTTGGCAATGGAAAGCATCGAGAAAATTGAGAGCGACTCTATACCAGGTAAAAGTACAGATTCTGCACCGGATGACACCGCCCTTGTAAAGGACCTGAATGCTTTATTGGAATCCAAAGATAAAAGACTCAAGGAATTAGAAGAAGAGTTAAGTAATGCCATTGTGGAGATGACTGACAAAGAAGCAGAACTTGAGATCGCATCATCACTTCGAGAGGAGATGGAACTTTTGGCGAGTAAGTTAGAAAGTGCTGAAAAAAAGTTAAATGAAATGAATCTAGAAAATACAAACCTTGATTCAACTCCAGTGATCCCAACCCTGAGCGACTCGGAGAAAAATGATTTATTGAATGAAATCAGTCAGTTAAAAGCAGATCTGGATAAAGCCAAGTCAGAGACTTCCTCAGCACCACAGGATGATCAATTGTTAGCACTCCAGGGCCAGTTGCAGGATGCAGTTTCTGAAACTATAGAAATGCAGACCGAATTAGAGGAAACACAGGCCAGGTTGGCTCAAATGGAATCCAGTGTTGGTAATTCTTCTTCCCCCGAAATTAATCAAGTGATTGAAAATGCCAAGCAGGCCGAAAACCAAGCTCTCCAAAGGATAGGCAATCTAACTGCTGCGCTACGTAATTCCGAGCAATTGAGGAAGGAGATGGAGTCGTTACTTTTGGAGTCAGACCAATCAAATGAAGTGGCACCAGTTCCTAACTTTGCCAGCGATCCACGATTTATCGAGTTACAGAAAGAACTCCTTCTTCTTCAACAAGATTTACTTGCTGCTCGAGGTATTGAAGAACCTCGTTTTCAAGAGTTGCAGTCCGAATTAGAGGCAAGTCAAAATGACAGTTTAAGATTAAATGATGAATTTAAATCTGTTTTTTCGGAATTTGGAAGAATTAAGGAACAGGTGGCGATTTTGGAAGAAGAAAATCGACGCTTGCAGGGCTCAATTTCATCTTCTGGTTCCAATCAGAATCGTGAATTAAAAGCAAACTACCAGACTCGTGTGAATGATTTGTCAAAAGAGAATGCCAATCTTAGAATGCAAATCGGAGAAAGAGATAACCGAGTCACTGGATTAAGAGAGGATTTAGCGAGAGCACAAATGACTGTTCCTGGAATAAAGCCAGATAATGCCGCCCTGAGAGCACAGATTGTCCGTTTGGAAGGAGCAGAGCAAAGTGCTCGAGATTCGGAGGCAAGGGCGAAAATGGAGGCTCAACGATCGATGGCAGATATTGCATCCCTCAATCAAAAAATAAATATATTGGAAGAAAATTTAAGACAGTCCCAATCCCAATCCCGTGGAACGCCTTCAACATTTACCACTTATAACCCACCCCCTGTTGTAGTTACTAATCTATCCAATGCAGCAGATGGTGCAGAAATTCAAAGATTGCGGGAACAAAATCAACGATTACAAACACAACTTCTTTCCAACAATACAATTCCACAAAGGGATCAGTTGGACAGAAAGGTTCGCGACTTAAATCAGAAAAACCTTACCGCCCAAATTCAACTCGATCAAGAGAGGGCACGGGTTGAAGATTTGAGACGACAATTATCAGATGCACGAGATATAAAGCAGGAAGTGGTGGAGAGAGGACAATCAGCCAACATGAAAGTTAATCTATTAAATGGCGAGTTATCAGATGCTCAAAATCGAATTTCTTCTTTAGAAAACGCATTAGTTGCTGCCAGGGAAGCAATTCGTGTCTTGAAAAAGGGAGGCAGTGGTGGAAGTACAATGCAAGTTTCTGTACCCCGAACTTCTAGAAGTTCGAGTAATTATGTAAGTTCTCCGATTCGCTCAACTCCTGCTCCCCGGACCTTAACAAGTACTTACACTCCAAGACCGTTGCCTTCCTCGACATACCGTCCTTCTCCTTCTTCGAGCAACATGTTACCTAATTCTTCACTTACATCTCCCGGTATCCAAAAGATTCCCGACGGTGATTCAAGTATTCAACTCCGCGCTCAAGTCCAGTTTCTTAACAATAAAAACCGACCTGCTGGATTCACTGAGTTCTTCTTGGTAAAAAATGACCTTGAAAGTATTTTAAACTCTTCGAGAGTACGAATCCCGCCTGGCCAGGGGATTGATACTGGAGCAGAGCTTTGGGCAAGATCAGTGCAAAGGGGATACCGTTTTCCAGGTATTGCTTCCGCGATTAGAAATGCATTAGCAACTAACAGTCTTGCCCGGATCAAGACCAATTCAATGGGAGAGGCTAACCTCGAAAATATTGAGGCAGGGAATTACTTTATTGTTGGTTCTTCACCACTTGGACAGGTTGGAGTTGTTTGGTCCAAACCAGTGGAATTAAAACCCGGAACAAATGGTATTGTTTTAGATTTGAGAGACGCGGCTTGGGCAGAATAATTAATCCATCGATTCATTTTTCGTGTTGTCCAATTTACACTCGTGTAAACTGATTTTGTCTGCTGGTTTTTGATTATTTAATCCAAAATTATACCCCTAGTCCGAGTATTCAACAGCTAGGCTAATTTATACTTTTCCTTACTTCTCTATTACCTAGAAGAGAAGTTCGACTTTTTTGTATTTCTTATGTGATTCTTGTTACCACTCTCAGAAAAAATAGTGTCGCAATCCTAACCTCAAAATAAGGATTGTGGAGTTGAGCTTTTTATATTCCGAGAAGATCTTAATTCGATTGCGACTAAAGAAAGCGAACGAACTTTATATATAAATAGTGTGATCCTAAAATAATGACCAGATTATCTAGCTGTGGTCTAAAGAAACTGCTTCACTATTCTCAGATACCTGGAGGCTTCAAGATCACCGGATTGAGCGGCTTTTGTGAGCCATGAATCTGCTGTGGGATAATCTTGTTCAACTCCTTGGCCAAGAAAAAATAAAATTCCTAAATACCGAAGAGATTCAGGATCCATTTTAAGGGCAGCTTTATCAAACCATTTCTTCGCCGATTTGAAATTATTTTCTTTATAATAAAGGCAACCTAAATGCCTGCATGCAATTGGGTTTCCTTTCGACGCAGGAATTTCAAGTAGTGTCTTTGCTTTTTCGCGGTCTTTATCAATGGTAAGAACTGACATTGCCGCCTCAACGGCATCAAAACCTATTTCATCCTCCTCTGAAATATCGGTCCTGGGGATAGAAATGACAGGACGTGGATTCATCGGAATATTTTTGGAATTCTTATTAATATTAGCCTCCGCTAAATTCGAGACTGATTTTGTTTGATTTTCAGGAATGTAAACTGCAGGAGGATTCCTCAGCCTTTCAAGGTGGTTTTCATATTTTCGTAGTTGAAGTTTTGCTTCCGAAGACCCGCTTATTGATGCCCGGTGAAGCCAGCTTACTGCAGATTCTAAATCTTTTTCCACTCCATCTCCAGTCGCGTATTTCATCCCTAGTGTTAATTGGGCCATAACTAATTCTCGGTCTGCTGCAGTACGAATCCAGCGAAGAGCATAATCTTCATTTTTCTCAAGACTGTCTCCAATCGAGTAAGCCATGCCTAGGTAAAACATACCTAATGGAAGCTTTTCGCGGGCTGCCCGAGAACACCATTTTATTGCGAGGTTTGAGTCTTTTTTAACTCCAATGCCAGTAAAGTAAATCATTCCCAATGTTGCTTGTGCAGTGGCATAACCTTTCTCAGCAGCTGATTCTATGTGACGAATTGCTTTAGAGAAATTCCTTGGGGGGTTATCCATTTCAATCATTCCCAAACAATACATTGCAAGTGGATCCTTTGCTTTAGCAAGGGCCAGGAGGTTGGAATGGAGGTATGCTTCGTCATACAAAAAGTGACCACGATTCACTTTTCCATTTTCAAGAGATAGCGAGGCAAGGGTGCATAGTCCTACTGCACCTTCTTTCTCCGCGGCTAATTTTGCCCATCTTTCTGCTTCTTTCAGATCGATGGCTAAACCCCGTTCACCGAATTTGTGAAATAGTGCCAGTACTCCCTGATAATGGGGGTCTCCATTTAATGCTCTAGATTGAATTGTTCCTAGAGATTCTTGTAATGTCGATCTTGCATCGAGGGAAAAA
>Ga0206130_10004151_pt1 | contig 18101 bp, 15 predicted proteins | sample Helgoland_Spring_9_FD_148637 | JGI IMG/M metagenome (GOLD analysis project Ga0206130, IMG submission 148637) | Pelagic subsurface seawater microbial communities from Kabeltonne, Helgoland, North Sea - Helgoland_Spring_Bloom_20160512_1 | ecosystem: Environmental > Aquatic > Marine > Epipelagic ... | reverse complement strand
GCGATCCTGAAGTTCTTTCGGGAAACCATCCCAAATGAGTGGAAAGCCTTCCGTGACCAAGTATCAGACAATTTCCGCGTCATAACCCATGAAAAAATTCGGGTTTTGGGGTAGCAGCGGTATAACTAAAATTCCCTTTTCAAAACGTACATGGAGCGGTGCACTCGTTTGCACCGCTTCTTTTTTATCGCTCTGCGTGTCGCGCTCGAAAGAAATCGCACAAACTTGAACGACTCTTTGTGTTGTTGAGACGTGCGATCATTGCTTTACCCGCATCGACGCCCTAGCTTCTTCTAAAGCAGTACACATAAAGGAGCATCACACGTGCCCATTCGCGTCTTACGGCAGATAAGTTTTGCAGCGGTTCTTGCCGTCACTGGAATTCCGCTGGTAGCTGAGCCTGCGGGGCCTTATCTCGCGGCGCGTTCTGCTGCAGTGACAGGCGATTACGATGCTGCGGCACGCTATTATACTCAGGCTCTAGCGCGTGATCCTTCGAACCCGGAAATATTGGAAAACGCCAGCTTTGCGTTGCTCGCCCTTGGTGACATCAAACGCGCGGCGATCGTTGGTGGCACTTTGCTCGCCAATGGCCAAAGCAGCCAAGTTGCGCAAATGGCCTTGCTCGCACAGCGCGCACAGGAAGAGAATTACGCTGATGTGCTTGGACGGATTCTTGATAACCAAGGTGTTGGACCTTTGGTGGACGGACTTTTGCGTGCTTGGGCGCAAGTCGGCATTGGCGAAGTAACAACTGCGCTTGAGAACTTTGAAAAGATTGGCGAAGAGCGCGGGCTGCAAGGGTTTGCACTTTACCACAAAGCGCTCGCGCTTGCGATGGTTGGTGATTTTGAAGGGGCGGATGAGATCTTTTCCAAACCTGAGTCAGGTGCGTTGCGTCAAACCCGTCGCGGTGCGATTGCGCATATTGAAGTGCTCAGTCAATTGGGACGGACTGAGGATGCTTTGAAGCTTCTCGGCGACTCGTTTGGTCCTGACCTTGACCCGCTACTCAAGTCTATTCGCGCGAGCCTGAGTGATGGCAAGACTGTTGAATTTAGCCAGATCAAGACTGCGCGCGATGGCATGGCAGAGGTCTTTTTCACCGTGGGCAGTGCGTTGCGTAACGAGGCGAGCGAAGATTACACGCTTCTTTATACGCGCGTCGCTGAATATTTGAACCCAATGCACAGTGATGCGACCTTGCTGTCCGCTGGTTTGCTCGAGCAGATGGAACGGTTCGAGTTAGCAACGGAAACTTACAAGAAAGTCGTTCGTGATGATCCCGCGTTTCATGCGGCAGAGCTGGGGCGCGCAGAAGCGTTGCGGCGTAGTGGGAAACCGGACGCCGCGATCGAGGTGCTCGAAAGTCTCGCGCAAACCCATGGTGAATTGGCGCTCGTGCATTCGTCGCTCGGCGATGCGTTGCGCCAGATGGAGCGTTTTGAGGATGCGATCAAAGCGTATGATACCGCGCTAGAGCAGTATGACGAAGAAAGCCGCGGGCAATGGTTCATCTATTACGCGCGCGGGATTTCTTACGAGCGGCTTGATAACTGGGAAAATTCGGAAGCGGATTTTCGCAAAGCGTTAGAGTTGAACCCGGAGCAGCCGCAAGTTTTGAACTACCTTGGATATTCCTTGGTTGAGAAGAAAGTCAAGTTGGATGAAGCGCTAAATATGATCGAGCGCGCCGTCGCGGCACGTCCTGACAGTGGGTATATCGTCGACAGCTTGGGTTGGGTTTTGTTTCGTTTAGGTCGCTATGAAGAAGCGGTTGCACCGATGGAACGCGCGACAGAATTGATGCCGATTGATCCGATTGTGAACGACCATTTGGGCGATGTGTATTGGTCTGTGGGGCGCTTTCTTGAGGCGGAATTCCAATGGAAACGCGCACTTTCGTTCGTGGATTACGGTGATGCTAGCCAAGAAGCGGACCCAGATCGCATTCGGCGCAAGCTAGAAGTCGGTCTTGATCAAGTGCTTGAAGAAGAAGGTGCAAAACCCCTTCGATTGGCAGATGACGGTTAATAGTGTCAGGCGCACCGCACGTGCGAAGGTTAATTTAACGCTTCACGTGACAGGTCAGCGAGCAGATGGATATCATTTGCTCGACAGCTTGGTCTGTTTTGCGGCTATCGGGGATTTCATTGACATGCGCGAAGCGGATGCGCTCTCGCTCAGTGTAGATGGCCCTTTGGCGGCAGGTGTGCCGACGGACGAGCGCAATTTGGTACTGCAAGCCGCGCGATCGTTTGGTGCTGACAAAGGCGCGGCCATTAACCTAAGTAAACACCTACCCCATGCGGCGGGTATTGGTGGCGGCTCTGCGGATGCAGCGGCGACGCTACTGGCTTTGGCTGAATTGTGGGACCTTCCTTTGCCGGAGGATGTGGTACGCCTTGGTGCGGATGTGCCTGTGTGTCTTTCGCCAATGGCCTTGCGGATGCGTGGTGTTGGAGACGAATTGTCCGTTGTGCCGCCATTGCCCGAGCTGCCAGCAGTTTTGGTAAATCCGCGCGTCGCTGTCGAGACGCCACCAGTATTTAAAGCATTGACCCAAAAAGAGAATGCGCCGATGGGCGTTGTTCCTGAATGCGCGGAAGTAGGCGTTTTCGCCAAGTGGTGCGCAGAGCAGCGTAACGACTTGCAAGCCCCAGCGATCAGCATCGAGCCAACTATTCAAGACGCGCTTGATGCGTTGGAACCTGCTCTTTTTGCACGCATGTCAGGTTCTGGCGCGACGTGCTTTGGACTTTGCGAAAACACGGATTCGGCGAAAGAGCTGGCGAAAACCATTCGAGCGAAACATCCAGACTGGTGGGTGGTCGCGACTAACTTTAGTTAATGCGCGCCACGACATAACCCGCAATTTCGCGTAGCATATCGCGCACTGGATGCTCTGGCAGTTGGTCTATCGCAGCGACGGCTTTGTCAGCCCATGCGAGTGCTTCGAGCCGTGTGTCTTCCAAAGCACCATGCTTGTGCAAAAGCGCAATCGCATGTTCCAGATCGCCGTCTTCCTGGCGACCTTTCTCGATCGTGCGTACCCAAAAAGCGCGCTCTTCGGCGTTGGCTTTGGCAATAGCCTTGATCAGGGGTAAGGTTAATTTCTTCTCGCGAAAATCATCGCCTACATTCTTGCCAATCGCGTTCTGATCACCTGACATATCGAGCAAATCGTCTACGATCTGGAACGCAATGCCGAGGGCATCACCATAGTCAAATAACGCCTGCACTTGCGCATCATCTGCACCTGCAATCACACCGCCAACCTCCGTCGCGGCCGAGAAGAGCGCAGCAGTTTTGCCGCGTACGACTTGCAGATAGATCGCTTCCGTCGTGGCGAGATCTTGCGAAGCGGTAAGCTGCAACACTTCGCCCTCCGCGATCGTTGCCGAAGCGTTGGCGAGGATGTCGAGCACGCGCAAAGAACCCGTTTCGACCATCAACTGGAATGAACGCGAGAAGAGATAATCGCCAACAAGAACAGAGGATTTGTTGTCCCATAACAGATTGGCAGTCGGACGTCCGCGACGCTGACCGCTTTCATCAACCACATCATCATGGAGCAATGTGGCGGTGTGAATAAACTCTACCGTCGCTGCCAAATGCACGTGATAGGGGCCATCGTAGCCACACAAATGCGCCGCCGCGAGGGTCAACATCGGGCGCAAACGCTTGCCGCCTGCTTCGACCAGATGCGCGGTAACTTCAGGGATGCGCGGGGCATGTTCGGACGCCATGCGCTCGCGAATGAGCACGTTCACCGCCTCCATATCAGCCGCCAAATAGGCCGCTAACGCATCATGTGGCTTTATTGAAATTTCGTCCAAGCTCATCACACTCTCGTTCCTGCCCTGTAGTATATCTGTACATTCGGGCGCGCCGCGCTTAACTCTATTTTTATGCAAGAACTGATGCGAACCAATGACATAACACTCACGGCTCTCGTGCGAGCCATCCTTGATGATGCGGGTATACCGATCTTTGAGTTGGACGTAAATATGAGCGTGCTTGAAGGCTCCATAGGCATTTTGCCGCGCCGTGTGATGGTGGCGACGCGTGACTATGAACGTGTCCTGCGCATTTTGGCGGAAAACGAAGTTGAACTCCCACATTGAGCATCCCCAACTAGGGCCGTGCAGCGTTGATGCCTTCCTTGGGGGGCTTGTGCAGATTGCGCAACCGCTTAACGGTTATCGTGCGGGTGTTGATCCTGTTTTACTGGCCGCGAGTGTGCCTGCGAAAGCGGGTGAAACAGTACTTGAACTTGGATGTGGCGGTGGCGTTGCATCGCTGTGTTTGGGGTGGCGGATTGCGGGCCTGTCTTTGACAGGGGTGGAACTGCAAGCGGATTACGCCGATCTTGCGCGTGCAAATGCGGCGCGTAATGGTATCGACTTCACTGTTTACCCGGCTGATTTGAACGCTTTGCCCGCAGAGGTGAAAGCACAGCGCTATAATCATGTGATCGCTAACCCGCCATACTATGATCGTGCGCGTAGCGTGCCTTCGCTGAATGTTGAGCGCGAAGTGGGGCTAGGTGGCGACACGCCGTTGAGTAAATGGGTGAGCGTTGCGAGCAAGCGACTTGCGCCCAAAGGACAGCTGCATTTCGTGCAGCGCGCGGATCGTTTGCCAGAACTTATGAGCGCTGTTTTCAAATCGCTCGGCTCTATTGAGGTACAACCTTTGTATGCACGCACAGGTCGCGATGCGCATTTGGTATTGGTGCGCGCAAAAAAAGAGGGGCGGGCAGATTTTCGCTTACACGCGCCTATTGTGATGCACCAAGGGGCTGAGCACGGTGGAAATGATAAGAATTACAATGAGATAATCGAAGCTATCTTGCGTCATGGCGCGGGTTTGAGCTTTGGGGGCGTTGCCTAAATCTTACGCATTTTAAGGTTGGGTTAACCATAGGATGCATCTGCAGCGTGACAGATGAAAAAAATTATGCTGGACTATCAGTGCACATCTAACCTTAGGAGGACCTCGATGAGCTTGAGTTCACATCTGGAACAGCTGAAGAAGAAACACCTAAACCTATCTGCCGAAGTGGAAGCCGCACAGCGCGCCCCCGGAACGCAGGACCTTCAAATTGCAGAACTCAAAAAACAAAAACTACGACTTAAAGAGGAAATTACGCGCCTTTCGAGTTGAGCGTAATTTCATTTTAGGATGACTGGACCGGCGCTGGAGTGATCCTAGCGCCGGTTTTTTGTTGTCTATGAGGGTTGGCGCGTTGTCATGATGATTTGCTCGGCTCCAAAACGCTCTTGGCGTTGGATCTCAACCATGCCCAGTTTTTGCAAGAGACGAACAGAAGCGTGGTTTGCGCTTTGTGTTTCCGCGAGGATTTCCGTAACAGGCGTATCACTGAGCGCATGAACGAGCGCACGGGAGGTCGCGTCAAAGGCAAAGCCTTTGCGCCAATGATCGGGATGAAACTCGTAAGAGATTTCGTAATGCGCTCCGTCTTTATGAGGGCTCAGAACGATAAGACCAATCGCAGCTTGGCGATCAAAAGTGCACACAATCCAAATGCCAATTCCCGCAGCACCGCGCAGGTAGGCTCGAAAACGCGTGTCGCGATCAGATTTTGGAACAGGCCCGCCTAGGTATTTTCTAACCTCTTCGTTGCCAAGCAAGCGGTCAAAGAACAAAGCATCATCAGGTTCAACAGGGCGCAATTTCAAGCGCTCTGTTTCAAGGGTTGGCGAAAAGTCGATGCTTTGTGTAATTGTCTATCTTCCTGTTAACCAACACCCTGCAAAGACATCACCCCGAGATCGTCGCTGATCTGTGCTTCGATGGCGAGGGCGGCGGCTTGGGCTCCGGCGGCAGTCGTGAAGTAGGGGATCTTGCCGTAAAGCGCGACGGAGCGGATTTCACGGCTGTCTTCTACCGCTTGCGCGCCCTCAGTCGTGTTGATCACCAAGGCGATTTCGCCGTTCTTGAGGTTGTCGACCACGTTTGGGCGGCCCTCATATACTTTGTTCACGATCTCGCACTCAATGCCCGCAGCGGATAGCCAGCTTTGCGTGCCGCGCGTTGCGGTAAAGGTAAATCCAAGCGATGCCAATAGTTTAGCGGCCTCTAAGGTCTTGTCGGTTTTGTCGTCATCACGGATGGAAACAAAGACTTTACCCTCGCGCGGCAAGACAACGCCTGCGCCCATTTGTGCCTTAAGGAAGGCGCGGGCGAAGGAGGTGTCCCAACCCATTACTTCGCCCGTAGAGCGCATTTCAGGGCCGAGGATCGTATCGACACCGGGGAAACGTGCGAAGGGCAAGACGGCTTCTTTGACGGAGAACCACGGCATGTTGTAATCCGCCAGCGTCATTTGATCGGGCATTGGTTGTGAGCCGGGGATCGCACCCTCTGGATATGCGCCGCGCTTTGGGAAGTTGGAGAGCGGCTCACCCGCCATGAGGCGCGCGGCGATGGACGCGATTGCGCTGTCGGTTGCTTTGGCGACGAACGGCACAGTGCGCGAGGCGCGTGGGTTCACCTCGATCAGGTAGATTTCATCGTCTTTTATTGCGAATTGCACGTTCATCAAGCCAACGACGTTCAGGGCAAGCGCTAGGGCATGTGTCTGCTCCTCGATCCGCTTGATCACGTCTTTTGACAGCGAGTAGGGCGGCAAGGAACAAGCGCTGTCACCAGAGTGAACACCCGCTTCTTCGATGTGTTGCATGATGCCTGTGACGTGGACCTCTTTACCATCGCAAAGCGCATCAACGTCGAGTTCGACCGCGCCAGAAAGGTAGCTGTCAAGCAACACCGGGCTGTCGCCGGACACAACAACCGCCTCAGAAATGTAGCGTTCCAGTTGCGCCATATCGCGCACTATTTCCATAGCGCGGCCACCCAAAACATAAGAAGGACGAATAACGAGTGGAAAACCGATGTTTTCCGCAATCGCGAGGGCTTCGGCGTCTGTGGATGCGATGCCATTGCGTGGTTGCTTGAGGTTCAACTGGTTCACAAGCGCTTGGAAACGTTCGCGATCTTCTGCAAGGTCGATCGCATCAGGAGAGGTGCCAAGGATCGGAATGCCCTCTGCTTCTAGCGCATTGGCCAGCTTCAAAGGCGTCTGTCCACCAAACTGAACGATAACGCCATGCAGCGTGCCGTTCTCAAGCTCGACGCGCAGGATTTCCATGACGTGCTCGAATGTGAGGGGTTCAAAATAGAGGCGATCAGAGGTGTCGTAATCCGTCGAAACCGTCTCGGGATTACAGTTGATCATGATCGTCTCGTAACCCGCGTCCGTTAGGGCGTAGCAGGCGTGACAGCAGCAGTAATCAAACTCGATCCCTTGACCAATACGGTTTGGACCACCGCCAAGAATAACAACTTTGTTGCGATCGGACGGGCGGGCTTCGCATTCCACATCGCCGAAAGCGGGTGCCTCGTAGGTGGAGTACATGTAGGGCGTTTGCGCCTCGAATTCGGCAGCACATGTGTCGATGCGTTTGAATACGGCTGTGACGCCGACTGCATGACGCGCTTTGCGCACGTCTTTCTCTTTGAAACCTGTCAGATTGGCGAGACGGGCATCTGTGAAGCCCATCATTTTGAGATGGCGCAGGCCCGCTTCATCGCTGGGCAGGCCATTTTCGCGCACGCCTTCTTCGGCCTCGACGATTTCGCGAATACGGGCAAGGAACCAAGGGTCAAACATCGTGACCACGTGAATTTCATCATCCGTCAGACCGTGACGCATGGCTTGCGCAATGGTGCGCATGCGGTCTGGGGTTTGCTTGGAGATCGCTTTGATAACGGCAGATTTCTCTGGCGCGCCTTCAATCTCTATCTCGTCGAAACCAGTGAGGTCGGACTCCATGGATGCCAGCGCTTTTTGCAGGCTCTCGTGGATCGTGCGACCGATGGCCATGGTTTCCCCAACGGATTTCATAGCCGTCGTGAGGTATGGCTCAGAACCCGGGAATTTCTCGAACGCGAACTTCGGGATTTTGGTGACGACGTAGTCGATGGTCGGCTCAAAGGACGCAGGCGTTACTTTGGTGATGTCGTTATCCAGCTCATCTAGCGTGTAGCCTACGGCCAGCTTAGCAGCGATCTTGGCAATCGGGAAACCTGTCGCCTTGGAGGCAAGCGCGGAAGAGCGAGACACGCGTGGGTTCATCTCAATGACGACCATGCGGCCATCCGCAGGGTTTACCGCCCACTGAACGTTGGAGCCGCCTGTTTCCACGCCAATTTCGCGCAAAACCGCGATGGAGTGGTTGCGCATCACTTGGTATTCTTTGTCCGTCAGGGTCAGCGCGGGGGCGACTGTGATCGAATCGCCTGTGTGCACGCCCATGGGATCGATGTTTTCAATCGCGCAGACGATGATCGCGTTGTCAGCCGTGTCGCGCACGACCTCCATCTCGAATTCTTTCCAACCCAGAAGTGACTCGTCCACGAGGATTTGGTTCACAGGGGACGCGTCCATGCCAGAGCGGCAGAAGAACTCATAATCTTCGCGGTTGTACGCCACGCCGCCGCCGGTGCCGCCCATGGTAAAGGCAGGGCGGATAATCGCGGGTAGGCCGACGTAGTCGAGTGTTTCAAGCGCGATGCGCACGCCCTCGGAAAGATCGGCTTTGCCGTTCTCATCTGTGGGTGCCGTTACGATTGTCGCTTTGGGGTTTTCGATGCCGAGGCGGTCCATGGCTTCGCGGAACAGCTTGCGATCTTCTGCCATTTCAATAGCTTCGCGTTTCGCACCAATCATTTCAACGCCGAATTTCTCAAGCACGCCCATCTCTTCAAGGGCCAAAGATGTGTTGAGACCCGTTTGACCACCCATCGTCGGAAGCAACGCATCGGGGCGTTCTTTCTCGATGATCTTGGCGACGATCTCGGGTGTAATCGGCTCGATATAAGTTGCATCCGCCAAGTTCGGATCGGTCATGATTGTGGCCGGATTGGAGTTGACCAGAATGACGCGGTAACCCTCTTCACGAAGGGCCTTGCAGGCCTGTGCGCCAGAATAGTCGAATTCGCAGGCTTGCCCAATTACGATTGGCCCCGCGCCGATGATCATAATGGATGAAATGTCGGTACGTTTGGGCATGGGAAGACCTCTTTTTCGGGGCGGCTCGATCGGTGGCAGGACAGAGTCGCGGCAGCGTGCAAATTGTCGTGGGTTATAGACATGGCATGGGCAGGTTCAAGGGGCATATGAGCGTGCGGGCAAGCGAGACTTGACTTTCGCGCCCCCGCGCGGTGTATCGGCCCCAATCCTATAGCCCTTTCCGAAGGAAAAAGCATCATGCACGCCTATCGCAGCCACACTTGCGCCGATCTGAATAAATCCAATGAAGGCGAAAATGTGCGTCTTTCTGGCTGGGTGCATCGCGTGCGCGATCACGGCGGCCTCTTGTTCATAGACCTGCGCGATCATTATGGCATCACTCAGGTGATGGCAGATCCTGACAGCCCTGTGTTCAGCCAGATCGAAAAAGTACGTTCTGAGTGGTGTATCCGTATCGATGGCAACGTCATGGCGCGCGACGAGAGCTTGGTGAACCCAAAAATCCCGACGGGTGAAGTTGAAGTGTTCATTCGTGACATTGAAGTTTTGGGTGCTGCGTCCGAGCTGCCGTTGATGGTATTCGGCGAGCAGGAATATCCCGAAGAGACACGCCTCAAGTATCGCTACCTAGATCTGCGCCGTGAGAAATTGCAGCGCAATATGAAGCTGCGGTCTGATGTTGTGTCCTCAATGCGCAAGCGCATGTGGGAGCGGGATTTCCGCGAATATCAGACACCAATTATCACAGCATCATCCCCAGAAGGCGCGCGCGACTTTCTGGTGCCGTCACGCCAGCATCCGGGCAAGTTCTACGCTTTGCCGCAGGCCCCTCAGCAGTTCAAGCAGCTGATCATGGTGTCTGGCTTTGACAAGTATTTCCAGATTGCGCCGTGTTTCCGCGATGAAGATCCGCGCGCGGATCGCTCGCCTACAGATTTCTACCAGCTCGACCTTGAGATGAGCTTTGTAGAGCAACAGGACGTCTTTGATACGATCCAGCCGGTGGTTGGCGGTATTTTCGAAGAGTTCGGTGGTGGCCGCAAAGTTGACCAAACGTGGGAGCAGATTTCGTATAAAGATGCGGCCCTTTGGTATGGATCAGACAAGCCTGACTTGCGCAACCCGATCAAGATGCAGGTCGTGTCCGAGCATTTCGCCGGTTCCGGTTTTGCGATCTTCGCGAAACTGTTGGAGCAAGAGGGTACCGAGATCCGCGCGATCCCTGCGCCGACAGGTGGCTCGCGTAAGTTCTGTGACCGTATGAACGCCTTTGCGCAGAAAGAGGGTCTGCCGGGTATGGGCTACATCTTCTGGCGCGATCAGGGCGAGGGTATGGAAGCTGCTGGACCGCTGGCTAAAAACATCGGACCTGAGCGCACAGAGGCGATCCGCCAGCAGCTTGGTCTGGGTGTCGGCGATGCAGCATTCTTCTTGGGTGGTAAGCCATCTGCGTTTGAAAGCGTTGCAGGACGTGCGCGCAACGAGATTGGCGCAGCCTTGAAATTGATCGACGAGGATCGTTTTGCATTTGCGTGGATCGTTGATTTCCCGATGTACGAGGCGGACGAAGAAACGGGCAAGATCGACTTCTCGCACAACCCCTTCTCGATGCCGCAGGGTGGCCTAGAGGCGCTTCAAGGCGATCCTTTGGAGGTTTTGGGCTACCAGTATGACCTAGCCTGTAATGGTTACGAGTTGATTTCCGGCGCGATCCGAAACCACCAGCCCGACATCATGTTCAAAGCGTTTGAGCTGGCGGGCTATGGCAAGGATGAGGTCGAGAAGCGTTTTGGTGGCATGGTCAATGCGTTCCAATACGGTGCTCCGCCCCACGGTGGTTGTGCGGCTGGGATCGACCGGATTGTGATGTTGCTTGCGGATGAAGCGAACATTCGCGAAGTCATCATGTTCCCGATGAATCAACGTGCGGAAGATTTGATGATGAATGCGCCGTCAGAGCCGATGAGCGATCAGATGATGGAACTGGGCTTGCGAGTCATTCCGCAGGACTAAGCAAATGTGACCCTGCGTGCTACAACACGCAGGGTTACTCGCCCAGCACACGCTCAATCTGGGAAAGGCCGCGAGGGCCTGTGTAGAGATCAGGCGCTGTGAAAAGTGGATCACGCAGGGCTTGCTCCACGGTGATGAATGTCCAGCCGTTGGTGTCATACCACGCGAGCAAATCATCCAAGTGATCCGCGTTGATCTTATTCATGTGCAGCAGCAGAATATGCCATACGTCGCGCCCTAGCGCCTTTTGCGAGAGCGCTTGAAAATACGCGGTCCGCTCTTTCATATGTTCTAGATATGCTGTCGCGATGCGCTGTGCCTCGCTCTGATCCCCCATATCCAAAGCATCCACGTAATCCGAGTTAAACCGCCAATCGTCATTATCAATGGTGACGGGAACATTTTCATACCCTTGATTTGTCAGGACATTTTCCGCAGCACGTTTGGTTTTTTCTGTTTTACCCTCTCGCAGAAATGGAAAGCGATAGTACTTTTGACCCTGCATCCACGGTTTGAGCGCGCGGTCAGTGCGACGGACCTCGCGGCGGAATGCCCAGCGTGTGAGAGTATCGTAATCAGGGTGTGACCAGCTGTGATTGCCAACCGTGTGCCCCGCGTTTGCGAAGGCGTCCATGACAGGGGCTGTCTCTTCGTTGATCTGATTGCCGATCGCAAAGCCCGTTGCAATGATGTCATGGGTTTTCAACGCCGCATTTACATCGCGTATAATTTTCATGCCTTCTTGCGGCGTGGTGCGCGAACGCAAGACATAGGGCAGATCATCAAGCGTGATCGCGATTTGCTGCGCCTGCAGGGGAAGAGCCAAAAAGATAATACAAAGCGTCCAAATATGGCTTAACATGAAAGCGCCTTCGAAGGAGTATGCGCGCGCGTTACATCAGCGCGCGCAAGTAGATTAGCGGCGACGGTCGCGGCGCGCGGACATAGGCTGGAACGCGACGCCGACATGCGCTTCGCAATAAGGCTTGCCAGCTTTCACAGGTAGACCACAGAACCAGAAGTCCTCTGTGGCTGGATCACCGACAGGCCATTTGCATGTGCGCTCTGTCAGTTCCATCAAGCCGATCTTTTTTGATTTCTTCTCGACCTCGGACACTTTCGCAAGCGCCTCTGGGCTGATCTCATTCGCAGAAGGCTGCGGTGGCAAAGGTTGACCCGCAGGAATAATGGCACGGCGCGCACGCGAAGGGGGCGGAGGAGGCGTCGTAGGCTCTGCAATTGGCATCACAGCCTTGGGAGCCGCATCAGCCTTTGGTGCTGCCTTCGCCTTTGGCTCTGCCTTGGCGGTCTTCGGTTTGGCGTCGCTCTTGGCGGTGCTCGTGGTCGTGCGGTTCGACAAGCCCAAGCGATGCACTTTGCCGATCACAGCATTGCGCGTCACGCCGCCGAGTTCTTTGGCGATCTGGCTCGCGGACTGGCCTTCGCCCCACATCTTTTTCAGCGTCTCTACGCGTTCATCTGTCCAGGACATTCTGGCTTCCTTATGTAAAAAAGCGGCCCGCTCAACGCGCCGCTCCTGATATCTGGTGCTTGCCCCTATTCTAATCAGCCTCGGCTGAGATACAAGTCGCACGAATCAGGGACACGAGGCTGGAGCCACCTATGACACAAAACGCACGCTTGGATACACCACAGATGGGTGCGCGCCGCTTTGGCCAGGTGAATTGGCTGGGATTGCAAACCTTGATCTGGCGCGAAACGCGCCGCTTCTTGGCGGTTTGGACGCAAACGCTGTTGGCACCATTGGTCACCGCAGGCTTGTTGCTGTTGATCTTTAATCTTGCTGTCGGCCCACGTCGCGGAGAGGTCATGGGCGTGCCGTTCATCGAATTCATAGCGCCCGGTATTCTGATGATGACCGTTATTCAGAACGCGTTTGCCAATGTGACCTCCTCGATTGTGATTTCCAAAGTGCAGGGCAACATTGTTGATACGCTTATGCCGCCCTTGTCTCCGCTGGAGATGGTGATCGGTTATCTGGTTGGCGGCATCGGACGCGGCGTGTTTGTTTCGATCGCGATTGGTCTTGGCCTGCTCGTTTTCCTCGGCATTGGTGTGCAGCACCCATTTATGGCGCTGGTCTTCGTCGTGCTTGGCTCTGCTTTCCTTGGTGGACTGGGCATCATTGCGGGTATTTTTGCAAATAAATTTGATCAAATGGCGGCGATTACGAATTTCATCGTAACGCCGCTCGCTATGCTTTCGGGGACGTTCTACTCGGTCACCGTGTTGCCACCTGTCTTGCGCGAGATCACGCATTTCAACCCGATCTTTTATTTAATCGACGGCCTGCGTTATTCGGTGATTGGCGTGTCGGATAGTAACCCATGGTCTGGTATGCTCATCTGCACGCTCTCAGTCGCCATTGTCACTGGAATTGCATGGCAAATGTTTCGCACCGGCTATCGCCTCAAGCCTTAGAAGTGATGGCCTGTCGCCATGTAAGCAGCGCTGCACCCGCGATGATAATCCCAGCGCCAATCAGTGAAACGGATGTCGGGATGACGCCAAAGATCAACGCGTCATACAGGGTCGCAAACAACAGCGTACCATAGCTGAAAGGCACCACAAAAGACGCATCCGCGCGCGCGACCGAGTTCAGAAAACACGTCTGCGCCGCTGCCATCAACACGCCTACACCCGCAAGCGCGAGCCATTGTTGCCCGGTGGGTGGCTCCCAAACGAACAAGACGGCGAGTGTGGCAATCACCAAGCCGATCCCATTGTTCACCAGCAAGATTTGAAACGGGGCTTCACGACCCGACAAACGCTTGATGAAGATAATTTCCAACCCCAAAATCAAAGCCGCCCCAAGTGCGAGCAATGCCCCCGGTGCAATCGCTCCTGAGCCGGGCCGGAGCAAAACCAAAGCCCCAGCCATCGCAATACCAGCAGCACTCCACCGGATCGGGCCAACATTTTCCCCGAGCAAGAAAATCGCAAAGACCATCGCAAACACAGGGTTTAAAAAACTGATCGCCGTAGCGTCTGCGAGCGGAATGAAGGCAGCAGCTGCAAACATCAACGTCACCCCCGCAGCACCGCAAGTCGTGCGCATCACATGTAGTTTCAGATCAACAGACCCAAGCTTTGGACGCATGATCAAAGCCGCACTGCCAAGGGTCAACGCGGCGAACAAGAACCGCGCATGCGTGATCTGAACTGGATGCAAAGGTGCGCCAAGCGTGTCCGTGCCCAGTGCTTTGGCCAGCAAAGTTGTTGCCGCAATGAACGCGGTTGCACAGATCATCAGGATTATCGCAAGACTTGGATTGTGGCTTGGCAGGTGGTTGTTGGGCAGATCACTCATACGCCAGATCTGCGTTGGATTCTGCGCATCCGCAAGCGTCCAATTGTATCCACATACAATCCCAGACTTGCGTTATTCGCGCGCTGCTTTATGAAACGCGAATGATCAAAACCGCACATAACCGTCTCCGACGACACTTGCGCCGCGCTTAAAAAGCGTTCGATCTGCCGTGCGTGACGGCCAACTCTTTCACGTATCACCCAAATTGTTGACTTGCCCTTGCCGCTCAGGCACTCAAAGGGCTTAATTTTTCCAAGGATGCTCCCATGATCCCTTCTGTTCTACCGACCTATTCTCGTGCGCCTATGTCCTTTGTAAAGGGCGAGGGCAGCTGGTTGATTGAAGCAGATGGGCGACGTTTTCTTGATCTGGGCGCGGGTATTGCGGTGAATGCCCTTGGTCACGCGAACCCGGTTTTAGTTGCGGCTTTGACCGAGCAAGCAGGCGCTCTGTGGCATGTGTCCAACCTCTATCAAATCCCTCAGCAACAAAAGCTTGCGGATATGTTGGTCGAACACACTTTCGCGGATACGGTTTTCTTCACCAATTCAGGCACGGAAAGCTGCGAACTCGCTGTCAAAATGGCACGCAAATATTGGTACGATAAAGATGCGCCCGAGCGGGTAGAGATCATCACGTTCGAGGGCTCTTTCCATGGACGATCTTCTGCGGGCATCGCCGCTGCAGGCTCTGAGAAGATGACCAAAGGCTTCGGCCCTCTGCTCGGTGGTTTCAAACATTTGCCATGGAACGATCACGACGCGTTAACGGCTGCGATCACCGATCAAACCGCTGCGATCATGATCGAACCAGTCCAAGGCGAAGGCGGTATTCGCCCGCTTCCAGATCAATGTCTCAAAGGTCTGCGCTATCTCTGTGATGAGCACGGCATTTTGTTGATTCTCGATGAAGTGCAATGTGGTGTCGGTCGCACAGGCAAGCTCTTCGCGCATGAATGGGCTGGGATTGAGCCTGACATCATGATGGTCGCCAAAGGCATCGGTGGCGGCTTCCCACTCGGCGCCGTGCTCGCGACAGAAAACGCGGCAAGTGGCATGACCGCTGGCACCCATGGCTCCACATATGGCGGCAATCCTCTGGGCTGCGCTGTTGGCTGCGCTGTGCTTGAGACTGTCGCTGATCCTGAGTTCCTGGCGGATGTTTCGCGCCGTGCAGGGGGATTGCGTCAAAGTCTCGCAGGGCTGATCGCGCAACACCCCGATGTCTTCGAGAGCGTGCGTGGCGCAGGTCTGATGCTTGGTCTCAAATGCAAAGCGACGAACATCGACATCGTGAATGCGGGCTATGACAACGAGGTCATCACTGTTCCGGCTGCCGACAATGTGATCCGCCTGCTGCCTGCCCTCAACATCACTGAAGACGACATCGCCGAAGCCATCAAGCGCCTCAGCGCCGCCGCCTCTCAAATAGAGAAAACGCTCTAGTCTTCCTCTCTTCATAAATATCCCGGGGAGCGCGAGGGGCTGGCCTCTCGCCCCATCATTAGAAAAAGTATAAACACATGAACCATTTTCTAGACATCCACAAAACAGACCCAACCGCGCTGAGTGGCATCATCAGCAACGCGCGCACTATGAAAGATGCGCGCGTTGGCCTGCCCAAAGCGACGCTGGATGCAGAGCAACCGCTTGCAGGCCACATGGTTGCGCTCATTTTCGAAAAGCCCTCGACCCGAACACGCGTCTCTTTTGATGTGGGCGTGCGCCAGATGGGTGGTGAGACCATGGTGCTGTCTGGCTCTGACATGCAACTTGGTCACGGCGAAACCATTGCTGACACGGCGCGCGTGCTGTCGCGCTATGTTGATCTGATCATGATCCGCACGTTTGACGAAAGCGTGTTGCTCGAGATGGCGGAATACGCTGATGTGCCTGTCATTAACGGGCTGACAGATCGCACGCATCCCTGTCAGATCATGGCGGATGTTATGACGTTCGAAGAACATCGCGGGCCGATCAAAGGCAAGAAAGTCGTGTGGTGCGGTGATGGCAACAACGTTTGCGCGTCTTTCCTTCATGCGGCGGGTCAATTCGGGTTTGATCTGGTATTCACTGGGCCTAAGCAGCTTGATCCAGAAGACGAGTTCGTCGGTCTTGCGCGCAAAGCAGGTGTCAGCGTCAGCATTGAGCGCGACGCACAAAAAGCTGTGCAAAATGCTGATCTTGTTGTCGCGGATACGTGGGTTTCGATGCATGACAGCCAGTCCGCCAAGGAGCGTCGCCACAACATGCTACGTCCATATCAGGTGAATGAAGAGCTGATGTCGCATGCCAAACCAGACGCATTGTTCATGCATTGCTTGCCTGCGCACCGAGAAGAAGAGGCGACAAGCGCTGTCATGGATGGGCCAAATTCGGTGATCTTTGATGAGGCGGAAAACCGGTTGCACGCTCAAAAAGCGATTATGCGTTGGTGTCTCGAAAAATAATCTAATCGGCCAAGAAGATCGTCGTTAGCGACCCGTCGTCGCCTCTGAGATACCCAATTCCGCCCGCCTCATCAGGCTGGCCGGAATTGGTGAGCCCAAAGAAGCGGCCAAGCGCGCTTTCTTGTGCGCGATCTGTAATGATTTCGACGTCACGCCCATTTTGCTCAGTCGTGATCGTGCCGCCTGAAAATTGGTTTCCAAAGATTTTCATGCCGGTGATCTTGATACCGTTGAACCCGACATTGGCGCTGACGCCCGTATCGCGATTTGTGATTTCAAATTGATCCGTTGTCACATCTACCGTGCCATCCGTGAAATTTGTTTCAACTTTCGACGTGCCATTGCTTAAGTCGAAGTTGGTGGCACTGTTGAAATAGCTCGCTTGCGCTTCGCCATTTAATGTCGCGGAACCAGCCGTCGGCATATCTTCAGAGCGCGTTACGACGCCATAAATTCCGGTTGATAAGAAGGGTACAGAGTTGACGAAATAAGCATGTGTGTAGACGCGTGCGTAATCATAGTTGCCCGTAAACCCCTGCGCTGGCGTTGAAAACAGGGTTGATACACCATCGGTGAGCAGGCCATCCGCAGTAAACCCATCTGGATCAACCAAAGTGTAGGTCCCGTCGTTAATCGTGGTTGCACCCGTGGTATGATCAAGCGTTCCAGAAGAGCTGCTCAATGTCGTTGCCGTCGGAATAGGCTGGAGTTTCAAAGCTACGCCGCCAAGTCCGCTGGTCTCGTTGGCAGTGCTCGCGAGGCGTTCATAGTCAGAGCTAAGATTGCTGCCAGACGTACTCATGCGGTCTTCACTCACAGTGTTGCAAGCCGACAAAGTACAGATCAGCACTAAGGGCAAGCCGCGGGGCAATGAGTGATACAACATTCGATCAGTTTAAACGGATAGAACCCCGTGCATAGCGATTCTTGCGCGCCCGAGCAGGAACGCGCTTACACGGCGATCCAATAGAGGACGCTAAAGATGACACCTGACATAAATGCGGCGGCAGGCACGGTGATGACCCAAGCTGCAATGATGGTCATAAAGTGTGAGCGACGCACAAGTTTGCGACGACGACGCTCAATCGGTGCGATCGTTTTCGCGACAGGCACGGGGCCTTTGAGGCCGCGCAGACGCTTTTCCATATGCCATTCACGATAGAAACCCACGCCAAAGATACCGCCAACGGCGATATGGGTAGAACTCACAGGAAGGCCAAGCCAGCTGGCCACGATCACAGTGATAG
>Ga0206130_10004148_pt1 | contig 18107 bp, 14 predicted proteins | sample Helgoland_Spring_9_FD_148637 | JGI IMG/M metagenome (GOLD analysis project Ga0206130, IMG submission 148637) | Pelagic subsurface seawater microbial communities from Kabeltonne, Helgoland, North Sea - Helgoland_Spring_Bloom_20160512_1 | ecosystem: Environmental > Aquatic > Marine > Epipelagic ... | reverse complement strand
TTGTAATATATAATATCATCCCCGATTGATTGGTGGTTTCATATTTTTCATATAAATAAGGAAATTTTTGGTTTATTGGATGAATAATAGAAATATAATCTTGTTTTAATGTTGATAAAAGTTCGTTATATATTATTTGTTGAACCTTTTTTTCATGACTTTTACAAATATATAATTTGATAGATATAGTCATATATTTATAAGACATTTATATTGAACATAGATTTCGTTCAATACAAATTAAATATATTATTACGTGGTTATTGTTAATGGTACAAATGGTAAATTCGTTATAGTTGGATCATCGGGTGACGGAAGTTTATTTGTATACATTGTAATTGCGCAATTATCAATAGTATCGAAATTGGCATTATCTTCACTATCAACATTAATAAACGGATTGAATTGAACATTTTTCACATTTACTTCTCCCGAAGTTCCAATGTCATTTCCCTCAGTATTACTTCTTGAAATTTCAGTTTCATTATATTCACCATAACTTAAACTTATATTTAGTCTACATGTATATACATATTGACTAACACTTGCCAACACAATATTTGGAAATATAATATTTCCGACATAACGATTAATAGAAATCGTTCCATTTTCACTGTCTTTTAAATCTGCCGATATAGTAACTGTACTTTGTGCAATATCGTCGGGTAGTTCCTCTCCATCCGGATTTCTATAATTGGCATTCACCGTTTTAATCAACGTATCGCTATAAAATATATCTAATGAAGCACTATAAATGCCTATGTTTACATTACTTATACCGGTAGGATCAGAGTCGGTAGTAAAATCTGCTTCATAATTAATACATATCGGAAATGAAAAATTAAAGGCAAGTTCAGTTGTTCGAGGTCTCAAAATAACAATCGTATTTACTAGAGTATATTTATTATTAATAGCATTAATATTATAAACCGGAAATAAATCGTAAAAACGTTTGAAGTCATCATAATCAATATCTTGAAATTGAAATTGTTGACTGTCGGAATAATATTTGTACAAAGGAACATCTGGATCTTCTTTTAAGTTTATCACTGGTCCAGGGACATCAGACGATGACGTAGGAACACTTATGTTATTATTACACGTTATACGATTCATTTGTTTATTTGATTGACGCGCCAAAAGAGAATATTTATTTTTAGAAACATTACTTTCTGACGGTTTAATATATTTCAATATTTCTGCTTTTCGTCGCATATCTAATTCTTTTGGTGTGTATAACAATTGTCCATTACTATCGGAAACATAGGGGGATGTAACATGAAAGCGAACATTATTTTTACCTTCATAGAAAAAGAATTGCGAACGTTGTGATCGTTGATTATTACATGTAAGTAGAAAGGACATATAAAATAATATGTCATATTATTTTATCTATAATTGCGTTAATGATCGTTTTAATAATTTGATGAATACCAAAGATTCGATAAATAATAGGGGAATCCACTTGCGTCACCAGAAGCATTTTCATTGGCAGCACTTGTATTTCGTCCCCATGATACAATATTATTAATTTGAAAGATACTAATAGCTTTATCGAAATAGTGTAGATCGCTTAAATTTCCATTAAACCCGCCATTTTTACAAATATTAATATTTTGATAATTTTGTTTGGGAACATCTTGTAACACTGATCTCGAAACAATAGCGCCATTTATATATACATCAAGAGCAGTATTTTCAATACGAATTGCGCAGTGAAACCATTTACGTAAAGGTATATCTTTAATGGAAATAATTTCTTCATAATCATTCACATCCACAGTGTTCATGACGATGACTAAATCTTGGTTTTCGTTGTCAATATATAATCCTGGACCATTATTGACAGAAGCAATTCCATCATCTCTATATGACGCATTGCCTTTGTTAAAAATATTCGAATAACGTGGTGTTTTGGAAACATCGTTAATATACATCCATAATGACCAAGTAAATTCAATACCTTTATTTTGATTGTTTGATCTCAAAATGGGTATTGCTTCTGAATGTTTAGGATCTTGTGAAATAATAACTTCGTTTGCACCATTCATTGTGCCATTAATAAGTTTCGGACTACCGTTCGGTTTCATGAAATATCCAATAATACGTATTCCTAAATTTAATAGAACCATAAATCCAATTAATACCAATAATAAAAAAGAAAATTTGGCAATTAAACTGTTGGATTGTAAAAATTCTCCACTAGAACCAACTAAGTCCGAATCTTCGAAACTAGATATAGAATCTTTCATATATGAGGAAGCATTATTCACATTGTCACTCATATTTGTTGCTAAAGAGGAAGCACCTTCTGATGCTTGATTTACAGCGCTAGAAACGTTATTTGATATTTTACTTTCATTTGATACAGGTTCAGCTTGTGGCAAATTCATAATAAATATATACTAATATATATTTACTATATGTTTTTTAGTGAATAAAATTACATTCCTACAGAATAAGAAGATTGTTGAACATTATCTTTATTTACCGCAAAAGTAAAACTATAACTACCAAAGAATCGTGAAGCAGCGTTGGAATTTCCAGACATGTAATTATCCCAAACTTCTTGAGGACCAATTGGTTTTTTCCAATTTTGTAATCCAGCAACATAACAATCCCATCCTTCACCATATGAAATTGGTGCGTTTTTTGCTACATCCGGCGAATTTGGACTAGTTGCTAATTTGGTAGAATTCACTAATTTGCCGTCAATATAGGCGTCAATAATTGTATTGTCCGAACTAATGACAACATACACCCATTTTTGTATGGCAAAATTATCAGTAATAAGAATATTTTGCTCAGTTAAAGATGATCCGTCTTTGGAAGCACAAGTAATAGAACAATATAATGATGGTTCATTCTCGGCTAAATAAAGTCGAAGATTGTTTTTGCGCGAGAATATCGTTTTTTGTCGCGTTGAATCCCATGTATTTATATATACCCAAACGCCATATGTATATCGTGTTGATTGACCACTATTTATGGATGTAATTGGATCATTATTTCCTTCTTTCAAACTTGCCGACTTGCTAATAACAGAGGAAGATTGGATAAAAACTGTATATAATAAATATATCAATAATATTACAATTATACCTAAAACAATGACTGTCCAATTCATTTCGTATTCTTATATTATATTATAGTATAAAAAGTTGGTTGAATTATCTTTTTCTTGGAATGGGCAGGTTTGATAATGATGTTGAATTGTATGATAAAGCAATTTGTTCAGGAGTTAATGGATGTCTATAATAAGTTATATTACATATTGCGCCATCTAGACCATTTTCCTCTCCTATAGTAATTTGATCAAGATCATTATATTGTGGCATATCCTTTGTCATAACAAATGTTCTTTCTAAAGTTCCGTTTATGAATAATTCCACCTTATTTCTATTATAGTTTAATATAATTTGATTCCACTTTTGGTTTTCTAGTGTGACGTCATAAAATGTATGTTTACTTGTAGCATATTGTTCAGTTGGAGGATATTTGGAAAAATAAAACACATATTTATTTCTCTCAATAAGTTGATCCTTACCACCACCACCTCCATAATATCGTATCATTGGTTTCACATGTTGAACACCATGTTCGTCGGTATAACCATATGTCAATATATTACTTTCTTTGTTATAAGCTAAATGGGAAGGCGGATGAGGATTTATAAATACCCACATTGAAATACAATAATTTGTTAAATAATGCTCTGTTGAATTTGGTTCATTTATATTTTTGGGAATTTTTAATACATCGCTTGCTGCCAGAATCTGTTTTCCATCATCTAAATAGCGAATGTCATTTAATAGTTGAATACTATTGTCCTGACCTGTAATCTTATATGTTATGTCAGGTAAATAGGCATATATAAGTATTAATATAAATTCAATAAAAATCAAAACATATGTAGTGTAAGAAGTCATTCGAAATTGATCTAAAAAGTAGTCTACTACATCAGAGAAAATACAAGGAATATAAAATAAAAGTTGGGCAACGAACCCAGGAATACCTCGTAACTTCGATAAATATTCAACAATTAATTGATATAACACTGCTAAACCTAACATTATGATTAAGATAAAAACGAAATAATTGCTCGTAGATGACAAATTAATTGTATCATTTGTAGTTGCGTAATAATATACCGCAAAAATAAGCATAGAAAAAACACCTAGCAATTTTAAAAATAACTTTGCTCCTTGAATGTTATTCAATAAATTTAATACTATTGCTAATACAAAAATAAATGGGATTGTGTATAGAAAGAAGTATTTTTGACTATTATATTCAGCAGTTCCACTATTTGAAAATATATTAAATATAATAGACCCACAAACCGCAACGACAATTGTCGCAACTGAAAATTTGATCATTGTTTTTCGATTTTCATTTCCTTCAGAACCCGGTTTTAATAAATTATATAAAAATGGAAATGATGGATCATTTTTTCGTTTGTTCATTTTTTATAATATATATATAAAAAATGACATTTTAATCTTCGTCACTATCTTCTATTAATTGTAATCGTCTAAAATGCGTAAAAGCATCATACATACATGTTTTAATGGAACCGATTAAAACAGAGTTGTCTCGTAAATGATAAGATGCCGAAATTAAATTATCCATTTCGCCTTTAAAATGTTCTTCTACTTTTTCGTTAATTAAATAACAACCGTCATATACACTCACCGATTTGAAATGTGTTTTGTTTGAAATATTTGCTCGACAAATGGGACATCTATTTTTTTTATTCAAATGTTTTTCTAAGCAATCGTAACAAAAACTATGTCCACAAGGGGTGGTAGTCAAATTTGACTGGGGTTTGGATTCACTATTATTATATTGTAGCACTTTTATATCTTCATAGCATATTGGGCAATTGCCAAAGTCTAATTTCTCCAAATTTTGTTGTAATGAACATTGAATCAAATCGTCTTCTATTGCCTTATCTATTTTATCTATATTATCTATCATTATAATGATTAATCATTATAAAAAACACAAATTATATAATTATGTGTTGTGTAATACAGTCATGTATTTTAGTTAATGTACGTTTCTTTTCAATATTATAATGTCGAATACATGAAATACATTCTTCATAACTTTTCCATTCCATTTTACTCACCTCGGTGCGCTCAAATTTGTTTTCACACAGACTGTTCGTATGACTCATATACATTACAAAATATTTATGCTTGTATGATTTATAGTTTGAACCAGTAAAGATTTCTTCGTACGGTATAATATTTTGTATATTTTCCAATAATTTCGGATTATACCCGGTTTCTTCACTGAACTCGCGAATTGCGCAATCATAATCAGTTTCTTTATGATTACGTCGCCCTTTTGGAAAACCCCATTCGCTTTCTAACCACTGTGAAGAAACATTGCTTTCTTCGATTAAATCTGTAAGTGTATATATTTTATCATTAAATTGGACCCCTCCTTTTAGATGGTTATATTTTTCACGCGATATAGTTTCTTCATTTTTATACTGATTTGATAATGATTTATTATCACCCCAAATATTTTTCCATAATGTTTCAAAATCATACGTTTTAATATTTTCCTTTTCTTGTATAGTCATTTGATTTAGCATGTTCAATATATATTCTTTGTTATTTATAGAATATTTCCCTCTCATAAAATCAACATGCCCTAACGTATCTTTTCGTCGTATCATTAAAAACTCCGGTTTATTATTATAAATTCGAAACGAGACTATTCCGATACTAGTAATCGGTAGTTTACATTGATGATATAAATGTCCGTTTTTCCCGCAATTATTACAATATGTTTCATTTTGCATAATAAGTAAGCACTATATTATTATATTATGTCATGTTTATATACTTTCTATAGGTAAATGGATGAACAATATGTTGAACATATGAATAACACGTCACTTCCTAGTAGTTTTACCTTAATTGAGCATGAAAAGTTTGATCCAACCATTTGGGGACCTCATTATTGGTTTTTTCTTCATACGATTTCCCATACTTATCCATTATATCCGAATGAAGTAACAAAAAAAAAATATTATGATTTAATCCAAAATATGCCGTTGTTTATACCGAATGAGAAAATTGGAAATGATTTTAGCAAAATATTGGATAATTATCCCGTTTCTCCATATTTAGATAATCGAGATTCATTCATTCGATGGATTCATTTTATTCATAATCGATTCAATCGATTATTAGATAAAGAAGAATTATCGTTATATGAAGCATTGGATCATTACATGAGTAAATATAAACCGAAACAAGTTAAAATTTCCGAAACTTTCCGCATTAAAAAAGAATATATTATTGCGTTTTTCACCATTATTTGCCTATGTTTAATTATTTATTTATATAAGTAAATTTTTTGTCTTCATAATATAACTATGCGTCTTGAATTATGGATGTTTTTAATTACAGGAATTGTTTTGTTTCATATGTATACAGAAGGTAAATATGTAAAAAACATTATGTCATATAAAAAGCAAATGAAAATGGTAGGAGTTGTCTTTGGTGCTTTTGTATTGTATATTTTGCTGAAAAAAAATCCAGCAAACGCAGAAAATATATTGCGCACTTCCAATGAATATTTGAAATATATGCCCATTGACAAAAATACTAGTTCCGTAATATCACCTATTTTAGATTTCACGTCAAAACGTAATTATAGTGGAACCGAGAGTCATCCGATCGTCCAAGTTCCCAATCCGCAATCACGGTCTCGGGACATTTTAATGAATTCGGGAAAGAAGGGGACCAAGCGTTCCGTAAGTGAAACGAAAAAGAAATTCGTTGCTTCGCGTCAAAATTGGAAATGTGATGGGTGTAAAGACCAATTAAACGCATGGTTTGAGGTAGATCATGTTATTCGTTTAGAACATGGCGGAAGTAATCATGTAGATAATTTAGTAGCGTTGTGTCGAGAATGTCACGGAGAAAAAACCGCGATTGAAAATCTTTAGATATATTGTTCAAATAAGTAAATTGAAATATACGTGTATAATATACTTATATTTCAATATGGAAACAGGAAAACCTGAAATTAAAATAAAATCTTCCATTGAACAAACCGAAACACCTAGTTCCCAAAATTCTATTTTGGATAATCCTGAAGAAAAAATAAAGGCAGTAAAACCGATTATTATTAAAAAGAAAATTTCCCATATGTCCGAATTGTTATCAAATGTTACAAAAAACTCGAATGAATTTTTACGAAAAAAGGAATATCTCGAATACCAAGAAGAAGAAAAAGCAGAACCTCGTTTTTTATATCCGACTTTAAACGATCCCCTATTTTCTGAAAAAATCTCGAGTCATAAAGAATTTTTTGACACACAATATGACGGTGAAATACGAGATGTAAAGGAATATGCGAAAAAAATGTGTGATACGTCTTTTGAATTGTTGCCCCATCAGTTATTTGTCAAGAATTTCTTGTCTTTTCAGACCCCGTACAATAGTTTGCTCTTATATCATGGTTTAGGGACAGGTAAAACATGTAGTTCAATTGGTATTGCCGAAGAAATGCGGTCTTATATGAGACAAACTGGTATTAAACAACGTATCATTGTTGTAGCCGCACCAAATGTTCAAGCAAATTATAAATTACAATTATTTGATGAACGTCGATTATATCAAAAAGATGGGTTATGGCACGTAGATTCATGTAATGGTAATACATTCATTAAAGAAGTAAATCCTACAAATTTAAAAGATGTTTCGCGTGAAAAATTAATCTCGCAAATTAAAACCATTATTAATCAATATTATGTTTTTATGGGATATGTAGAACTTGCCAATTATATTCGAAAAAAGGTGGTGGTCGAAACAACTGGTTTTACAATTGAAGAAAAAAAGAAATTAGAATTACAAAACATGCGTCGATTTTTTAATAATCGTTTAATTATTATTGATGAAGTTCATAATATTCGTTTATCTGATGATAATAAAGATGATAAAACGGGAAAATTATTGATGAAACTTGCCAAACATTGTAATAATATGCGATTGTTATTATTATCCGCAACTCCTATGTATAATTCCTATAGCGAAATTATTTGGTTGGCAAATTTAATGAATGCGAATGATAAACGCGGTTTAATACAAACAAATGAAATTTTCGATCAAGACGGTATTTTTATAACAGAACAGAAAAATGACGACGGAGAACTGATCCAAGAAGGCGGTGAAGATTTATTACGTCGTAAATTAATAGGATATGTCTCTTATATTCGAGGAGAAAATCCGTATACGTTCCCTTATCGCATTTATCCGAATATTTTTGCTTCAAATAAAACATTTCACGAACCAAGTGGTGCAATGGGAAATTTATTGAAAGCAGGACAAGCGTTAATCGGAAGCGATACAAAACAATTTAAACTGCCTACTATTCAATTGAATGGTAAAAATATAGAACAACCATTACAAAATATGCCTTTATATGTAACAAAATTAGGTTCTTACCAAAATGACGCTTATAATTTGGTAATTCGTTCAATGAAAAAGGAAATAGAAGGGCAAAAATTTGACGAAATGGACCGATTCGGATTTCGCAGATTACAAACACCATTAGAAGTATTAAATATTGTTTATCCGAGTGAATTATTAGATGAACAGGTTAAAAAGGGTCAATTGGAATCGTCAAGTGACGCTGTTTTGGAAAATGATGAAAATAAAGATCCACGCGCAACTATGGTAGGAAAGCGCGGAATGAACAGTGTCATGAATTATTTGGACGAATCATTTAAAAAAATTCCAAGAAAATACAATTTCAGTTATAAACCCGAAGTTCAAAAAAAATATGGTCGCATATTTAGTCCAAATGAATTATCAAAATATAGTGCGAAAATACATGAAATTTGCGAAACAATCAAGAAATCAGAAGGAATTATTTTAATTTATTCACAATATATTGATGGAGGCGTTGTTCCGATTGCGTTGGCATTAGAAGAAATGGGATTTTCCCGTTTTGGTACATCCGAATATACAAAATCATTATTTGAGACCCCACCCGTTGAACCATTGGATTCTATAACAATGAAACCCAAAAGTGAAGTGTCGGGTGAATTTAATCAAGCCAAATATGTTATGATTACAGGCGATAAATCGTATTCGCCACAAAACGCACAAGATATTAAACATGTTACTAATTCGAACAATAAAAATGGAGAAAAAATTAAAGTGATTTTAATTTCAAAAGCCGGATCGGAAGGGTTGGATTTCAAGTGTATTCGACAAGTTCATATTTTAGAACCATGGTATAATACGAATCGTATTGAACAAATTATAGGCCGAGGTGTTCGCAATTTAAGTCATTGCTTACTTCCTTTCGAAAAACGAAATGTGGAAATTTATATGTACGCAACTTGTTTAGAAAATGAAACAGAAGAAGCAACAGATGTATATATTTATCGATTAGCAAAAAAAAAGGCGCAGCAAATTGGTAAAGTTACTCGTTTATTGAAAGAAACTTCAGTGGATTGCTTATTGAATATTGGTCAAAGTAACTTTACAGAAACTAAATTGCGCACATTAGCATCGAATCAAAGTATGAAAATAATTCTTTCTAATGGGAAACAAGAGATCGATTTTGTCATTGGCGATAGTCCTCATAGTCATATATGTGATTATATGGAAAGTTGCGATTATAAATGTAACAAAAAAACGAATAAAATAACGGATAAACCACGTGAAGAAATGTACAACAATGAATATTTACAAACGAATAATGATAAATTAATGAAACGTATACGCGATATTTACCGCGACGAAAAAAAAGGCGAACATTTTTATGAATTATCCGAATTAATAGATATGATTAATGTCACCAAACAATATCCAATTGAACAAATTTATAGTGCTTTACATAATTTTCTAAAAAATAAAACCGAATATGTTATCGATAAATGGGGTCGAAGAGGTAATCTAATTAATAAAGGTAATATTTACGCATTTCAACCAGTTGAAATTACAGACGAACAACTATCTGTATTTGAGCGTAAGGTTCCGATCGATTATAAACGAACGAAGTTAATTATGGAAATACCCAAAGATTTCGAAACAGATGTCCAAGAAGAAGAAGAAACACAAAATTATGAATCTATTTTACGTACAATTCAAAGACATTTAGATAATGCCACAAAAACACAAGATATTCCACATGGAGAACAAGATTGGTACAAACATGCGAGTCAGATATTAAATCATATTCAATTAGTACATAATATTAGTTATGCGGATTTTATAAAATATATCGTTCAGCATAATATAGATTCACTTATGCCGGAAGATAAGATCACGTTATTGTCTCATTTTTATTCAAAAATACACGATAAATTAGACGAAACAGAGGAAATAATGAAAATGTATTTGGATAAAAACATAATTAGTTATAAGAACAAATCCGGGTATGTTTTGGTAAATACGAAATCTTGGACTCTTTATATTCAATCTTCTGAAGATTCGAGTAAATGGAAAGAAGCTGAACCTGAAGATATACGTAATTTTAAACAATCAGGGGAAATGAATACAATTTTAGGAAAAAGTCCTGAGCAATATCCACGTATCGTGGGGTTTATAGACATGTTTAGAAACAATAAAGAAATGGTGTTTCGTATTAAAGATTTAAATCAACTACAAAATAATACAGGGACACGTATTAATGGTCAAACTCCCGGAAAAGGTGATATTATTAAACGTTTAAATCAAATTGTTCATGATGGTGAAGAAATCAATGACACCATGTATAGTTTAACAAAGTCAAAGGAAATTATGCAACAAGGATTGTGTATTATAGTAGAATTAATATTACGACATAGAACACATAATGAATATCAAAATAAGGTCTGGTATTTGAATCCAGAACAAGCAAGTTATAATAATATTGCCAAATTCAGACGAACATAATTTATAAATATATGATGCTATTTATATATGAATAAAGTAAAACCAAAAGTAATCGGTCAAGGTACATATGGCTGCGTTCACTATCCGCCATTGTTATGCAATGGAAGCAAGGAACGCGATTTAGACCAAATTTCAAAATTAATGGAAACATCTGAGGCAAATAGTGAAATGAAAGAATATGCTTTAGTATCGAATGTAGATCGCAACCAAGATTTTTATCTTGGACAACCTAGTTTATGTAAAGTAGGAAATCAAAAATCAAATGTAAGGTCTATTCGTTCATGTAATATGAGTGGGGCTGTATTTGAGAATTATGACGATTATATGCTTATGTTAATGAAAAATGGTGGTGACAGTTTGAAAATATTTTCTGAAAATATCAAAAATGAAATAGTAAATGATTCAAATAAAAAGAAAATTCAGGATTTTTGGGTCTCTTGCCAGAATTTGTTTCTTGGACTCAACGCATTTCAAAAAGGAAATATTGTACACCATGATGTGAAACACCAAAATATCGTTTATCATAGTGAACGAAACGAAGTTAAATTTATTGATTTTGGATTAATGACACAAACAAAGAATATTCTTAATAAAATAAAAGAGGATGGGTTTTGGTTGGCTATGTTTCATTGGTCGTTTCCAATAGAATTAGGATATTTAAATAAAGAAAATTTTAAAAAAATAAGTAAGAAAACAGATAGTGAAAAATTACATCATATTGGAAATATAATAGATGATATTAAAAAATATGTAAAATCTTCTAATAAAGACACTTCTAATGTATCAAATGAATCGATGGCATTCATTACTCTTTTAAATGAAGTTCATTGTAAAGACACCGCACATTACTGTACAAAAACGTTTGAGAACATTATGGAAGATTATTTACTTACATTAAAATCGCTCAATACAAAACATTATAAAAGTATTGTAGAAAAATCATATAATACAGTTGATTCATACGGTCTTGGACTCTCTTTAATGTATGTTTTAAATCGCGTGAATAAATTTATGGACAATGACTTTTCCAAGGAACTAGGTGAACTCTTTTATAATATGTACCATCCAAATATTCATGTTCGCTATGACATAGGAACCGCGCTTATGAAATATGAACATTTAATGAACAAATACATTTTAAATAAGAAAACTAAGGAATTTTCAAATCACAGCATTAATACTTCAACAAAGTCCAAGAAAAGTATTATGAGTGAAATTAAAACAACGTCTTTGAAAGATATTTCTTTGTCTTCAAAAAAAACATTAGATATTCTAACTGTAGATCCGGTTCGTCCATGTCCAGAAGGAAAGGAAATGAACCCAATTACAAATAAATGTATAAAAAAATGCAAGTCGGGATATAAACGCAATTCATCTTTTAAATGTAAAAAGGTAATAGGAGAATGTCCAGATGGGAAAATTTACAATCCTTTGACCAGACGTTGTGTGAAGAAATGTAAAGATGGTTATAAACACGATTCGTCTTTTAAATGTAAAAAAGTAATTGGAGAATGCCCTGATGGGAAAATCAGAAATCCTTTAACCGGGTATTGTGTGAAAAAATGTAAAGATGGGTATAGTAGAAATAATAAATTTCGATGTGTGAAAACACGTAAGATAAGAGCACGTACTGCCAGTTTATCGAATTCAACAAAATTGAATTTATAGTATATCATATAAATAATATAAACTCTATATATTATATTATTATTAACATGTCAACAGTTGTCATTAAAAAAAACAGAAGAAATGGAGAGAAGCGCGAAGGTGATTCGAAAATTTTTGGAGTTTATATGAAGTCTATTTTGGACCGAAAAATTAGTTTGTCTATCACCGAAATTGGTAAAAATGTGAAATCTAATTTAGAAACAAAATTAAATTCTACCATGGGGGGGAAATGCGTAAACGAAGGGTTTATTCGTCCAAACTCGTTGCGCATATTGAATTATTCCAGTGGATTAGTAAACAATAATGTGGTTGAATTCCACGTTGTATTTGAAACGATGGTTTGTTTGCCTACTGAAAATATGTTAATTGAGTGTATTTGTAAGACAATGACCAAAGCAGGTATTCACGCCTATGTAATTGACGACGAGAAAAATATGCCAATTACGATGTTTATTGCGCGCGATCATCATCATTTAGATGACCGGTTTAGTCAAATCAAGGAAGGGGATAAACTAAAATCAAAGGTTATTGGTATACGTTATGAATTAGATGATGAATATATTAGTGTTTTGGGTAAACTAATGTAAGACCACTTGATTATATTTTAGAATATTTGTTTTTTATTCACTGGTATAAATTATAACGTTATTATCTATATCTTTATTATATATATAATGTCTACAAACAATGGTATTCCAACTTGGATAAAGTTAGGTAAAGTTGGTGCGAATGGTCCTGCAGGTCCACAGGGCGCACAAGGTGTAACTGGTGATACTGGTCGACCTGGTCCGGCAGGTCCGATTGGTCCAAAAGGTCCAGGAGGTCAGATCCAGATACTTGAAACAATTACACTGCCACCTGTAGACGGGGTTGCCCAAGACGCATCTGTAAACAATAGTAGTAATAGTGCTAATATTGCCAAATTAACATTTAGTATTCCCCAAGGTTCTACGGGTGTTCGGGGGTTTACAGGTCTAACACCTATTATATCTATTGTGGATGTTTCAACTGGTGGTCCTGGTAGTGATGCAAGTGCCTCTACAAATGGTGATGTTTCAGATCCTGAATTTTCTTTTATTATTCCTCGTGGTGATGTGGGCGCCACACCTATATTTTCTATTGGAAATGTTACTACTGGTGGTCCTGGTAGTGATGCTAGTGTCAATACCAATACAGATAGTTCAACGAATCCAACATTGTCTTTCATTATTCCTCGTGGCGATAAAGGTAATACAGGAACGATTTTTATATCAGATGTTTCAACAGGAGGTCCTGGTACTGATGCTTCTGTTGTAAATATAGGTAGTGATACTAGTGCTAATTTAAAATTTACTATTCCACGCGGTGATGTAGGTGCTACACCTATATTTTCTATTGGTAATGTTTCAACTGGCGGTCCTGGTAGTGATGCTAGTGTCAATACCAATACAGATAGTTCAACGAATCCAACATTGTCTTTCATTATTCCTCGTGGTGATGTGGGCGCCACACCTATATTTTCTATTGAAAATGTTACTACTGGTGGTCCTGGTAGTGATGCTAGTGTCAATACCAATACAGATAGTTCAACGAATCCAACATTGTCTTTCATTATTCCTCGTGGCGATAAAGGTAATACAGGAACGATTTTTATATCAGATGTTTCAACAGGAGGTCCTGGTACCGATGCTTCTGTTGTAAATATAGGTAGTGATACTAGTGCTAATTTAAAATTTACAATTCCACGTGGTGATACAGGATCGATTGAAGCAAATTATACGGATGATGGAACTAGTGAAGGTAATAAAACATTTACAGTAGATCCATCGAATGGAAACACATTTATTGGCGGTACATTGACTGTAACACATGATACTAGTTTGAATGGTAATTTGTTTGTAAATGGAAATACAACGTTAGGAACCGACCAGACAGATTCAATTACTTTCAATACTAGAATAACCGGCAACATTATTCCAAGTGATGATAATAGATATTCACTAGGAGAAGCGAGTAAGGGATTTGGAGGTCTTCATTTAAGTTCAGGCGGATACGTTGATTTTAGTGGTAGTGATATATCTTTAGTTCATGTTCCGAATCAAGGTTTAATGATTAAAAATGGGGTCGATAGTTCTTATCAATTACAATTTGAAAATTCATATACATCTATTGGAAAAGCATATGGAAGTGATAATCGACTTGTATTAACATCAAGTGGAGAAGATTATATATTACCCGGTACTGATGGATCAAGTACAGAGGTATTAACAACGGATGGCACTGGCGTACTAAGTTGGAGTGCTCCAAGTGGGGCATCTACTGTACAAATTAGTCAAAAGAGTGATTCTGTCCAGTATGACGTAGTATTCACTGCCAATCCTGGATCAGGAAAAAAAAATTTATATAAAGATAGTAATAGTAATATTTTATATAATCCCGGTTCAAATCTTTTAACGGTAAGTGGGTTATATGCCACTGGTAATATTTCAGGTAATAATATCATAGCAAATGATATTTCAGGTGGTTTTATAAGAGGAACATCACTAACAACAAGTGATGACATATCAGGTGCTCATATAAGAGGAAGTTCATTAACAGCAACTGGTGATATTTCAGGTGGTAATATAAGAGGAACATCACTAACAACAAGTGATGACATATCAGGTGTTAATATAAGAGGAAGTTCATTAACAACAACTGGTGATATTTCAGGTGCTAATATAATAGGCGGTTCATTTACAGGGTCAACTGGTGTAAATATATATCCTCAAACCGGTATTATCGATTTGTTGGGAAATACTCGAGGACGCGGTGGATATATTCGTCAAGATACATCTTTTAATATTTCCGAAACTACGGAAACAATAAATATATCAACAAGTGACATAGTAACTGGTTTTACAAGTATTCATGATGCTAGTGGAATAGTAAATATACCATCTTTCTCAGATCTTACTAATAATTTCACTGATGTAAGTTATACTGTCGGAACTATGTTTCCGATTTCTTATATTGTTAATACTAAGGGAGGTTCTAATGTTGATGTTAGTGCGGGTACTACTGGAAGCACGGTGATATATCATAATGGTGACATCTCCACGGGTGCATTTCTTCCCAAAGGAAATTATAGTTTACAATATGTAATTACACATACGGATAGTAGTGCCGCAATTATTATTACATAAATAAAGAACAAAACAAACAATATAAATAAAATCATCTAATTCCAAGTAAAGATGGAAAATATTGTATTATTAGAATCATTAAAAACGCAAATAGAAAAACTAGAAAAAGAACAGCAAATTGAAATTTTAAAAATTCTTAACAACAATCCCGAAGTAAAACTCAATGAAAATAAGAGCGGTGTTTTTATTAATTTACCCTTTTTGCCAAAAAGCGCAATTAGTGATATAAAAAAGCATTTGGATTATATTAAAGATCAAGAACAAACATTGAAATTTGCTGAGTCACAAAAACAGACATACGCGAAAACCTATTTCGAACATGAAGCATCCGCATAAACATTTCGGAAAAGTAATTAAAGATAATTGTATAATATTACATAGAAATGACAGCATATACGTTATTAAATCAAATTTTTTATAATTCTAATAAATTTGATGTAGAACCGAAACAATGTGAAAAATACATGTTATTACAAGAATATGTAAACAGTGTGAAACCTATTAATCAATCAATACCTACAATTGTCCCTTTGGAAGAACCCATTGAAGCAGCACCTATTGTTCCCAAATTATTTCAATCTAAAAAGAAGGATCAATTATTTTGGAATATGTATGTTTTGGAACAAGGCGAATCGGAGTATTTTATGATCGGAAATAAATACAGAAATGTAGAAATAGAAGAAAAAAAAACAATAATGGATTATGTAACAAAAAATAGCAAGCATATTAAGTCGCAATCACAAACCAATGGATTTAAAATAACGAATGTAAGAGTAAAAACGGTAGAATCCGAATTGTTGATGGGCGACAAAACATCGTGGTATGGATTTTGGATAATGTGTGCTTACTATAAGAAAAACGTTTTGATTATTCAAAACAAGGTATATCTGGAATTTGTAGTTGATAGTGTATACGACACCTATTTGATGGAGAGAAATGATGAGGGATATGTTATTTTGGATTGTGTGAAACTAACATCTGATAAAATCCATGAACTCAAGTTCAATAAGTTGAAAATCGATCCATTCCAAGAACGTATTTTGAAAGGGGTTTCTTCTTATAAAATACCCGATTTGGAACATATGGCACAAACATTGGGTGTTTTTCCTGATAAAGAAAAACCTAAGAAGAATGATTATTACGAGGTCGTTATTAATAAATTGGTTTCCATGAAACTACAAAATTGAATATGTTAATGGAAAATAATATATGAATAAGATATACATATTTATATATTATGGAAAAATTAGAAGAAGGTGAAATACCCGAGAGTCCTAAAACGCCCTCATTGGAACCAAATTCGACTAAAACGAAGCAAAATCCAAAGAAGGATTTGGAAACAATGGTGGAATTTTATTTAGCCGATAATCCTCACATATATAATAGTCGACGCGCCGGTGAATTGGAAATCCGTTTTGGAACAAATCCGAAAACTGGAAAACCGTTGTCAAAAATCGATTATGATAATGTAGTGGAACACTTTTATAGTGCCGGTTTCACGACTCAAAATGTCGAAGGATTGTCTATTTTGCGCATTCAAAACGAAGATTTCTTGGATAAACGAACGGGTCAATATAAGATCTCTAATATTCGCGCTGAAGTCATGGGGATTGATTTGATTCAAGAATATTGCCGTACGAATAATTTACAAAAAATAATTGACCTACCTTCTACTTCATCGGCACTTTCTGAGAAAATCAAGTTTACACAGAAACATCCTCCTTATATTGGAGAGAATCGGGAAACGAGTAAACCATTGAAACCCGTTGATTTTCAAGATTTCAATTTCCGCGTTTCGTACCAATATGAGAAGGATTTCTATTCTCATTCGGAAGTAGGAAAAAAGGTTTTATCAAACTGGTTGGATTCAAAAAAGGTGTTTCGTTATATTAATCGTGTTCGTCTAAGACACCCGGTTTATCCTATATTCTTAGACGTAAGTATTGTAAAAGGATCGACTAAAACGAACAGAAAGGTTCCGATTCCACAATTTACAATACAAGAAGCCAACGTATTTCAAAATGAGGAAACTTACGAAGTGGAATTGGAAATTGATAATAGTCGCGTAGGTCCAGGAAGTGATTATAACAGTCTAGAAAAACTAGTTGGTGTAATTCGTCAAAACATTCGTTTGGTTCTAAGTGGACTACAAGGAACAAATTATCCAATTGCCAACAGTGAAAAAATGATGTGTTTACAATCCTATATGGAATTAGTATTTGGTGAAGAACGCGGTAAAGAATATATGGACCAATATAACAGCGACCAACGTAATATAAGCAATGGTGCGTTAAGAAAACTTGCCAAGCATTTTACAGGTCCTTCGTCATATACGTTACAAATGGGTAATGTTTCCGAG
>Ga0206130_10004145_pt1 | contig 18112 bp, 21 predicted proteins | sample Helgoland_Spring_9_FD_148637 | JGI IMG/M metagenome (GOLD analysis project Ga0206130, IMG submission 148637) | Pelagic subsurface seawater microbial communities from Kabeltonne, Helgoland, North Sea - Helgoland_Spring_Bloom_20160512_1 | ecosystem: Environmental > Aquatic > Marine > Epipelagic ... | reverse complement strand
TTATTTACCCGAAAATCAAAGAGAAAAATTGATTTACGTTGGCCACTTGGTGTATTTTTATTTTGTATTCTTTCGTTTTTACATCCAGCTGGTCAGATATCACGAAGTCTTTGAACCCTAGTTTTTCTGCTTCCTTTAAGCGTTGGTCTATTCTATTCACCCCTCTTATCTCCCCACTTAGTCCTATTTCACCAGCGAATACTATTTTATTACTTAAAGCTAAGTTCTCGAAAGAAGAAATAAGCGAAGCGGCTATGCCTAAGTCTGTAGCAGGGTCATTTATCTTGAGGCCTCCAGCTATGTTTACAAACACGTCTTGAGTAGATAGTTTGTATCCACATCTCTTTTCTAGGACAGCAAGAAGCATGTTAAGTCGCTTTATATCGTATCCATTGGTATTGCGTTGCGGGTTGCCAAATACTGCAGTACTCACTAGTGCTTGTGTTTCTATAAGCAGACTTCTGTTACCTTCTAGTGATGCTACTACACCTACTCCAGAGAGGTTTTCACTTCTTTGGTTTATGAGTATTTCACTAGGGTTATCTATTTCTCGCATGCCCTCAGATGTCATTTCATAAATGCCTAGTTCTAGGGAGCTGCCAAATCTATTTTTTAGCGTTCGCAGTATTCTATAACTATTTTGAGTCTCGCCTTCAAATTGGAGTACCGTATCTACCATATGCTCCAGTAGTTTTGGGCCAGCCAGTTGTCCTTCTTTGGTAATGTGTCCTACTAGTATTATTGGTACTTCATTCTGTTTAGCGTATTGTATGAGCAGCGAGCTGCTTTCTCTTATTTGTGAAATGGTACCCGGAGTAGAGTCTAGGTATTTGCTAAACATCGTTTGAATGGAGTCTATAATTACAAAGGAGGGTTTAGTCTCTTTTAGTCTTTTGATGATATTTTCTACACATGTCTCATTCAGCAGCAGGCAGTCTTCATTGGTTATTCCTATTCTATCTGCACGCATTTTTATTTGGTTAAGACTTTCCTCTCCACTTACATATAGTACAGTTTTATTCATACGCAGAGCAGATTGAAGCAGCAAAGTAGATTTACCTATACCAGGTTCGCCACCAAGTAATATTACAGAACCAGGGACTATGCCACCGCCTAAAACTCTATTCAGCTCTATACCTGGAGCTTTTAGTCTTTTTAGTTCTATAGAGTCTACGCTATTTACGGCAGTTACCACCCCGTCTATATCATTCAGGTTCATCATAGCAGCTTTTGGTTTTTCTACTATCTCTTCTAGTACCGTGTTAAACTCGCCACACGCCACACATTTACCCATCATTTTAGCATAGTTGCTGCCGCAATTTGAGCAGATATATACTTTTTTGGTCTTAGCCATTTGTTAAATTCCTTCCCTTTGGTAAAGCGAAAGTGGTTGTTTTTATAGTCAATTAAAAATTATATGCTGCTTAGGTTCATTTTCGAGTTAGAAAATTAAACTAGAGATAAAATAGAAATACAAGATAGAATGGTCGACCATACTTAAAATTTTCTATTTTTGTCCGCAATACGTAAAAAGACTTAAAAATAAAATGAAAAAAATCACATCAATTTTAATGTTATTCTGTTTAATGACATTGAGTGTTCAGACAGTATTTGCTCAAGAAGATAGTTCTTCTACAGACGGTGAAGAAACAGTAGATTCAGGTGCAGTAGCAAATGATACAGTTGCAGAAGCAACTACAGAGCCAGAAGCGACTACAGAACCAGAGGAAAAAGCAGAGCCAACAGGCTTACAAGTGCTTAAAAATAAATTTATAGAAGGTGGTCCAGGATTTATGTCTTTGCCACTTATATGTCTTATCCTAGGATTAGCAATAGCTATAGAGAGAATCATCTCTTTATTCTGGATGAGTATCAATACAGATAAATTCGTTGCTCAAATCAATGATGAAGTATCTGCGGGTAACATAGAAGGAGCAAAGGAAATCTGTAGAAATACAAGAGGACCCGTAGCTAGCATATTCTACCAAGGTTTGGACAGGTCAGATCAAGGCTCTATAGATGTAGTAGAAAAATCAGTAGTGAGCTATGGCTCGGTACAGATGGGTCAGCTAGAGAAAGGTCTAGTTTGGTTATCTCTATTCATTGCACTAGCTCCTATGCTTGGTTTTATGGGTACAGTAATAGGTATGATCGAGGCATTTGATGCGATTAAAGCAGCTGGAGATATCTCTCCAAGTGTAGTTGCTGACGGTATCTCTGTGGCACTTCTTACCACAGTAGCAGGACTTATAGTTGCTATTATCCTTCAAGTATTTTACAACTTTATCACATCTAAAATAGATGGTATAGTAAATAGAATGGAAGACGCATCTATCTCATTAGTAGATATCCTAGTTAAAAATAAAATAGTAAAAGCATAATGGGTAAAATAGGAAGAATAATATACTATTCCGTCGTGGTACTACTAATAATCATCTTTGTGGGGGTATTATTAGGCGACGAGTATGTGGGTAGTGGAATGGGCTTAGGTATAAGCATAGTATTATCTGTAGTTGCAGTATTATCTATTTTAGCATCATCTGTAATGTACTTAGTAGATAATCCAAAGAGTGCTATAAGTATACTTATAGGTATAGGAGTGTTTTTAGTAGTGGGAGTGATAAGCTATCTTGTAGCTCCAGGAACTATTACAGAGCATCACTTAGACTATGGCGTAGAGTCCGTAGGTAAGTCTAAGCTAGTTGATACAGGAATCTATGTTACTATATTTTTGAGTATAGTAGCTGTAGTTTCTATATTGGTTTCAGAAACTGTATCATTAATTAAAAATTAAAGAGTATGGCAACAAGAAAAAGAGATATTCCTGAAATTAATGCTGGTTCGATGGCAGATATCGCCTTCTTGTTACTCGTATTTTTCTTGGTAACCACTACTATGGATATACCAAATGGATTACAAGTTGCACTGCCACCTATCTCTGAAGAGCCACCAGAAGATAGTAAACAGAAAAAACGTGAGGTTTTAGAAGTACTTGTTAATGCATCTGACCAACTACTAGTAGAGGGTGCTCCTATGACGATAGATAAGCTAATGCAAAAAACGGTAGACCACTTGACTAATGAAGGAGTTAATCCTACATTGTCTACTACATCTACCAAGGCAATAGTTTCGCTTAAGAATGATAGAGGAACGTCGTATGATATGTATGTGCAAGTTTATAATGAGCTTACAGCAGCGTATAATAAGGTGAGAGACGATTATTCTATGCAGGAGTACGGGAAGATATATACCAAGCTAGATCCAGCACGAGACAAAGAAAAGATAAAAATAGTAAAGAAGAAATTCCCGAAAAAATTATCTGAAGCAGAACCAGTAAGTATAGGAGGAGATAAATAATGGCAAAATTTAAAAAAGACGGCGGAAGAGCTACCCCAGCTATTAATACATCAGCACTACCTGATATTGTATTTATGCTTTTATTCTTTTTCATGGTTGCTACCAAAATGAGGGACAAGGAAATGAAGGTGAAAACCAAATTGCCTAGCGCTTCTGAGGTAGAGAAACTAGAGAAGAAATCTAGACTACATTATATATTTGTAGGCCCACCTATTAATGCTACTTATGGTAACACGCCACGTGTGCAATTAAATGACGCATTTGCTAGCATAGATGATATACAAGAGTATATCACTGTAGAGAATAGTAAGAAAGATGAGAAGGAAGTGCCTTATATGACGACTTCTCTGAAAGCGGATGTAACAGTAAAAATGGGGGTAATTACAGACATAAAACAAGAGCTGAGAAAGGTAAATGCCCTAAAGCTTAGTTATACTGCAGCTAAAGTTGCAAGAAAAGAATAATTTTATTTTAAAAACGCGTAATAAAAAGGAGAGCAATTGCTCTCCTTTTTTGTTTATACGTATATAACAATGCTACTTTGCATTACTCTTGACTACATCATTAGCATATATAAAATCTCCTATAGAGAATGAGCTTAAAATCTTTGAAGATAAGTTTAAGGATAGCGTAAAAAGTAAAGTGCCTTTGCTAGACACGATTATGAACTATATCGTAAAGAGAAAAGGCAAGCAAATGAGACCACTCCTCGTACTACATTGTGCTAAACTCTTTGGTGAGGTAAATGAATCAACCTATAGAGGTGCGGCTCTTGTAGAGCTGCTACATACTGCAACGCTAGTGCATGACGACGTGGTAGACGAATCTAATATGCGTAGAGGGTTCTTTTCTATCAATGCACTTTGGAAAAATAAAGTAGCTGTACTAGTGGGAGACTACTTACTTTCTAAAGGCCTACTGCTTTCTTTGAAAAACAAGGACTTTAAGGCATTGGAAATACTCTCATCCGCTGTGGAACAAATGAGTGAAGGCGAGTTACTGCAGATGGAGAAAGCTCGAAAACTTGATATTACCGAAGAAGTTTACTTTGATATAATAACTAAGAAAACTGCATCCTTGCTAGCCAGTTGTTGCGGTATAGGTGCTAATAGTACAGGAGTAAGCGAGGAAGTATTAGAAGACGTGATAGCTATGGGAGAGGCCGTAGGAATAGCGTTTCAGATAAAGGATGACCTGTTTGACTATGGAGATAACAAAATAGGTAAGCCTACAGGTATAGATATAATCGAAAAAAAGATGACGTTACCCCTCATTTACGCATTGAATGTGGCGGATAAAGGGGAACGAAGAAAGATCATTAAGGTCATAAAAAACTCTAAAAAATCGAAGGCGGACATCCAAGAGGTTATCCAGTTTGTAAAAATAAAGGGAGGCATAGAGTATGCTCAAACTAGGATGCTGGAGTATAAGAAAAAGGCTGAGGATTTACTCAATTCTATACCTACGGAATCATCGACAGAATACCTAAAAGCTCTTATCGATTATGTAATCGAAAGAAAAAAGTAAATTTATTTTACCTTTTAAAATTCAGACAATCAATATTTTATGTTACGGATTTTTAACTCGATTATTGGGTCATACCCAAAACATCAAGACCTTGTTCAAATACCACATCTACGGGGATATTGGCTTGGCTCAATCGATCTAAGTCTGCTTGGAGAGCTTTTCCTACATTCCCATCTTTTTGCATAAGTGCTATTACTCCTGCTTTATCTCCATCACCTTGTAGTTGTAGTATTTTAGCCGAAAGACCAGCAATAGCAGTCTTCATATTTTCTATATTTACAGCATACGTGCCATCGTCGCTTCTAGTAAAGGCATTCTGCTGCTCGAAGTAATTGAAACGAAGCATATTGGCTTGACCATGTGCACTGCTTGCACCAAATCTTACTGAGCGGAAAATACCGGCTAAAAATGTCACATAGTAGTCCATCAGTTCGCCTTCTTCAAGCACTCCCTGCTCTTTTAGCTGAGTCACCATATATAGACCTAGAATATCTGCTTTCCCTTCTTCTAATGCACTAAATTTTTCTCCTAGGGCTTCTCTTACCATTCCTCTCCCATTGATAGTTTGCTTTATCCCTAGTCCGTGAGCTACCTCATGAAACATGGTATTGCTAAAAAAAGCATTGAAGGTAATATGCTTGCATTGAGTTTTGTCTATAAGCACCTCAGAAATAGGAAGCAGAATATTATCAAACTTAGCCTGCATTGCATTCTTTAACTGACTACGACGTGTTCCGTATTTCACTTGTAATTCTTCGTCATTTGGTAGATTCACAGCTATGGTTTTACTACCCGCATTACAATCTCCAGCATAAAAAATTACATCATACGCATTAAGCTGAGCAGCGTCACTGTTGGGTTTTTCGGCCTTGTATTTAGCATCTACAGGCAAGTTGGCTTGCAACTGTGGCAAGTAGCCTATGTATTTTTCTAGTTTTTTACTCCATGTTTTGTCTTTCACAAGGATATATGCTTCGTAGGCAGTACGGTAGTTGTATAACTGGTCTTCGTAATGCTCAGTAGGCCCTATGATGATATCAAGCGTATTGTTTTTCATATTGATCCACGCTATATCACTGGCATCATATTCATTACTTAGCAAGGCTTTGGCACGAAGCTCTAAGTAGTTTTTTAGTTCTGCATCTTCACATAATTCTGCAGCCAGCATTAAATGGCCAGAAGCTACTTCTAGTTCTTCTCTGAAAAACTCATTATATGGAATAGTATAGATTTTTCCTGCCTCGTCTCTGCGTACCATGGAATATTGACCTTTTTCATCTTGCAGACCAAGAGCTTCAAATTCGCTTTTTGTGATGTCGTGCGGATAGATATTAGAACCTGCAGGTTTAGTTTCTACATTATCTAGAAAAGGAGCATTATCGTTTAACCTATCCCAAGGACCATAATTTACTATAGCAAAATCTCTTAGTTTCGGATCGGATATAGAGGCTAAAAGCTGATCCCGATTTCCGTACGCTTGCTTCCAAAATAAGTCATTCATTATTTCTGCAGCTGCAAATAGATGTGGGAGCATTTGAGTCTCAGATTCTGAAAGCACAGAAAGATCTGTAGTCAGTTTCACGGGAATGTAGGTAGATAGGTCAGAATAATTTTCTGACGAGTTAGCTTCTTTCGGCTCAGGGCTACAAGCTACGAGTAGCAATAGAATAAAGGAATAAATAAAAATTGATTTTAACATATTAATGCGAGTATACTAAAAATAAGGAAAAAAGAGGTGTTCTAGTGTTGGTTAAGATTAAATATATAAGTCTGTTACCAGCCATACTCCATTTATAGAAAGCACGAATTACATTCGCAGCAATGTTTGGATTAGAAAAATTTACAGAGGCCAAGAAAAAAGCCGAAGAGCTGAAAGCAAAACTAGCAGCTATGGATTTTGAGGGTAAATCATATAATGATAAGGTGAGCATAAAATGCAGTGGCGATAAGCGATTTCACTCATTGGAAATAGATGATAGCATTTTCAAAATACGTACAAAAGAAGAAGTGCAAACTATGGTGCTAGAGGCCATAGATAGAGCTAGTATGCTAGCTGATGCTCATATTAAACAAGAAATGAGTAAGATAATGCCAAGTATTCCTGGTATGCCAAATCTAGGAATGTAATTTATTTACTGCCTATAACTACCACTTATAGACTGCACCTATATTGAGTATATATGGTGAAGAAATGGCAAGCTCAGAACTAAGTCCAAAGCCATCAAGAAAATAGAATTTTGCTCCTATCGGGACTAAACCTATTGCAGGTCTACCAGCGGTAATTTTATCCAGAGAAATGAAATTGGGATCTTTTGTTTCTATGGTTCTTTTCCATTGTATATAGCCTACTCTAAGTGCCGAGTAGATTTCCAGCTGGTCCATAGATGTACGCCAATGGTACTTGGTAACGGCACCAATGAATCTTCTTTTAAGTTTGAAATTCACATCTTCAAATTTAAGAGTGCTTGTATTATCATACATGTATTTGTAGTTGGCAAACTCTCCACTCAAGGATTGTCTACTGGCCAATATTCCAAAAGTAAATTTCTCATTAAATCTATAATCGGCGGTAAAAGACAAAATAGGAGTACCGTTAGAAATGACATTATATGTTTCAGGAGTTTGAACGGTGTACGATTCCTTATTTAGATCTTGTATGCACCTATTTACCGAGCTTGCACCTACTTGTAATCCTAATCTATATATTGCAGAGTTCAGTTGCCCAATACTCAATAGGGTGCAAAAAATGAAAACTATGCTATGGATAAATCTCATGTGTTATAACGCAAGATTTTCTGATGGATCCCAAAAATGCGTATCGAAACTGACTATTTGATCTTCTACTATAGTTACGCCTTCAGCCTCTAAAAGTTCTTGCATAGCATTGGGATTTTCAAAAGCCCTTTTGCCCGTAAGTAGTCCATTTCTATTGACTACTCTGTGTGCAGGCACTGCAGTAGATTGGCTATGTGCATTATTCATAGCCCAGCCCACCATTCTAGCAGATTTAGCTGCACCAAGGTATTTACCTATTGCACCATATGATGTAACACGTCCGTGAGGTACAAGCCTCGCGACTTGGTATACTTGCTGAAAGAAATCTATTTGGTCCTGCATGCAATAAAGGAATCTCGTAATATTACAAGCAACTAATAGGCTCTTTACTACGTCTTACCTTGTACAAACTTAATCTAGAATTGATATAGAAGGATAAAACAATTTCCACTTTTAATTAGGCATTATTTTTGTAAAGAATAAAGTAGAAATGGAGTATCTTTATATAGAGTTAAAGCGTCTTACTCCTATTATATTTGCAAACGATTAATATAGAACTGTATTAGAATGATAAAACAATTTGCACTTTGGATTGGCGTCTTATTATGTGGGAGTACTTATGCTCAGTACGACATAACTGTAAAAATAGATGGATTGACCTGTGATGACGATGCTGATGCTGCAGTTGAAGGTTTAGAGAATGATAAGCTATTGCTAGCGAACCATTTTGGCAACAAACAGTACCTCAAAGACACCTCTGAGTGTAGCAATGGAGTATTCCATTTCAAGGGCAAAGAGAAGCTCGCTACAGGCGTATATCTAGTGGTACTACCAGGAAAAAACTATTTTGAGATTCTAGTTTCGAAGGACGAAGATCAGACCAAGTATTTTTTTCAAACGGATACTACAATCAAGCTTGCCGTCACTACTGTGAAAGGAAGCAAGGAGAATGAGCTATTCTTAGAGTTTAATCAATATGCAGTAAAGCAAAGTTTGAAAGCTTCTTCCCTTAGCAAACAAATAGAAGCCGAAGAGGATTCTGTAGCTAAGAGTAAATTACAAAAAGACTTACGAGCACTCGGCAGTAGCGTTTCTCAACGCAGAAAAGATCTAGCTAAAACTAATCCGACTCTTTTTATAGGCAGGTTGTACAAAGCAATGGGCGAAGTAGAATCCCCAAAATTTCCGGAGGATTTAGAGCCAGCAAAGTTGCGAGAGATGCAGTATATGTGGCTCAGAGAGCACTACTGGGACAATGTAGATTTTTCTGAAGATGGACTAGTACTTTCCCCGGTTTTTCATGGAAAGATAAAAAACTACTTTGAAACCTATATGCCACCTATTCCAGATACTGCTATTTTGATGGGAGATAAGCTGATAGCTAAAATAGAACAAGGAGGTAGCACCGAACAGTTTAAGTATACCGTTCATTTCATGCTTGGATATTTTGAAGACGCAAAGTATATGTGTTTTGATAAAGCAGTATGGCACATGGCAAAGAACTACTATTGTGCAGGCAAGGCATTTTGGGCAGATTCTGCATACGTAGATAAGATGTGTGAGGAGAGTAGCAAAATGGAGCCTACGCTATGCGATAAAATAGCACCAGATATGAATATGCCGGATTCTAATTTTATTCAAAGAATACGGATGTCTGAAATAAACAAACCAGTTACTGTACTTATTTTTTGGGATATCAATTGTGGCCATTGTAAAAAAGAGATGCCAATAGTTAGCAGAATATACGATAGTATGACTAACGAGAATTTTGAGATCTATGCGGTATATACACAAGGAGATTGGGCGGCTTGGAAAAAACGTCTGGCAGTTGACGATTTTAATTTTATCAATGTAGCCAATGCGTTTGGTGAAGATAAATTTAGGAACTTATATAACATAAGAACTACGCCTCAGATTTATGTTTTAGATAAAGATAAAAACATTCGGTTTAAGAAAATAGGGGCAAAGGATATTCCTAATACTGTGCAGTATCTGCTAGAAGAACAAGGAGTGGTAGAAGCTACGGAACTTTCTAAACCGATCAATTCTTCTGAAGACTCAGAATCGTTAGATATTGAATAATCAGGAAAACAGGTTTATTATAAACCTGATTTTATGGACAAAACAGGTCGATTACACATTTAAACAGCCACTTTCTTCGTAAAACTGTCTTGGGATAGCTCGCTATTCCTTCACCACTTTCACTCGAAACTCACTATTTAAAAATGATCTGAATCCAAAATAATAATCGAACTCAGGTTGTAATGTAGAGTCGTGCGTCTAGTCTTTTGAATTGACGTTAGTTTTTATTTCTTTATAAATCTCGCCAACGAGTATAGCCAGTCCTAGATTATAGTAGGGAGAAGTAAGCTTAGATGCTTCGGGAGGTCCTAGCGTAATACGATAACCTATACCTGCTTTTACTCCTGCCCATGGGAGTAGTTCTAGATATGCATTTGTCCCTACTTCAATAGGAACCATATTAAAGAATTCTGAACGAATAACAGTCTTGGTGTTAGATTCTTTATAGTCATACTTTATATTGCCTATGCCTATTTGTAGAGGCAAGCTCAGGTACAAGCGTTTGTACTGATAGTATTGATATTCTATACCAAAATTAAAGTTACTAGAGTTTATAAATCTAAAAACGGAGTCTTGTGTAAACCGAGGATCATTTGCTAGTAAGGTTTCATTGGCATTGCCAAATCCATAAATACCCACAAAAAGTTTCAACTTTTGATAGTCCATACCACCTACTAATCCATACAGCTTAGTTTGATTAGTCTGTATAAATGTATTTCGATTATGAAATCCGATGTAGAATTTACCGTCATTTTTAAGAGCTGATGCTATGGTGTCTTTAATGCTGTGCTGAGCCAGGACACTATGTGAAAAGCCAATACAAATTATCAGCATTAAGCATTTTGACCATCTGGTGATGATGTGCCTAGCTAAGCAGTAACCTTGCATTGGCACTAAATAATTTAACGGCTATTGCTAATACAATAATTCCAAAAACTTTATTTAAAATTTTTGCACCTGCAGGGCCTAGTATTTTTTTGATACGGTCTACACTTCTAAGAACTACGTATATTACTATCATATTTAAGATAATCGCCACCACGATATTGAGCGTTTCGTACTCTGCACGGATAGATAGTATAGTGGTAAGCGTCCCTGCTCCAGCTAGTAATGGGAAGGCCAGTGGCACCACAGAAGCCGTAGCAGTATCTGCATCGTCTTCTTTAAATATCTGAACACCAAGTAACATTTCAAAGGCAATAAAAGCCATAAGAATACTGCCTGCTACTGCAAATGAACCTATGTCTACTCCTACGAATGATAGCATAGACTCGCCCAAAAACAGGAACGAAATCAAAATCAGTGCAGTCACTAGCGTAGCAAGTCCCGGTCGGATAGGCGTTTTCTTTTTTATTGCAATAATGAGCGGTATGGCACCGAGCACATCTATCACTGCGAAAAGCACTAAGAAAGCTGAGAGTATCTGATTAATATCCATTAATAAAACGTTGGGTGCAAAGGTGCACCAAATATATATGACTTTTTAAATAGGCTTGAAACCTTCGAAAGCCTGTTTACAATTATTGCAGTAGTGTAAACTTCTGCAAAGTGTAGGGCCAAATGGGCTTTTCATTTTAGTATTCTCACTATCACAATAGGGACACTTAGTCGCCTCTAGTATGTCCATACTTATATTGGAGCAGTTACGCATAGGGGGAGCAAGTCCGTGCTTTTTGATAGCAGCGTGCCCTTCATCCGAAATGAGGTCCGTGGTCCAAGTAGTTTCAAAACTAGTTGCTACAGTAATGTCGCCCAGCTGCTCATAGCTGCCGAGATGCTCCTTTACCATATCTTCCATCATACGAAGTGCTGGACAGCCTGCAAAGGTAGGAGTCAGCGTAACGTGGATGTCGTTATTCTCACTGATGTCTATACCTGTCACTATGCCTAGGTCCACTATAGATATAGTAGGTATCTCAGGATCTTTCACCTGTTTTAGCTCTTCGCGTATGTAGTCTGCTGTTATTTCCATAGGCTACCAGTCTGCACTTGGATCTATAGTATACACTTCAGTCATTTCTTTTAGCAATGGCTGCAGGTGTTCAGTATGTTTACCTACTCTGCCACCATATATAGGAGCCCAAGTTGCCTTCTCTGGTATAGTAAGATTACTCTTTTCTAGCAAAGGAGTGATAGCTTCTAACCATTGAGCTTTTAGAGCTTCTTCTCCCATGAATATATTTTCAGCAATCAAGATGTCTTCTGCAGGTCCAGGCTCGAACATGCCCAGTGCATAGTTCCAAGCATAGTTGAGCGAATCTTGCATTTTGGTATTGCTTTCTTCGTTTCCGTTTCCTAGTTGATGTACCCAAGTATTGGCGTGCATCGTGTGGTATTTTATCTCACCAAAAAATTTCTTAGCAACCTGAGCAAGTGGTTGATATGCAGAAGTTTTGATTGCTTCGAAACGCATATACTCTGCAAAATCGAAAAGAAAATGACGTATAAGACTAAAGTCGTATCCACCTATAGGCAGCTCTACCAAATGACTACAGTGAAACTGAGGTGCATTTCTAGTGAAAGCTACGGTATCTGCATCTGCTTCCCCCAGTTGATTTAGTAAGTTGTATAAGTGTTCACTCTGGCCCATCTTGTCCTGTGCCATGCTAGAGAAGGCTATGTCTTCTTCTAGTATAGGACCTAAGCCGTTCCATTCGCTATTTCTATGACCTATTATTAGTTGGTCATCTGCCATTTTATATAGTAATTCTTTTAATGCTTCTATGCTATTCATGTTGTTCTGTTTGTTAATTTGGAGTACTTAATTCTATTATATCTCGTCCGTAGATTTCATTCCTCGCTCTTTGAATGCTTGTATACGGTCCATTACTTTGTACGATGCTGGGTTGCGATATAGTTTCTCTGGAGCTGTGGTGAAAATGTCATCATCTGCATATTCGGTAGCAGAAATACAGCTGCTAGGAGCTACCCATATATTGGCAGTTTGCTCACGTCTAGCGTATTGTTCTTTTGCATATAAAAGAGCCATGTCTGCATTTGGAGCGTGCACTATACCTACGTGTTTGTGTTGAGCTCCTCTTTTGCTTTGGTGAAAAACTTCATAGGTCTGAAAATGGATAAGCCCATCTACATCATTGTGATTTCCCCCTGAAAGGTGAGCTCTGCTAATTCGTGGATCTAGAGAATCTATTGTTTGATCAGTTTCGTTTGCCATTGGGTATTATTGGTTTCTTGTATGTATAGTATATAAAGATTTGCTGGAAGATTAGAAGTGTTTATAGTAGTATGTCCTTCTGATAATTTTCCCTGAGCTATTGTACTTCCTAAGTTATTTTGAATGGTATATGTTCCCGCTTTGGAGGTAATGTTAAGTTTGTTTCCAAAAGGATTTGGGAATATCGTATGTTCAGATTTTAAGTTTTCACTCACGCTCAATGTATTATTTAGCTCATTCACGAAGGACAATTCATCTATGTAGAAAACAGTATTTGGGCTATTGTTAGCTTGGTTTGTAGATGAGACTAAGCGAATGGTAGCACTGTCTGGAACTAAATCTGCCCAGTAGGTGAGTGGGATATTGAAAAACTGCCAACCATCAGAAGTGCCAGAAAATTTTATTTTCCCTTCGCCTAAGTAGCTGCCAAGTCTAAAAACGTTTAATGTAATTTCTGCAGTATCATCTCCGCCATTTTCTAGCAGATAGTATCCTTGTAAATAGGTGTACTTTTTATCTATCGCAAAGGCTGGTCTCCAAGCATCTGCAGTAGTATCTCCTGTAAAACAGAATCCTTCTCCGTCATCATTCCAACTTACAAAATTGCTAATGGCTAAACAACTCTCACCTCTGAAAGGTGTAGGATGAGCCATCACAGATGGATTGCGTAAAAACCCGCCCCATTCTCTAAATGCAACCAAGTCTATTGGCATCCAATCTGTAGGGTAGCTTACTCCTTTATTAGTCCAATTTTCAAAATCGTGATTGACCACTTCTACTGTTCGATTCCCTATGTTTTCGAACCTAAAATCATCTATGATAATAGTTCCCGGACCCTCAGCTAACTCAGTAGTGGTGCTTTTCATCCCTATATATACGGAGTCAGGTGTACGGCTAGAGGTATACCATCTGATAGGTACAGCGTACTTTACGTATGCACCGTTAGAGCTGCCAGTCACTTTTATTGCTGCATCACCTATCCATATTCCTTTTTCATAAAATCCAGAGACTAGCTCTGCACTATCTCCAACGTATAATTCATACTTAGCTTCAAAAACCATACTCAATGGATCTCCATCGTACGGAAACTTATCTACCCCACCATTTTGCCAGTCTATGTTATATATAGAGCTAGGGATGTATTTTACTCCTGAGTTTATGAAGTTTTTTAATTGGATAGCATATTGACCAGAGACTGCCTCCGTTGTTCTGCTCGGTTTGCCATAACTCACCCAGTCGTCTACTACATAGAAATCTTCTGTTTCCCAGTTTTCAAAACCGCCATTAGGCACATTTTGGGCAAAAGTAGATATGCTCAGGATGCACAGAGAAATTGCTAAAGTATATTTCATTGTTTAATAAACTTTATCGGTTTGGAAAAAGTATTCCCTTCTTGTATTGTCAGAAAGTAAACACTTGGAGTGAGAGAAGAAACATCTATTCGTTTAGAGTTAGAGTGGTCTTCTACAGTTAATTTACTAGACTGGCCTAGCGTATTCATTACCCAGCAACTGAAATTCTCAGACTTCATATTGGACAATAGGTCTAAGTATAAAAAATCTTTAGTAGGATTTGGGAAGATAGAATAAGCGAGGGTATTCTCTTTTACCGATAATTTGAGAGGTGTAGGCTCCATTACGAGCTCTAGATTATCTAAATAAATAGAAGAATTGAAACCGTGGATGGAGTCCGTATTCGTAGACCATATGATAAGTGCTGCACTGTCAGGCTGGTACCTGGAAGCATCGTACACTATAGGCATAGAAAAGAAAGTCCATTCGCTCACTGGCTCGTGCAAGTAAAAATTATTATATGATCGACTACTCCCGGCTTGCCAAGCTCTAAAATTAATACGAGCAGTATCATCGCCAGCGGGTAAATATTTGTAGTATCCCTGTAAGTATTTAAACGTATCTGTAAAAGGAAAAGTGGGCGTGTAGTAATCGTTATTTTCCGTCCCTATATAACAATAGCCAGCTCTAGGAGAGCCGTAGTAATCATAGCTTTTTATAAGGAGTGATGTACCTCCCATAAAAGCATCCTTACCTTTTATCTTGTATACGGATTGGTCTGCCAAAAGTATGTTGTAATTTTCGTAAAATAGCAGGTCGACAGATCTCCAAATAGAAGGGTAATCCACTCCTATATTGTCCCAATCTTCGAAATCATTATTTACAATATCTCCTGTTCTTTCTCCTATATTTTCAAAATGTAAATCGTCAAATATCACGAATCCATCTCCGCTTACTTTATTATTAATATAAGAATACAAATAGACCCAAGCAGTATCTGGAGTACGCACTCCACTCCATTCTATGGGCACACTATATTTTACAAATTCACCGTTGGTAGAGCCAGAAAACCTAAAATCTATTTTGCCACGATATGAGCCTTTCTCTCTAAAAACTACGTAAGCTCTTGCTGTGTCACCTACAGCTAAATCATGCTTACTCCAAAAAACCACACTAAGAGGTTCCCCAGAAATAGCAAATCCATCTAATTCTTGTCTATTACTGTAATTAATACTTGTTACGTAGGCCCTAGTCCCATTAGAAGTGGGGCTATACGTATTTTTAAGTTTTAGAGCGTAGTTACCCGTTTTGGAATCGCTTGTACGTTCCACGTTTTTGTTGGTAGGCGAGTACCAGCCATTCAGCTGATAATGATCGCGTGTTTCCCAAGTCTCAAAATCTCCATTTGGAATGGTTTGAGATAGGCACACTAAAGTGACAAAAACAGATATGTGTGTTAGTATTAATCTCATGCTATTTGTGTTTTATTTATTCGAAGTACTACTTCAAGAATCGAATATGCCACAAAAACTAATAAAACTTGCCCTAATGCGGTTAAAAAATGGGCACTATATTTTTATGCAAATGGTCTCACATGCTCTGCTTCTTCGTTATTAATAGCACGTGCTACCCATCTTCCATTTTCCTCTGCCATTCGACGTACGGCTAGTCTTTCTGCATTACAAGGTCCATCACCGTTTATTACTCTTTTAAACTCTTCCCAGTCTGGCTCGGTATAATCCCACTGACCTGTTTCTTGGTTTTTCTTAAGTAATGGATCCGGAAGTGTAAGGCCTAAGTCCCATATTTTTGGGATGTACATGTCCATAAACTGCTGACGCATAGCATCGTTAGTTGCCATTTTTACTTTCCAACCCATAAGCGTTTCGGAATGTACAGATGCTTTATCGCTTGGTCCAAAAAAGTGCATTAGTGGTGGCCACCATCTAGTCATTGCAGCTTGCACCATTTCTCGTTGTTTCTTAGTGCCCGTAGCTAGGTGCACTACATTGTCGTGTCCGTACTTTAGGTGAAAAGACTCCTCGTAGCAGATACGCTCTAGAGCTCTGCAGTATGGTCCGTAGGATCCCTTACTATTGGCTAGTTGGTTTACGATAGCCCCAGCATCTACTAGCCAAGCTATGACCGCACTATCTGCCCATGTAAGAGCAGGGTAGTTAAATATATTAGAATACTTAGACTTGCCGGTAATCAGGTCATTCATCATATCCTCACGGCTTTTCCCAAGTGTCTCAGCTGCAGAGTAGAGTAACTGTGCATGGCCTACCTCATCTTGTACCTTGGCCATAAGAGCTAGTTTACGTCTGAAGCCAGGTGCACGAGTAATCCAAGTTCCCTCAGGAAGTGAACCTATGATCTCGGAGTGAGCGTGTTGCTCTATCATTCTGATGAGCTGCTTACGATACATCGCTGGCATCCAATCTTGTGGTTCTATCTTATCTCCAGCATCTATTCGTGCTTGAAAAGCAGCTAAAAGTTCTGGAGTTTCTTCCTGTTGTTCGAATTTTTCGTTTGGGTCTATATAAGCGTTTCCGTACATAATTTTCTTTGTTGTTAATGTTTAATTATCAATTATTGTTTTTAAGTCCTGAGAGTATAAAATCGCTCAGCTTTTCTGCTATTTGTTCGGCGTTAAGGTTGCCGTCTGGCTTATACCACTCCACTATCCAGTTAACGCTGGAGAGTATAGTAAGAGCAGCAAATTTTTTGTCTGTCTCGTTAAAGACTCCTTCGTCTATACCCGTTTGTACTATTTCTCTGAAACCTGCTTCGTAGCTATTTCTATTAGCAATGAATTTTTCCAAAGATGTACCAGTTAAATTTCTCCAGTCACGGATAAAAATTAGAGCGGAGTCTAGATTTTGGGTAAGTATCTCTACGTGCAGCTTTATAGCTATACGTAGTTTTTCTTCAGCATTGAAGTAGATATCATTCACCTCTTTCACAGCAAGTTCAAACTTATCTGCCATTTCAAAACAGGTAATCTTTAGAATATCTTCTTTGTTTTTGAAATGAGAATATAAACTAGCGGGCTCCATATCTAGAGCTTTGGCTATGTCTCTTACGGATGTGGCTGCATATCCTTTTTCTTTAAGGACGCTTTGGGATAGGGCTAGTATTTCTTTTTTTCTTTCGGTCATTCTAATCTTACAAACTAACGTTCGTTAGGCAAATATAGTTTTTAGGAGCTGTAAAGCAAGTGGTGACAGTTGCATTATATTTGACAAATGAGAATGATTATGAAACTTAGTTGTATCAGCTTACTACTGTTTTCCTCTTTCTTAAGCAAAGGTCAAGCAGAGGGTAAGCACGAAATTGGTCTAAATTTAACAACTTGGGCTACTAGCCCATTTGTGTATTATGAGACTAATAGTCTCGAACGAATTAATTATATCCAAGGGTTTACCTACAAGTATTATACGGAGAATATTGCCTACCGAGGATATTTAGGTGGTGAGAATGAAAGCTTTGAAATGGATGGGAGAAAATCTAATGGAGTGTACTCGGCTGTAGATACTCGATCATTTATTGGTATGATGGGTGTACAGTATTGTTTTGGCAAAAAGAAATTTAGAATAGCTCCTATAGTAGATCTCAAGTACGTGAGACGACTTACAGAAAGGGAAACGTTATATATAACATGGATGTTTCAGAGCGCAATAGCTGGTGGTAGAACATATTCATACAAGGAAAACTTAATTGGACTAGCACCTGGTATCAATTTCACTTATATCATCAGTTCTAAACTCTCGGTATAGTTAGAGTCTAATATTTCACTTCTAAAAAATTATAGAAATGGAGAAGAACTACAGTATGGTGCGGACTTGACTGCTCCTGTAACTGAGCGGCTAAACGAAGTGCAGTATAAGCCAGTTAGTATATT
>Ga0206130_10004130_pt1 | contig 18162 bp, 10 predicted proteins | sample Helgoland_Spring_9_FD_148637 | JGI IMG/M metagenome (GOLD analysis project Ga0206130, IMG submission 148637) | Pelagic subsurface seawater microbial communities from Kabeltonne, Helgoland, North Sea - Helgoland_Spring_Bloom_20160512_1 | ecosystem: Environmental > Aquatic > Marine > Epipelagic ... | reverse complement strand
CTGACGATTAACATTTTCACGACAGCCCTCCGGGTGCGTTGTTATGCACAAAAATCCGCGGACTCGGGGTTTGATAATCATGGGCGCTCCGAAAGCCTGGCAGGCATCGATAGTGAGTGGTTATCTGATGTCCGAAGTCTAACATGGCGCGCACCAAGGAAGTCAGCCACCGACTATAAGATGATACGCCTGACGTCAGCCAATAATGCGGACAAGTCTGTTAGGAAGCGCCCTGCGTCGCCGCCGTTCACCACGCGATGATCGTAAGAAAGGGATAGCGGCAAAATTTGACGAGGCAGAAATGATTCACCGTCCCAAACGGGCTTAATTTCAGCGCGAGACAGCCCCAAAATAGCGACCTCTGGTGTGTTGACGATGGGCGTAAACCCCTCTCCCCCAATGCCGCCCAGACTGCTAATGGTAAAGACGCCGCCTTGCATTTGAGCAGGGGTGAGTTTTTTCTCTCTTGCTCGCGCGGCCATATCCCGGATTTCCTCTGCGAGCTGCCAAATGCCTTTTTTGTCTACATCGCGAATAACCGGAACCACCAAGCCGGCCGGTGTATCGACAGCCATGCCAATATGGCAGTACTGCTTGTAGACCAACTCCTTTCCCCCTGCGGCCAGTGACGACTTCAGTTTTGGATGTGCCGCGAGCGCTACCGCACAAGCTTTGAGCACGAAGGGCATTGGGGTGAGCTTGTTGCCCAACTTCTCAGCTTCGGGCTTCATCGACTTACGAAAAGCCTCGAGGTCGGTAATGTCCGCGCCCTCAAACTGCGTGACATGAGGCACATTGAGCCACGATCGTGACATATTCGTAGCCGTCATCTGATCGAGACGAGATCTCTCTTCGGTAATGACCTCACCAAACTTGCTGAAGTCGACCTCAGGCACCGCGGGAACACCTGTGCCGGCAGCGGCTTCTGCCCGGCTTTGCAAATTCTTTCGCGTAAAGGCCTGCAAATCTTCTTTAAGAATCCGTCCGCGACGACCCGAACCGACAACGCTCAAGAGGTCAATTCCAAACTCCCGCGCCAGCTTTCGCACCGCTGGGCCGGCATAAACATCGGCTTCACTTTTTGTTTCTGCTGCACCCGAGACAGGCGTGGAAGTGTTGCTTGCTTTATCTGGCGATGAAGTTTGGTCAATAGGGGAGTCGACTGTTTCAGAAACAACGTTCAACCCCGCTTCAGGCGCGCTTGAAGGGGCGTCTTGAGGAGCATCACCCACCTCCGAGACTGCGCTGTTATCAGCTTCGGTCGCTACCGCCGGCTCTACGGGTGTCTCAGCCGATTCAGCGTCATCTTGAGCCGGTGCTTCGGCAGCGGCATCAGCCTCTACTACCAAGACCGCATCACCCTCTGAGAGGGCATCTCCCAGAGCAACCTTAAGTTCGGTGACTTTGCCTGCAACGGTCGCCGGTATTTCCATCGAGGCCTTGTCGGACTCAACCACAATAAGACTTTGCTCAACTTCAATCACGTCGCCTACAGCAACGAATATTTCGACAACCTCAGCACCCTCGGCACCCCCGATATCGGGAACAATTACGGTAATAGACATAACTCGATTCCTCAGTTATCAGGCGTTGCGCGGATTGGTTTTTTCGACGTTGATACCCAATGTGTTAAGAGCTTCAGCAACGACTGAGGCTTTTAAGGAGCCCTCATCGACCAGGGCTTTTAGGGCAGCAATTACAATAAAACCACGGCTCACTTCAAAATGTTGACGCAGATTTTTACGCGTATCACTGCGGCCAAAGCCATCAGTACCCAGCACGGTGCAAGCGCCAGGAATGAACTCTCTTAACTGCTCGGCATAAGCTTTAATGTAGTCGGTGGCGATAACCGTGGGCCCTTCCCGATTGGCAAGCAGTTGGGTTATGTAAGGCGTATGCGGCTCATCGATGGGATGCAAGCGATTCCATCGCACCGCATCGGCGCCATCTCGAGCGAGCTCATTAATACTGGTGAGACTCCAAACGTCGGCTGAAATGCCATAGTTTTGGTGCAGCAGTTCTGCCGCAGCCTCAACCTCTCGTAATATCGTGCCGGCCCCCATCAACTGAACCCGCGGTCCATCTGTTGCAGGCGTTGTCTTTAACGCATAGGCACCTCTCACGATGCCGTCTTCAACACCCTCTGGCATATCGGGATGGTGGTAGTTTTCATTCATGGTGGTGATGTAATAGAAGACGTTTTCACCCTCCTCATACATGCGACGCATACCGTCTTGAATGATAACGGCCAGCTCATAGCCATAAGTCGGGTCGTAGCTCACGCAATTCGGAACCGTAGCGGCCATAAGGTGACTGTGCCCATCTTGGTGCTGCAACCCTTCGCCATTGAGTGTGGTGCGCCCGGAGGTACCACCAATGAGAAACCCTCGAGCCTGGCTATCACCCGCTGCCCATGCCAAGTCGCCAATGCGCTGAAAGCCAAACATCGAATAAAATATATAGAAAGGCACCATCGGATAGTCGGACACACTGTAAGAAGTAGCGGCGGCCAACCAAGCCGAAAAAGCACCCGCTTCATTGATGCCCTCTTCCAGAATCTGCCCCGAAACATCTTCCTTGTAATACAAAATACCGCCGGCATCGTGGGGGGTGTATTGCTGACCGACCGATGAGTAGATACCCAGCTGACGAAACATACCTTCCATACCAAACGTTCGGGCTTCATCGGGAACGATAGGCACTACGCGTTCACCAAGCACCTTGTCCTTAAGCAGTGAAGAAAGAATGCGGACAAAGGCCATGGTTGTCGAAATTTCCCGCTTGCCACTCGATTTTAACTGGCTGGCAAACGCACTTTTAGCCGGTGCCGGTAGCGATTGCGACTGTGCCCGGCGGGCGGGAATATGCCCCCCAAGTTCTCCGCGCCGCTCCTTCATGTAGCGCATTTCCGGGCTGTCGGCCGGGGGTCGATAAAAAGGCACATCTTTGAGTTCCCGGTCGCTAACAGGAATCCCAAAACGGTCGCGAAAGGCCTTCAAACTGGCAAGGTCTAGCTTCTTTAATGAGTGGGTTTCATTACTGGCTTCACCCGCTTCGCTGGTACCGTAACCCTTGACGGTCATGGCCAATATCACCGTTGGTCGGGTGGTTTCCTCGCAGGCCGCCGCGTAAGCTGCATACACCTTATATGGGTCGTGACCACCGCGATTGAGACGCATAATCTCGTCATCGCTCAAGTCTTTTACCAGCTCTAAGGTTTCGGGGTACTTCCCAAAGAAATGTTCTCGAGTGTATGCACCGCCGTTGTATTTAAAGTTTTGCAATTCGCCATCGCACACCTCATCCATACGCCGCTGCAGTAAACCTGAACTGTCACGCTCTAACAGAGGATCCCATTTCCGGCCCCAGATTACCTTGATCACATTCCAACCTGCGCCTCTGAAAACGCCCTCAAGCTCCTGAATAATTTTGCCATTACCTCGCACCGGGCCGTCTAGCCGCTGTAGGTTGCAGTTAATAACAAAGTGGAGGTTGCCCAGCTTTTCTCGACCTGCCAGCGCAATGGCGCCTAGAGATTCGGGCTCATCACACTCGCCGTCACCCAAGAAACACCAAATTTTCCGGTCGCGATGATCCACCAGGCCACGATTTTGCTGATATTTCATTACGTGAGCCTGATAAATAGCCTGAATAGGACCCAAACCCATCGAAACCGTAGGAAACTGCCAATAGTTCGGCATTAACCAAGGGTGGGGATACGAGCTCAAACCCTGCCCGTCAACCTCCCGTCGAAAATTCTCTAACTGCGTTTCAGTGAGGTGCCCTTCGAGGAAAGACCGAGCATACATACCCGGCGCGCTGTGACCCTGGTAAAAAACAAGGTCACCGGGGTGGCCATTTTCAGTACCCCGAAAAAAGTAGTTCATACCCACGTCATACAACGTTGCACTCGATGAAAAGCTTGAGATGTGCCCCCCCAGCCCCTCATCGTTGTCGTTGGCACGCATAACCATCGCCATAGCATTCCAGCGAATCAAGGAGCGTATCCGCCGCTCCATAAACAAGTCGCCGGGCATGTGTCGCTCACTAACCGGCGCAATGGTATTGCGAAAGGGCGTAGTAATGGCTCTGGGTAACGGCACACCGGTATTTTCAGCGTGCTGGGACAAAGCATTAATTAACGCCTCACCAGCGGCAACCCCACCCTCTCGGACCACCGAATCGAGGGCATCTAGCCATTCTTGTTGTTCCTGTGCGTCTAGGATGGGTTGCTCAATCACTGTCTTTCTCCGATCCGTGTAATCCGACATCAAAAGGCGCGTAGTGCCCTGCACCCAGCAAACACTGCGAAAACCAGAAAATCCAATTAAGTTCTATAAAGGAACTATAAAAATCTGGCCGCAGCAAGATCAACGTACACTAAAACGACGTTTTTTCTATATAGTTCTAAAATAGAACTATATTTTATGCGGCGAAATGACAATTTTATGAGATAACGGAGAAGAACAGCCGGAGCCGCCCCATAAGTTGAGACGGCTACCCGGAAGAATCAGCGAGCCTGCAAGGGCATAGCCTCATGAAACAGTGATACATTTTCGACGACCGTGGCGCCCTCAATCGTGGCGAAGGGCTCATCGGCAAATGCAGACCCTTTTAGCTGCACCAAAACTCGCGAGGGAGCCTCCACCATCACGGTCTCGGCATAGTAGTCCTGCACAGCTTTAAGGGTGACTTGTTCGACTGCGGCAATGAGGCGAGTTCGGGTGTCAAAGTTGTAGCGCTCTCGGTTCCAATCCATCAAAAACGGACCGGCCTCCTCCGCAAGATTCTTGGGGGGCTGTGTTAGGTCGGTCAGTACGCCGGCCTTTATACGGTCAAATTCAGCAGAATCTAACGCCTCTAGGTCTGACGCGAATTCAACTCGATAACGATCAAAGCGTTCGAGCATTGCAACGGGCGCCTTTACCGGTGTCTGAATATAGAACCCCACCATTGGGTGATCACCTAACTGAGTGGCAAAGCCACCGGCGGCGTAGCCCAGCTGCTCTTCTGTGCGCAATTGATTAAACGCCCTATTGGATAAATGTGCCGCCAACAGTTGACCTTTGGCAACATTTTCAATGTTGGCTTGGGGGGCGGCAAACAGATACAACATGCCCAAATCTTCTACTGGCAGACTGTCTTGGTATATCAGCGTGCTGCCGGGCTGGGGCGCATAGATATCGCTGCGCGTATAGGTACCTTCTGCCCGATTGGGTAACACCTGCGCAACAAGCTCGGCCAGCGCGGCAACGTCTTCTTCGCCGTAATTACCAAAGCGATAACCCCGCACATAAGCGCTACCGAGCTGCTGCTTAATGTGAGCACTGAGCTTATCCAAAGTTGCCGCATTTGCCGCCTCTAGCAGATCTGCCTGATCGAATGCACCGGTTTGGGTTAAGCGGCGCAACGCTGGAAATAATTGCCGGACAGGGAAGCCGAACCGTGAGTTTTCAAGGCCCCGGGTATAGCGGTCGACAGCCTGGCCAAACTCCTTTTCCGAGGGCTCAATGCGTAGCGCCTCTAGCGATCGTTTTATTAACTCGGGCTGCTTGTCTGTGAATCCTGAAAAAGACATCTGAACACCAAAGCCCGGCGCTATCGAGGCGTTCATCCCGGCAATTGACGCCTCAGTGAGCAATGTTGTCTGTTGCTGTCCATAAAGATCAGCCCACAATGCAGATAACACGCTAGCCTCAGCACTGTTAGTTTGCTCACTGGTGTTGAGCTGCAACTGCGTAAAACCTTTGGGCTGCTCTGGAAATGTGGCGCTTCCCTGCAACCAAAATTCCGCCTCGGCAGTATCGATCACCTTAACGGGTTCACCATCGGCGTGACCTACGGCAAAAGATTCAGGCAGCAGCGTATTGAGTGCGGGAATCGCTAGGCCATTGGTTGATGCCAAGGCTAATTGTTCCGTTGAACTGGACAACACCAAGGGTTCGACACTGAATTTACCGGCGTAAAAATGCATGTCTTCAGTCGCGGGCTCATCCTTTGCGACGTACCAGACATTGAGGCGCTCGGGAACCAGCTGACTTAAGACGCTGGAAACGGCTTCTGCATCAAAACCTTCAAAGCGATAGGGTGCGTCGATAGCGTGCAGGGTCGGATAATTTTGCATAGCTGCAGCTAATTGCGAAACATAGGCAAAGTCATTGGTCTTTTCCAAAAACCTAAAACGGTTGTCTAAGGACGTGGCAAACTCGCTAGCGAACCTGTCATCTAGGCCCTCAGTGCGCAGCAATTCAATGTAGCCTAACAACATATCGACAATCACAGGCCGCTGCTCCATGCCTGCCTCGGTAAGGTCGACTTGAATGCTGAAGGTGCCATAGTTACCTAGGCCATTGGGCGATGCCATCACGTTAAGCGAGCTTGCCCAGCCCAATTCTTTCAATCTTGCGGCCGGGGTATTGGGCATCTCAGATCCCAATACATACGCGAGATACTCATTTGGCTTAACCCGAAACTGGTCCTGATTAGCATTGATTAGGAAGTCCAACTGCAGCAAGCGCTGATCTTCAAGCGGCACGTAGTGAACCAGCTTGCCCGCAGCGGTAGCCATATCAATCTCTGCTGTTACGGCGGGCTCTGCGATTGACTTATTGGGTACCTCAGCAAAATACCGTCGCGCCAAGGTTTCCATCTGATCCAGATCACGATCGCTCACCATAGCGACCTTCATAATGTTGCCCGAGTAGTATTGGTCAAAAAACTCAACCGTTGCACTGTGTAGCGTAGAACCGGGTTTATCGGCCAGACTCTCTAAATTACCGATAAGGAATCGGTTGGCCGGATGATCGCCCAGGAAGCTCCTGCCGAGTTTAAACATGCCGAAGTAGTCCATTTCGCGGCGCATGGACCACTCCGCATTGACCGCACTTTTCTCTTTTTCTATGTACTCGGGATCTAACAAAGGTGTTTTAAAGAAATGCGAAAAACGATCTAGCGCACCCTCGTAGGCACTATTTTTAATCTCAAACATATAGTTGGTGATATCAAGCCAGGTATAGGCATTGCGAGAGCCTCCATTCTCGCTCATGAAATTCATGTAAGCGTCGACCTCAGGAAAGGCTTCGGTTCCCATAAACAGCATATGCTCTAAGTAGTGCGCCATACCCTGATAGTCCATAGGATCAAACATAAGACCCACGCCGACACTTAGGGATGCCGCCGATTTCTCGACCTGCGGATCTGAAACCAACAAAACTTCGATGCCGTTGGCCAAGGACAACGATCGGTATTCGCGACTATCGTTGGGACTCACTATGACACTAACAGGGGCCGTTCCCTCAGCAGACTCAACAACGCCCTCTCCGGGCTCTTCGCGCTGGGCGCAGCCTGATAAAAGCGAGCCCACCAAGAGCGTCAAAATGGATAGCCGTAAAGGCAAGGTCAATAAATATTTCATGGGTCCCTCCTGGACGCCGTGCAAAATCAAATTAAGTAGACCGCAAACTAGGTCGGTTGTTCATTTCTCGCGGTGGGCCAAGCACTGACAATCGCACTGACCAAGGTTGCTAGTGGAATGGCAAAAAACACACCCCAAACTCCCCACACGCCACCAAAGAACAAAACCGCAACAATGATAGCCACAGGATGAAGATTGACCGCCTCGCTAAATAGGAGTGGCACCAACACGTTGCCATCGAGTAACTGTATGACGCCATAGGCGCCCAAAACCCAGTAAAAACTGGGGCTGATACCCCATTGAAAAAAGGCAACGGCCACTACAGGTATGGTCACCAGGGTTGCACCAATATAAGGAATAATAACGGAAAGGCCCACAAGCAATGCCAACAGCGCCGCGTAGTTAAGCCCCAAAAAAGCGAAGGCGGCGTAGCTCACGCCCCCTACCAGGATAATTTCAATCACCTTGCCACGCACATAATTAGCAAATTGCAGGTTCATTTCAGACCAAATTCGACTCAGCATCGGCCGTTCAGCCGGTAAAAATGACGTGGCCCAGCCTAAAATTTGATCGCGGTCCTTCAAAAAGAAAAAGACCATCAACGGTGTCAGCACCATGTAAACCAGCACGGCGAGTAACCCAGGAATGCTGCTAAAACCCTTGGTCACCAACAACTGCCCCAACTGAGCCATATCTCCCTGAACACTGTTCATGGCCAGATTAATTTGCTCCTGAGTAATGATCGCAGGATATTTTTCGGGCAATACCGACAGGGCCGCACGCCCGCGCTCGACCATAGCGGGAGCCTCGCGAGCAAGACTGGCGAGCTGACGCCAAACTAGGGGCAGCAACCCCAGAACAAAGGCAAAAAAAGCACTGGTGAACATTAGCGTGGCAATCCACACGCCAATTCGAGTTGATAAGCCCCACGCATAAAGCTGATTCGCAACGCCCTGCATCAGATACGCGAGAACCACCGCGACAAAAATAGGCGTAAAAATTTGCCCCACCGCGGCGAGCAGAACAAGACTGACCACTACAATAACCAGCAGCAGCACCGATTCCTCATCACTAAGGTAACGGTCGTACCACTTTCTGAAAATATTAATCATGAGGCGGCCTTGGTAATACGATGACGAAAACTACCGTCTGTGAGGGTTTGGGATTCAACGCCATGCCCCGCCAGTCTTTGTAATGATTGAAAATCTTTCGTGGAACCTGGGTCGGTGGCCAGCAACTCCAATACAGCACCCGGGGCCATGTCTCTCAGGCCACGCTTTGCCATAAGCAGTGGCATAGGACACTTTTGACCTCTAGCGTCGATCTGTTTATCGGACATGAATGGCTTTCCTGATTCTGCGACTCATCTGCATTATAGCCGCTATCGCACAATTTCCTGTGAACTCTTACTGGACAATAGGACCAAACAAGTTGGACTTACGATAAAGTGCGCCCATGAGCTTTTGCACACAATACCTTGCCCAACGTTTTAAACGCCATCTCCGACAGCTGGCCCCATGGGGACTGGCGGGATTTTTGGCGTTGCCTGCTTTAACACTACCCGCAACCGAGGGGCTAAAAATTCCTAACCTTGGGGAATCTAGCACCAGCCTTTTTTCCGCAGACTATGAATACAATCTGGGCCAGTGGTGGTTGAAGTCTTTTCGCCGACAGGCTCCCACACTGGACGACCCGTTACTGTACAGCTATTTGGAATCCCTAGTTTTTGATTTGGTCACTCACAGCGATCTTCAGGATCGTCGATTAGAATTTGTGATCGTTGATAACCCTACGATCAATGCTTTTGCTGTGCCCGGTGGAATTATTGGTGTGCATACGGGGCTGTTTAACTACGCGCAAACCGAAGATGAATTTGCAACGGTCATGTCCCATGAAATAGCCCACCTGAGCCAAAGACACTTTTCCCGAGGTGTAGAACTTGCGCAAAGTCAGTCGACGTTAAATATAGCCGGCTTACTGGCCGGTATTTTACTAGCGGCGACGGCTGGGACCGATGCGGGACTCGCCGCAATGACCGCCACTCAGGCTGCGCTGCAAGACGAACAGCTTCGCTACAGTCGCGCCAATGAAGCAGAAGCCGACAGAGTGGGACTGCGCATCTTGTATGACGCGGGTATGGATCCCTATGCAGCACCCGCCATGTTTGAGCGAATGCTAGCGTCTACTCGGTACAGCAGCGCCAACCGCATGCCAGAGTTCATGCGCACACACCCCTTATCGGAGAAACGGATTGCAGATACGCGCAATCGCGCAAGACAGTACCCAAAGCGTATTCGCCCGGTTAGCCTCGATTACCAACTCATGCGAGCCCGAGTTGCCGTATCTCTAGCAGACACCCCCGAGGAAGCTGTGGCGCAATTCAAGGGAGAACTGGAGGGTAACCCTCGCTCTCGAGAAGCTGCGATTTACGGCTTGGTGCTGGCCCTCACCAAAGCCGGTCGCCCTGATGAAGCCGCCCTAACCCTCGATGGTATTTGGTCAGATCGAGAGCAACGAATCGAGTATATTCTTGCTGATGCCGAGATCTCACTTGCCCAAGGAAAACCTGAGCTGGCGGCTAAAAAACTGCAAACCCGTTTACAGCTGTCACCCGGCAATCATCCTTTAACCATGTCATATGCCCATGCACTGCAACAAAGCCAGCAATCTCATTTGGCTGAAGAGGTGCTTATTGACCAATCACGCCTAAAACCGAGTGACCCGGGGCTTTGGTATTTACTGGCAGAGGTCCAAGGCTTGAGCGGCAACATTATTGGATTGCACCAATCTAGGGCCGAGTATTTCATACTGGTGGGCAATTTAGACGCTGCTCAGCGACAACTGGTCTACGCCCTTAAATTGGTGGGCGATGATTTCACAGTGTCGGCACAAATTAATGAACGAATTGGGCAAATTATTGACATGCGCACAGACCTAGACCGAGGTTAACGCTGCCTCAGGCCCGACCCACAACACCGGTGTTTAAACTTTCAGCGAATGACAGCATACGATTGAGGGGGCGCATGGCCGCCTGCCCCAGCACCGGATCAATATGAATCTCGTTGTCTGGCCTGTCGAACACCCCTGAGAGACGCTCAAGATCGTTCATAGCCATCCAGGGACAGTTTGCGCAGCTGCGGCACGTGGCACCGTTGCCAGCTGTTGGCGCAATCAGGAAGGTTTTTTCCGGCGCTGCCTGCTGTAGCTTAAAAAAGATTCCCTGATCGGTGGCGACAATAAACGTGTCTTGCGACATGGATTGAGCGGCCTTAATGATTTGGGTCGTCGAACCCACGTGATCTGCCATTTCAATCACCGATGCGGGAGATTCTGGATGCACCAAGACAGCGGCTTCGGGGTGTACCTGCTTTAAATCTGCAATGCCTCTAGCCTTAAATTCTTCATGCACAATACAAGCGCCATCCCACATTAGAATATCGGCACCGGTTGAGCGTCGAACATAATCTCCCAAGTGTTTATCTGGAGCCCAGATGATTTTTTTATCTTGAGCCGCAAGGTGCTCGGCAATATCTAGGGCAATGCTTGAAGTTACGACCCAATCGGCTCTCGCCTTCACCGCTGCGGAGGTATTTGCATAGACCACAACTTCCCGATCTGGGTGGCTATCGCAAAACGCCGAAAATTCGTCAACCGGACAACCCAGATCTAGCGAGCAGGTCGCCTCCATATCGGGCATTAACACCCTTTTCTGGGGGGTCAGTATCTTGGCGGTCTCGCCCATAAACTTCACACCCGCCACAATCAATGTATCTGCTGGGTGATCTCGCCCAAAACGTGCCATTTCGAGGGAGTCTGAAACACAGCCTCCTGTAGCCTCCGCCAGGGCCTGAATTTCGGGGGCCGTATAATAGTGGGCAACGATCACCGCATTTTCACGCCGCAGCATTTCCCGGATGGCCGTCTCAAGCTCAGCTTGGCGCTCAGGGGAGGTTTCCGAACGCTGGTTGCGACTCAGATGCTCCTGAACTTGATCACGGATTTTTATGAGCTGTGCTTGGGCAATGGTCATTGCTAAATAACTGGAAACTCTTCGATCACTAAAGGTTAGCACAACTCATGTTGTTTGCAGTGGCTAGTCGCACTGACAGTGCTACTATTATTTCGCCTCACCGCCTAAAGGGACCGTTTTGACTGACCCCAATGACACCGACCTACGGTTTGACGTATCTGCCACCATCCTTGTCTGCGACGATGATCCAACGGTAAGGCTGCTCGCAAGAGAATGCTTGGAGTCGGCGGGAATGAGCGTTCTGGAGGCAGAAAATGGACAGGAGGCCCTGACACTATTCGATAAGCAGCAGCCTGATTTAGTTTTTCTAGACGTGGATATGCCGCTGTTAAATGGCTTTGAAGTTTGTCGGGCGATACGACAGACCGAGAGGGGCCAATCGTTACCCGTGTTAATAGCCACGGGGGCCAACGATAGCCGGTCTATTGACCAAGGGTTTGAGGCCGGAGCCACACAATACAAAACAAAGCCGATCAACTGGGCTCTGCTGTCACGCGATGTAAAGTACATGCTCAGAGCTGCCGAGGCATTCGCCGCACTCAAAGCTCAGCAAGTACAGCTAAGAACACTTGCCTACTATGACCCACTCACGTCCTTGCCCAATCGACGCAGCTTTGTCGATCAGCTCAAAAAAAGTTTAGATGAGACGGCAGATCATCAGCGATCCCTTGGTTTGCTGATGGTCGACCTTGATCACTTTAAACGGATTCATGACCCCTTGGGTGAAGCTCTGAGCGACAGTTTACTGAAGGTAGTGGCAGCGCGGTTGGAGGAGCGGTTGAGTGTGTACGCGCCCCGAGGGCCCGATCCTCACGAAGCTATTAACCGCAGCGATTTAGATGATATGACGATTGATCTCATGCGCCCCGGTGGTGATGAATTCAATATTATTGTTCGCAATATTAAGGACAGCCAAGCACTAACGACCATCGCGTCCTTGATTCTGGAAACACTCAATGCGCCATTAATTTTTAGCGATAACCACCTGGTATTATCGGCGAGTGTCGGTATTGCAATGGCACCCGAACATGGCCTGGAGTCTGAGGCGATTATTCGAAGAGCCAATATTGCTCTGGGTGCAGCAAAGCTTGCCGGGCGCAATCGTTATCGACTCTACGACGACTCTTTGGCCGATGATGCAGAGAGGAAACTTCGTTTAGAGGCTGACCTGCGCGACGCTCTCGAGAGCTCCGATCAACTGTTTATGGCTTATCAGCCCCAAATTGATACGAGCACAGGCCGAATCTCTGGTGTAGAAGCCTTAGTACGATGGAGCCACCCTGAACTCGGTGCGATTTCACCTGCGCTTTTCGCACCACTGGCCGAAGGTAGCGGCCTCATCAGTCAATTGGGTGACTGGATATTTAAACGCGTGGACAGTGATATTCAAACATTAAAAGAGGTTTTTCCCTCCTATCTGACCATTAGCATCAACCTGTCTCCCTTACAGTTTACGCAGGCCAATTTTCTGGAAACCCTTAAGCTTCGTCTGAGTGAGTTGCAGTCTAAGAACGCGATCGAGCTCGAGCTCACTGAAGGCGTGATTATGTCTGACGCCGACGACAGCCTGTTAAAGCTTCATGAATTGCGCAAAGCTGGTTTTCGGCTTGCTATTGATGATTTTGGGACAGGTTATTCATCGCTAAGCTATTTGAAGGACTTCCCCGTCAATACGCTAAAAATCGATCAAGCCTTCGTCGCTAATCTTGGCGATGAAAGTGGCAACAGTATTATACGGGCGATACTGGCTCTTGCGACTGCACTGAATCTTGATGTGGTCGCTGAGGGCGTCGAAACACACGAGCAGGCAGATTTTCTTACGCGTCATCACTGCAACATTCTGCAGGGTTTTTTACTGGCCAAGCCCATTCCCCTACAAAATGTGATTGATATGCTTGATGTCGACTTTAGCCACATGTACCGAATGCAGAATTCGTAACTCGATCATGAAAGCACTGCTGCGCCTATTGATTATTTATGTGCTGATTCTTTCGACAACCGTCTCGGGAGAAACCAACCCTGAAACATTAACCCCGCATCAAACGGTACAGGTCTTACTGCAAGGAAACGACTCAGGGAAGTTACGCCAAGCCTTATTAGATCTTGGTGGAAAAATTACTCATGACCTACCCATTGTTAGCGGTATTGGCGGCGTAGTTGGTGCGACTGAAATTGCCAAGCTAGCAGCGATGGAAGGAGTCGACCACTTAACGGAGGACTTTAACCCACCAAAACTGCCAGAAGCTCGAGACTGCCCAGTCTCTGGAGACTTACAAATAACATTGACGCCTCAATCCTTACAGTGGCGTATTTATAATTTTGATGCCAAGCCGCAACCGCTGAAGTGGGTGAGCGCCGCTTGGCCTCAAGTACTTGGTGATGGGACCCTGTCCATCACCCCTAGCCTTGCTAATTCATCGGTCATTGGACCTTTCGCAACGCCATCGGGCACAAGGTCAGATCTGGACGACATGCTGCCTCCGGGGCCTGCACTAGTGACAATTCAGTTTTCAAACTCACCGAAGCCATTATCACAAAATGACTTTCAAATTTCCTTGGGCCTCAACGATTGCGAAGCAAAGCTCATCCCTGCTTATAAAGGTGCGGGGCAAGACTTTTATTTTCCGCAAGAAGCTGGGGCGACCCGACTGACCGAGGCCGGGCTCACCGGCAAAGGGGTTGGCGTGGCCATCATTGACTCCGGACTTTGGGATATACCCGCACTCACACGCAACGCTCTTGGAGAGCCCCGCATTGCCGCCCATTTCGACGCTATTCGTGATCAGGTAAACCCAAACCTCAAAGATGATGGGGGCCACGGATCACATATGGCCAGTATCATTGCCAACAGTCGCCCAATCACCAGTCGTGACACCGTTCAATACCAAGGCATAGCACCTAATGCTGACCTCATTCCTGTCACCGCCATATCTCCCCGCGGCGATGGCGATTTCATGGATATTATTCGCGGCATTCAATGGGTCACTAAACATCAAGCGCAATTTAATATTCGGGTACTCAACCTGTCGTTGACCGCCACACCCCGCAGCGAATATTGGGCTGACCCAATGAATCAGGCTGTCATGAAAGCCTGGGAGGCGGGCATTGCCGTCGTGGTTGCAGCAGGCAACGACGGACCCGACTGGGGCACGATCGGCTCACCCGGAAACAATCCCTATGTGATTACTGTAGGAGCCTTCACCGACTCATGGACGCCGGGTGATGGCAGAGACGACTACATTCCACATTTTTCTTCACGGGGGCCAACTCCAGAAGGCCTAATCAAGCCTGACCTTGTTGCACCCGGTGGCCATATCAGTGGCCTTGTACCTCCCAATTCAACGCTGGCAATTGAGAACCCCAACTACTTTCTGGCATCTGGGGAATTTGTTTCTACAGGCAGTTCTCAAGCCGCAGCCGTTGTGTCGGGGTTGATTGCTCTGTTATTGGAAGTAAAACCAGAGCTCAGTAACGACGACGTTAAGTGCTTGCTTACTACTAGCGCCCAACCCGCAATAAGCAGAGACGGCAAACTGGCTTATAGCCCATTTGTTCAAGGCGCAGGACGCGTCAGTGGATCTCGCGCCCTGACACTGGGTGAAACCGACTGCGAACAGAAAAACCTAAATATTAATGCCGCCTTCGCAGGCACAGAGCGCTTGTACGGTCCGGCCCAGCGGCTTGAAGACGGCTCACCGTCGTTGCCCAATATGCCGTCTATGGTGACAGAAGAAGCCCCTGCGCTAGGTACGAGCAGCGACCGGCGATGGGGAGTTGCGGCACACCTTGAGCGACTCGACCCCGCGATTGAACCAGCACAGGACGATAATGTGCCATTTGACTGGGCAGCGATCTATCGTGAGGAGCAGCAAAAACTCCATCGACTACAAGCCTCTCCGGCACAGTAAAACCTCAAAAGTCCGCCAGCGCCCATTGCCTTAATCAACTACCCCATATGGGTCAGCCCTTGGCTGTTTACCCCTGCGCAGTATTCGTAATATCGAATGAAAGAGAAATGACATGCCTTAAGAGCATGTTCAAAGCTAAGAAGATGAAAACCTATTTGGGAGGTTTCATAACATGAAAGCGATCAAGGTAATCACAAGTTGTGCGGCAGCGATAATGCTCACCATGAATGTAGCCTATGCAGACGAACAACTGCGCGGGGCGGTCACAGCCGTAAGTCATGTTGCTGCCGGTGTCGCTGCGGACACACCGCACAATGGGTTTCGATGGGCTGAGACTGGGCATGACAATGGTCCAGCCGTCAATGTACCTGCCGAGAATCGGCGGTCAGGCTTTAGATGGGCATCTCATCCAAGTACGAAAGCTAGTGGGCAAACTGCGGCAGTTAAGCATGCAGAAAGTGCAGATCAGACGGGATCCAGATGGGTCATTCGCAATGACGCCAGCCAAACTGGTTCTCGATGGGTCATCCGTAATGATGCCTCGCAAGCTGGGTCTCGATGGGTCATTCGCAACGACGCTAATCAAACCGGGTCTCGATGGGTTATTCGCAACGATGCTAATCAAGCCGGGTCTCGATGGGTTATTCGCAACGATGCTGATCAAGCTGGGTCTCGATGGGTCATTCGATAGGTAGCATAGCTCCGTTCTAAAGAAGAGAAAGCACCTGCCAAGTGCTTTCTCTTTGTTGGTGTTAGAGCGTTATACTAAAAATTGCCCAACAACATCAGTTCTCTCTTTATGGCCAAAATCTGCAGGTTTTATTTTTTCGCAGTTCTACTGCTGGCGCCAAACCCCAGCTGGTCTAACACCTCCAACGACGCCTCAGGGTTTCTTTTTTGGAGCTCTCCCGCCTCAAGACAGCTCACGTCATTTATCGTCACTGACGTATTTGAAGATTCCTCGGGCATGGTATGGCTCTCCACCCAAGAAGGACTTAATCGCTATGACGGGGTGAAGGTAAAGCAATACATCCCTCAATTGTTCGAGGAGGGAACATTAGCTCCTGGTAGAATAGTAGGCGTCAGACAAACACCTGATAAGAGAATTTGGATAGCAACCAGATCAGCCATCCAGACTCTAGATACAGCTGGCCAAACACTGAGCACACCGAGTGAACTCAAAAATCTGGAAGACGATATCATCGGCTTTGAGATCGATTCAGCTGGAAGGCTCTGGCTTGGTCTTGCTGGGAAAATCGCGGTCTATCGCCCGGAAACTTCGCAAATTTTCTCCTTTGAGCTGCCTAAATCACAATTTCCAGACAATTCCAGTGTTGTAGATTTTGCAGTTGATGGAGACAAATTATATGCACTCATAAATAAGGCAGGCATATTTGAAGTCAAGTGGATGAACCAACGACCCGTCTTTGAAAATGCTTCATCTTCGCTTGACCTACAAGATACTGACCTCTTTAAAGTAGTTAAGAACAAAGAAGAACTCTGGATAGCTACTCTTGGCTCCGGCGTATTCATTGTGAATAAAAAAACCTCTGAAACTAGAAGAATACTGGCTGGACCGGCGACTGAAGACCTTCCATCTAACACCGTTTATGAAATATTTCATGATGGTCAAATTACGTGGATTGGAACGGGAAAAGGACTGGCCGTAACGGCGGATAAAGGGCGAACTTTTCAGTCTTATACCGATTTTAATTCAGGACTTGCAGAAACAGAGGTCAGATCAGTTTACAAAACTAATGATGAGACCTATTGGATCGGACTCACGAACGGCTTGGCGCATGGAAGAAAAAGCACAGCAAAAATTATCAATAGCTCTAATAGCAATCTACAGAGCGATACAATCAATGGCATAACTGTATCTGACGATGGAATACTCTGGCTTGCAACTGATGCTGGTGTTTCGTACCTAAAGCCAGGCGAAGCATTATTCAAAAACATAAACCACTTTACTCATAAGCAACTACCTGAAGGAATTGTCACAGCGGTAGCCGTCAACGGCGGTATCGCTTGGATAGGAACCTTCGACAATGGCCTTTACCGCTATGACATAGCGGGAGGCAATGTCACAAGAGTTCTATATGACCCTTTAAGAGACGGCGCTTTACATAGTCAAGCCATAACATCTCTCCTTGCACTGCCAAAAAGAGGTTTGATTGTCGGTACTTATGGTGGTGGACTGAGTGTCGTAGACAGCGATGGTCAAGTTGTGCGGACAATACGCTCACTTGCCGGCAGTCAAATTAGCGACATCATTTATGCACTTTTACTAGATCACGACGATGGCATTTTAATAGGCAACGAACAGGGCGTTGCCAAGCTATCGAGCGACCTTCAAACACTAGCAGACACAGACTTTTCATCTTTTTTAGTTGACGCAGGAGCCACTACAAAAAATATAAACCCTGTTGAAATTCAACATGGGGACAACAATGACCTGTGGGTCGGAACTTTTCAATATGGACTGATGAAAGCCCAAAGGGACCGAAGCCTAAATGTCACAGGTGTCAATAATGTAACGAGAAACCTGAATTTACCAAGCATATCCGTGATGGGTATCCATAAAGATTCCGCAGGGAGCCTTTGGCTATCACACAATGAAGGGCTGACCAGATTCAACCCGATTACAATGGAGGCGCGTAATTATAAGAATACTTTTGGTGCGAATATTGGTGAGTTTATAAGTGGCTCCTCCTATGGATCTGCCTTGGGCACAATATACTTTGGGGGCTTCCGGGGCGTCTCCATAGTAGACGCATATTCTGCAGAAGAAACCGCAAAGCCCATACGCA
>Ga0206130_10004118_pt1 | contig 18193 bp, 4 predicted proteins | sample Helgoland_Spring_9_FD_148637 | JGI IMG/M metagenome (GOLD analysis project Ga0206130, IMG submission 148637) | Pelagic subsurface seawater microbial communities from Kabeltonne, Helgoland, North Sea - Helgoland_Spring_Bloom_20160512_1 | ecosystem: Environmental > Aquatic > Marine > Epipelagic ... | reverse complement strand
CCTTTGGAAGAACGTCATGCCTATTTAAAAAGTCAATCAGAACAACTCAATAAACAACAAAATATCTTGCAAGCATTTGTTATGGGACCGATTCAATGGGCGATGCCTGCACAAGAAGCGTTAAAACTACTACAACATGTTGACAAAGCAATACAACATGGACCACCAAGTATCGAAGAATTACCCGATGATGTTCGATATCAAATCACAACCCAGTCTGGTCGATGGATTACGTATGCCTATGGACACAAAGACCAATTAAATTCTGAAAAACTACATGCAGAACGTCTTGCGGCGGAAGCCATACAATCCGAAGTTGCAGGAGTCGGAAATTTTATTGAATTGGCAATGGACTTCAATAGACCCTGGGTTGTCCCAACCATTACCAGTGTGCTATTTTTTGTTGCTCTAGTTCTCCTCATTGACTTGAGAAATTTAAAGTGGATAGTGTTGGCACTAACCCCCGTCACATTTAGTGTATTGATCACTTTTGGAATGATGTGTTGGTTGAACGTTGGATTTAGTGTACTGCTTATAATCGTAGTCCCATTGTTACTGGGACTTGGAGTCGATGATGGACTTCATGTTGTTCACAGAATGAGGGAAGATAGTACGTTGTCACCTGCAGAAGCCACCCTATCTGTTTCAAAAGCCATCGTAATGACTACATTGACAACGTCTGTGAGTTTTGGCGTTCTGTTATTCTCCAATCATCCTGGAATAGAATCCATGTCTCTCGCACTGCTGTTGGGACTTCCATTGTGCCTGTTGACTTCCATTACGGTGCTGCCAGCACTGAAGGTCTTGTTGTTTCAAAAAGACCTCACAGTTTAGCATTCCACTATCCAAAACGATTCTGGGTAAAGTCAAAGTTGTTCAGTTCTTCAACGATACGAACTCGCAGGTTGTCTGGAGCAATAACTCCGTCCAAAGACCCCATCTTTACAGCTCGTTCTACAGAGTGCACCCCATCAAATTCTTTGGCAACCTCTCCTTGTTTTTCCAATTGGACTTGCTTTCGTACCTCTTCCAATCTCTGTTGAAACAACAGGGTTTCATTTTCAGATGCCTGAGCAAGTGCACCTTTTGCGTTCAACACACGTACATCTTTTTCAGTACGAGTCTGAACCTCTCGAGGAAAGACAACTGCAGCCGCTGGTGCCCCCCCGATTACAGAAGCATAAGAACCTTCAATCGCAAAGGCACGTAAATTGTCATTTAAGGCCTTTGAAAAGACTACATATGCTCCACCATGATACCGTCCGATTACAACAAATACAATGGGACCTTTAAAATTGACAATCGCCCTTCCAATTTCGGCTCCATATTCGAGTTGTAACCGTCGCAGTGACTCTGGTGAACCATCAAATCCACTTAGATTTGCCAACACAACCAACGGTCGATTACCACTGGCAGAATTAATACCACGAGCAACCTTCTTGGACGACACTGGAAACAAGGTTCCACCACTCCATTGTTCAGGACCATCCATTGGGGTTCTACCCAATCGTTTGATTTGAGTGGATTCTACACCAACCAAACTGACTGGCCAACCACCCAAATGACAATCCCAGACAACAGAGGACTCTCCATCTTTCAAATCTTGAAATCGTTCGAGATAAACAGAATCTTGGTCTATAACAGACTTCATGATGTCTCGAATGTGAAACGCTTTCTTTCTCTCTGCGTTCCCTATCGCATCAAACACACTGGAAACACGTTGCATTTCTCCTTGTACCATACAGGGAAAATCCATAATCGAACGTTCAACAGGATCAGTAGAAACTCTCTTGCGTGGTGCGCTCTCATCCAAAGAGCGATAGGTCATCTGATACCAATCAAAGAGGATTCTATAGGCGTCCCCCAAACTATCGGCCACGTATTGGGCCTGTCCATTGGGAGCCATAATGCGTTCTGCACCACCAACACCACGTTCATCTTCTGCAGATACCGCACCTGAATAATCCAAGGCTTTTTTACCAGTCAACACCATCGAACCATCAAAGGTCATAATTAAGACACCTTTGGTGTGCATGAGCATCGTGGCTTCAGCATTCCAATAAGACTGTGCACCCACATTAATTCCATGTACAATAATATTACAGATGTGTCCCCGTTGGGTAAACTCGACAATCTTTTTTAGAACCAACGCCGTCCAATCCAAGTTTTCAGTTCCGGAGTCCATGGCTATCTTGGCACCCGATGAAATCGGCAACCATTCAATTGGACATCCAAGTGATTCAGCCAATTCAAAGGCGGCAATTAACCGTTTGCATTCAGGCTCAGCCAGCGCCCCCATAGAACGAGTTGCATCTGAAGCAATCCACATACGAGTCATACCTTCAGGATATTTATTGGTGTAATTGGTCATCAACCCACATACAATCCCACAAGAATTTAGCCCATCTACCCTATCAACCGGTACAAACAGTCCTTGATCATTCAGATCATATTCAACAAAAGTGCCCTTTCCAATGTCGGGATGTATGAGAGAACCGTCTGTTGACGAAGTACCCACAAGCATTTTTACAGCTTCATATGGATACAACACATTGAATCGTTTTGAGCGTAAAACCCGTAGATCATAGTCCGACATTTCTGGGATTTTCTCCAAGATTGGACTGACTATCCGCTGTATTTCAACACTGTATCGACCTGGTTTGTTGATTTTCAACTCAACATTTTGTGGAATGTCATTTGTTGACTTTCTAACTTGACCTCGAATACTCACATCTTGAACACTCAGCCCTCTCAAGTGGGGTTGTAGAGATTCAGAAAGATTGGTAACTTGCTGGTTATTGAGGGTCATCACAGGATGAATCATAAACTGCATGGTGTTCCATCTGTATCGTGTTCTAAAGGACTCTTTGGCCTGTGTTTCTCGCAACAAATGGACCGCTTCGAAAAACATCTTTTCGAACTCCCATAATGGGGCACCATCTTTGACACTGTCTCCAAAGACTTCTGCAAATACAAAGATACGTCTGTCTTTGGTGTTGTGCTTTGCTGTACCTTTAAACGCATATATGCGATCATGAGAAGTCAGTCTTTCCAATGTAAAGTTGTCCAACCTCCACAAATCCAACCGTTGAGCCACTTCAGGATGAATATCTTGAATCAAAACATCTTCGACCCAAGACTCTGATTTTCGAAGAAAAGTATGGTGTTTGACACCTTGTTGGGCATCAAACCATGTGACGGTACATCTACGAGCAAGAGCAGGTATTTGTTGAACAGCGGTCAATACATTTTCAGGAGAAGACACTTTGTCGACAAATATCTCCAGAATGTCAGCAGATACTGAGTCTTGCTGATTTATCAAAATATCATAGTACGATTCATCTGCCATCCAAACAGCTTTCATCGAAGATGCTTTCAACGATCCATACGTTCGTACCGAAAAATCCAGACCAATACACCCTTCATGGGTAAAATCAGAAACCCATTCATATGGGGTTCCAGAATAGAGTCGTCCAACCAATACTTCCAGAACACGATGGGTATCGGTAGGATACTGTGTCTGATGTAGAAAAAGGGCTTTTTGCAACGCATGTGTGTCTTCTTGCAATGATTGCATGCTCTGTCTGACAAGTTCGTCAGATGGCGGTGTTGTGCGTACTTCTGAAAAGGCTTGAGAAATCACATTGGCTACAACCGTTTCTCTTTTGCCATACTGATCTCTATGAAACAATGTGTACATGGCCTGCCAGGCAAAATCTCGCAGATAGGGATGTTTTTTACGGGTTGTTCTTGGAATAATAAGTAAAGCATCATGAACAGATTGTGTAGCAACATCATGGAAACCCATTTCAAAAACAAACTTCAACAACCCCAATACAGATCCAGTGATTTGATGCTGAACCTCGTGGTCAGATTTTAATGAGAACATTCGATACAGCACAATACGTTGTGCATCGAAATCATCCTCTTCCTGTAAACCATACCACCCAAAACATTTACCCATAAAAGGCTTAAATTGTTGAAGTTCATCAGAATTTTCAAAAGATTGCAATCTACAATACTCCGCAAACAACATATCCAATGGGACTGAAGACTCCCCTGCAGAAGATACAAATTGATTTCTGTCAGTGACAGCAATAACGTCATTGAACATTTCTAATGTGGTAAATATTTTGTCTAAATCACTGGACTCTTTTACATTGCTCAGCCACTTCGGGTGCTTTAAAATCTGAATAATGGTGTTCAACTCTGAAATTGAATAGTCAAACCCTTGTACAATCGAAGATACCGAATCCATAATATCCTGCAGCAATACCTTCATCGAGGATGGATTCAGTTCGTTCAACACCTCATTCGCATTGCTGTTCACTGAAAGGGATTGGAGTACCGATGGTGAATACTCTGGCAAAGATTTAGGAGCATTGCTTGTTTCTCCCCCAACATCCTCAACGGCTTCTAATTCAAATAAAACATCGCCAACCTTAATCTGTTGATTGACCAAAATGTTGACGGATTTTACCCTTCCAGATTCAGATGCTACGACAGGCATTTCCATTTTCATCGCTTCAATCGTACAAACGACATTTCCTTTTTCAACAATATCCCCTTCTTCTACTCGTACAGAAACAACAACAGCAGGTGAAGTTGATCGTATCACCCCTCCACTGGAGCGTTCTACCAAGTGATTGGTTCCGTTGATTTCTACAAAAACACCCGACGTACCATAGGAGTACAGGACCTTTGAGTCACTTCCATTAATGGTTGCAACCCCCTTACCTTCATCTAATAGCAACCAATCCACACTGTGCTGTTGATCTTCAATTTCAACAATCCATCGTGTGAGAGAACGCCTGTATACGGTCACAGTCCAATCAACATCTCGAAGTTTTACATCCAACGAGAGACCCGTATTGTTATTTTTGACCCGTGGTATACCACTTTGAACTTGGTCGAAGAACAACACAATCTTTTCGGACTCGAGTCGGACATATTCTAATATTGCACCCATTAACAGTGCCTCAAATTCCAATTGAGGAGGAAAACTGGATGCATTTAACATCTCTTCGTCCAACCAAGAGGTCGTTGCCGTTCCATCAATAAAAGCAGGATGTCTCAAGAGTGTTGACAAAAAACTTTGGTTCGTCGAGCCATCTTCAATCAACACATCCAACTCATCACAAGCTCTTTTGGCTCGCGAGATTGCCTGTTTTCGAGTCGGTGCCCACACAATAAGTTTGGCAATCATTGAATCAAAACACGGAGATATTTCCATTCCTTGCATCACACCACTGTCTATTCTAATCCCTGGACCCGAGGGAAAGTTCAACATTTCAATTTTCCCTGGACTCGGCTGAAAATTCTTTTCAGGATTTTCAGCATTCAATCGCAATTCAATTGCGTGTCCATTCTTAAGGTGTTTTGGAGGAGAAAATGGCTTACCACAAGCAATATCAATTTGGGCTTTGACCAAATCTGAGTCGGTAACCATCTCTGTAATGGTATGTTCTACTTGCAAACGAGAATTCACTTCCAAAAATGAACAAACCTGTGTACTCGGTTGATACAAAAATTCAACAGTTCCGACCCCAACATAGTTTGCTTTCCTTACCAATTCTGCGGATACATCACACAATCTAGATTCAATATCCGGAGGAAGAATCGGGGATGGTGTTTCTTCAATAATTTTTTGATTTTTTCGTTGTATGGAACAGTCTCGAACACCCAATGCATAAGAATTCCCATGACTGTCAGCAACAGCCTGAATCTCTATGTGTCGTGCGTTTACAATACAAGCCTCCATAAAGATTCCACCTTGTCCAAACACCTTTGCCACTTCATCTTTGACGGTACTCACGAGTTCAAGCAACTCGTCTTGATGCTTGACCTTTCGAATCCCTCTACCACCACCGCCAGCGGAAGCCTTAATCATCAAGGGAAAACCAATGCGATTGGCCTCCTGTCGCAATCTTTCTTCACTCATACCCTCGGTAATCTCGATCCAATCAGCCATTGGTACCTTACAAGACTCTGCAAGGTATTTCGAGGCAATCTTATCCCCCAATGCCTTCATTGCAGCAGAAGAAGGACCAATAAAGGTTATTCCTCGATCTTCACATTTTTCAACAAATTCATAGTCTTCAGACACAAAGCCCCAACCTGGCCAAACAGCATCACAACCATTGTTTTGAAGAAGATCAAGGATGTACTCATGATCACAATAGGCTGAAACCATAGAGTCATCAGTACGTGACCGCATTGCCGGACCCAAAGCAATTGATTGAGTCGCCAAACGAACAAACAATGCATGTTCATCTTCATCTGTGAATAAGGCGACCGACTCGATGACTGTTCCATGCTCATCATTGTATTCGTACAACGCACGTAAAAATCGGACTGCGGGTTCTCCCCTGTTGACAATGGCAATTTTGTTCATGATGTTCTCTCAAGTAAAACAGTTGCAATAGAGTAGTCACCATCGTGACTTAAAGATAAATTTATGGAGTATCCAGTAACCAACGCCAACAATTGACCGTGAAGTTTAATGGATGGGCGGCCATACACATCATTCCGTACCTCAATCTCTGTTAAGACTGGATTGTTGAGAATGGGTGCAGAGCCAACATGTAGAGATGACCACGCTTTAATGAATGCTTCCTTAGCAGCATACCGAACAGCCAAATGCTGAGCTGGACGGTTCGAAACATTTGAGTGTGCATATTGAATTTCTTGAGGGGTAAAACTACCCGAAACAAAGACAGAAGCCGTGTCTCGGATTTGTTTTTCAAACGAAGAAATCTGAATGATATCTACACCAATTCCCATCATGATGAAAAGACACCATCAATTAGGCGAGAAGATGGGTCTAACAACATTGAACATTCTTCTTCATTTTGTTTGTTGGAACCATCTTTGTTGATGAATCGACGATTCTGTACCCTATTAAAAGCTTGAGCATTGCCCATTTTAATGTCTTCCCAATGGTAATCTGCAAAGCGTTTACGCTGGTTCGCTTGAAGACGATACGCTTCTTGTTTGTCTACTGGGATTGCATTGATAAAAGCATCTGGGTGAATCACCAACAACCCCGCACTGACATGTCCAAACCCCAAAGAGGTCACCAATCCTGACTTTAATGGTACATCTGCTGAAAAATACACATCTTGATTGGTAAAGCACATGTGACGATAGGCTTTCATTGTTGGATCCACACAAGCCAAGTTCTTATTCCCTGGTATTCTTTGGGTATTCAAAGCCTGACACAATCCGATGACCTGCCATGCTGCAGCTCCACCCTTCGAGTGACCGGTTATCGTTTTTTGAGAGACAACCCACAGTGGATTTCCATTTGTTCGTTCGAGATGATCTTGAATACGATGGTGAATTTCATTTTCATTGACATCGTTTGCAGTTGTAGAGGTATCGTGTTTGTAAACGACTCCAATATCATCACAAGACAATCCGTATCCACTCAAAGCATCTGATAGGACTGACTGCTCCTTACCGAGAGCCATAGCCAACAGTCCCTTTCCTGGTGCAGGAATTGAACGGTGAATCCCATCAGAAAACGAGCCGGCATATCCCAAGACTCCATAAACAGGTAGTCCCAATCTTAGTGCAACATCTCCTCGAGCCAACAGAACTGTCCCACCACCTTGTGCCTCCACAAAGCCACCACGTCGGATATCATTGGACCGTGAGAACTCTTTTGGTTCGAAGCCCTTGTCCAACATATCTTGTGTAGGAGCCGTCGCATTCATATCTCCAAAACCATACATGCCTTCAATTCCAATATCATCAAAGCCACCTGTTACAACAAAGTCGGCCTTGCCCAGCAAAATCTTTTCCATACCGGATTCAATTGACAATGCGGCAGTCGCACAAGCACCCACAGGGTGTGACATCGGCCCATATGAACCAACGTAGGATTGAACCACATATGCCGCCATGACATTGAGTAATGTTTCTTGTAAAATATCATTCTGACGTTCTGCACCCAAGACAGGGTCCGTATACAACTTCTTCAAGGAACGCATTCCGCCAATTCCAGAAGATTGGGTATTTCCAATTCTTGTTGGATGAATGTGTGTCATTAACTCTTCTGGGGTCAGTCCTGCAGAAATCCAAGCATCTACCGTTGCAATAAGATTAAACAGTGTGACTCTATCAACACTTTCTAGCATATCACTTGGAATACCATACTTGGTAAAATCAAGACCGTCTGGAACGACACCACCTACATGACGGGTAAACTCAACGTTCTTTGGAAGACGAATCTGTGCACCTGCCTGTAAAGATATTCGCCATTCACCATCCACCAATGCCATTGAAATCTTTTTAGGATCCGCTTTACAATAGTCCTCCGCCTCTGACTTCGAGCCAACCATGAAATGAAATGGTTTGTCCAAATAACCAATCACCCAAGTCTCAACATTCTTAGTATCAAAGCCTACAGTTTCTGGTTTAATAAATCGGATACCAGTGCAGTCCATAATCTGCTGTCGATACCGAGGTGCAATCTCTGCATCCGATACCTGCTCTCCCGTTTCAACATCAACCCATGAGTTCTTCTCATGACGAATCAAGCCAGTTATCCAAGCCAATTCAACAACGGCACCAGGGGCCAACTGATTTGACATCTCCATTTCAAAACGAGTACGAGAAGATCCACAAGGTCCAATCTCACCGTATCCAACAATCACAACCTGTTCCTTCAATGATTTTTGAGGGTGTAAAGTTAGAGTATTGGAGGATTGAGTTTCAACAAAAGGAAGTGCATGACTTATCTTGCTTTGTTTGCGCTGGCCTTTTTGAAACATCCCCAACATTTCAGTCAATGTTTTCTTGCTTTTCGCTCTTCTTTCCAGACCAGAACGAATATCTGCAACAACATGCTTCAAGTCTTCTGCGCCCAACAAGCCACCTGACAAGTCTGCTTTCACAACCTTATCTTGGTGATCTATCAGTGTTGGATCACACAAACTGCTGATTAAGAAACCCATCTCAGATGTTGAAAAGGTCCGAATATTCAAGCGATTTTCAAGTTCTTCCGCAACCAAGTTGTTGCCACTCATGAGCCCTGTTCCACGAACCCAACCAATAATAGCGCCACACATTGTAATGTGATGAGACCACTGCTCTTGTTCACTTTTACACTTGTTCAATAAGACTTCCAAAGCCGCTTTTGATTCTGCATAGAGTCCATCACCACCAAAGATTCCATGGTTTGGAGACAATGGCAAGACAATATGACACTGACCACCACCAGCCTGCATCAATTTTGAACCGACATTTGAAATCAACCGTTCGACACCTGTCAACATTGCACGCATCGAAACCTCAGCCATTTCGTCCATGTCTGACAACGCACCATATGCCTTTACTGCACCAAATGGCAAAATTACATTTGGTTGAAGTTCGTATTCTGATTCGAACAACCACTCTACCAAATTGTCTGCATCCTGCAAGGATGCTTGATTGTATGGCAACACATGAAGTTGAGCATTCGGGCCAGCATCTTCATTGTAAATACTTCGGTAGAATGCCATTCTTTTGGCATGAAAACTGGTTGTTGTGACAATGACCTTTGCATTTCCGCGAAGCAACTGTCTGACAATTTCAATCGCTATAGAATCTGGACTCGCACCTGTTATCAACACTGTTAACTGTTCGAAGGCGCCTTGCTTTGCATGAAGTTGTGTTAACGACTCCTTCCAATACGTCTCTGAATCAGCAACCATAGAGGACTGAACCCACTGAACAAATTCTTCAGAACTCATTCTAGGCTCTTCAGAGTATGAAAAGTCACCATTCGATGACAATCTCACTTTGGGACGTGTACATTCCAATGGTAAAGGACTAATGCCATCCTCAGTTAACACAGATGTGAACATATCTACCAAATCTATTCGGTTCAGGCCTTTGAGAACCGAGATATTGTATTGTAAGGCCGCATTGACTCTCGGAATATTCGTAAATGAACGCAATCGAATACATGTCTTTTCCAATGCATCAAGATCAACTTCTTCAGACAAAGACTGATGAAGCATTAAAGAGGCTTTGGAATGAGCCGCTGCCCATACAGACAAGAATGGGGAATGCTTTTCTCCAGAAAACATAGGGCGCAATCTATCAAGATAATCATCGGACAATTCACCTCTAATGACCTCCAAACCAGTATACGGTTCAGAAATAGGAGTAGAATCATCAAATGGATGACCCAAGTCTTCTGCCATCATACGCATGTTGCGAATAAGCACACCATCTTTACCCAAAATCTTATCGTGAAGGTCATTCAACAATGTTGCATCTACTTGGCCACCAGAAGACGCCGCACTCGCACGACCAATATTAACACCAAGAGTCGTCGACACGATTGCCATCCATTGATCCAAATAAGAGCCCACAGACTTCTTATCTGTTGGAACACCTGAAAGACTACCCAAGTGACCACCTCTAATGGACTTTCCGTCACGGGCTTCCAATGCCAACAACAACCAACTGATAGACAAAATACCAGCAGGAAGACCAAAATCTTGAATCAGCAGATTGTTAATTTCGCTACGGTTCATATTCGAACGTCCAAATATTGTCTTGCTAGACTCCTCAATTGAAGCTGTAATGTATGGTCCCATGTTCCATGATGGGGACCGTTCTTTCAATACTTGAAACAATTCGGACAAGGGTTTTTCATGAGCAGCATCAATGGCACCAACGGAAAACTCAGAGCCCAAATCCAACAGGAGTTGGTTTCTTTTTGAAGATACACCTTCAAAAATCTCATCAATCGTTTCGGTTGATTCTATCTGGTCCAATCGTAGACTTGCCTGACGGGCAATGAGAAACTGTAAACCCATTTCATGAGTCGGACTGACATCCGTCAAGGTTTGACCAGATGAAGCCACTGGAGTCATGACCACTGCTTGGGGTGCAACCATTTCAACAACTTCATCTTCAACAATTTCCACATCGGCAACAACATCTTCAGTCTTTGTAGTTTGAACAACATCAACCCCAAACAATCGATCTGTTTCAGCCTCTAAATTAAACACGTGTACAGGAGAAGTGTTTGGAAAGATCGACAATGAGTATTTTGCCATATTTGAGAGTGTGGGCTGTTTTGCAGAACCGACTTCTATAATTTCTTGAACACCTAACCCACCCGATTTAAGTGAGGAAAACATCAGTTCCTGTGTTTCAATCCACCTTACCGGAGAGGCAAATTGCCAAGCCAACAATTCAATCAAAGTCGTTCTACAGAATCTAGATGGATGTTGAATCGAATCCTCCCAATTGTGCAAGATATCTTTCATTGGTTTTGAGTCAACAACCTCTAAGATCTCTTCGACAAATGTTTTATCCATACGAAATACAGTCGCTGTTAAGTTGGGTATATAGCGCCCAATCAACAATTTTGGGTCTATCGTATCAGGAAACACTTCATTCAACGTTGCTCTAAAGTCAGCCACTCCTTTGACGAGTAATCTAGAATGAAAAGGGACATCTATTCCAGGGATTTCCAAATAGGGTTTCTTGTTCGGAATGGAGGTCTTTTCTAGCGTCATTTGCAACAGTTCCAATGCTTCGACCTCACCCGTCACAGAATACTGTCGTCCGCGAACATTGTAATTGACAATTTCAATAAAATGACCGGACTCTTCACAAATCTTGGTCACCAAATCTTCCGCCTGTTGATGGGTAAACCCAGCATAATGTGGCCGAATAACACCCATTTTGTATTTAGAACGACCTTTAGAATCCCGTTCAACAATCGTGTGCATGGTTAATCCACGATGCCAAACAACAGATACAATCTCCTCGAGTGGGATCGCTTCTAAAACCGCCGATATCGCATTGTATTCACCTACTGAGTGACCACAGGTGATAGCCGATTGAATGAAGATTCCCTCTTCCTTCATCCAAGCAACTTGTGCTTGTGCCATCGTTGCCATCGCAACTTGGGTAAATTGTGTCAAGTTCAACACCCCTTTTGGGTGTCGATAGACCTCTCGGCCAACGTGTATGGTCTTTGGATTTTGTTGAACCACTCGTAAAATGGAAAATCCAAGGTTGTCACGCGTATGTTTATCTGCTCTGTTCCAGATCTTCTTTGCTGCTGCAGATTTTTTCATCAAAGACATTCCCATGCCTTGTTCTTGAATCCCTTGTCCAGGAAACACATAGGATGTAACCATTGGTTGAATAGTGGCTTTTGCTCGGGCCACTACCAACTCTCGACCTTCTGTTAAATGCACCGCTTGTATTTCCACAATACTGTTTCCAACATCATATCCAGTTTTCCAAACACGAATGACCAAGTCTCCACCCAAGGGTAAGGTGGCATCAAACAATACTTTGAAAGAAGAAATTCGAGATTGCAAATCATCTGAGAGACTTCTTCTCAAAATTGAATGCATTTGACCAGCAGTCCACATTCCATGAACAATCGGCAGTTCCATTTTTGCAAGATTTGCGAACAGACGACTCTGATGAATTGGGTTTTGATCGCGACTGACCTTTGCATATCCCGCCATGTTGGTCGGAGCCCAACAACGTTCTTCTCTGATGAGTTTACGAACTGCAGTCGTAGATGGATTTGGAAGTTTGAACAATTCAAACAATCGATCTAAGGGATGAAGCGTTTGGTCACTTGTTCCTTGAACAGTATAGGTTCCAACCTGAACTTCAAGTCCATTTTTGGTGGTTGTAATTCTACCATTGCCACTAAACACTGCCGAGTTGTCCCACAGATGACGAGCAGACATACTACCTTCGAATGTCAACTCATCCCCTATTGAAGGTGTTGTGTGTAGACTTACAAACTGTAACTGTCCCAGTAAATCAACTTGCTCTTGGTTTTGTATCGTTACACTCTTACAGATTGAGTCTGACAATAGTAATTTTGGCAAAGCTTGGTTTGGCAACTTGCGAATAAAGAACTCTGAAATTACCGTTGCACACAGGCCTCTATCTGATTCAATAGAGACTGAAACAGAGACCGCTTGGCCACCATTCTTGGTTTCCAATTTAAAAACTCGAGCCTTGGCTTCAAGAGTTTCATCAACTTGAGGGGGCCAAGCATCAAAAGTTTGTACCTCGTTGCTTAAATGAACAAGATCCAATAATCCGGCACAAATCTCAGAACAGGACAAGACCGAAAACAATGGCTTCCAACCTAAGGAAAACATGAAGTTCAACGTAGGCATCAATCCACGTTCCCCAAGTGCTGTCAAATAACCCTGAAGTTCGGATTCGGTAAACTGAGTTTGATCCGTCGCTGTTGAAAACAACGGTGTAATCGGAATACGACCGTCAAACAACATCCTGTGGTACAAATCCATAATAGAAGACGATTGATGTTGTTCTTCAATCCGATAAACATTGCTGCCTTCTCGATAAAAAGGCTTGTATACCTGAGTCAACAATGGTTCACTCATATCAGACACATCTGCATCATACATTTGAATGGTTACATCGCCATTCTCACTTTCAGACAGTACCACCTTGGAACCGTGATTTGGATAGGGATGACACACAAAAGTGTTCTGAGATATTGTCAAAGTCCCACCTTCTTTTGGTAAACACACCCGTCGAAGAATATTTTCTTCCATTTTGTCACCGCACAACACTTGAGATTGCCCCCAAAAAGCAATCACACCCTTTTGCATTGAAGATGGAATGATGGAGAACCAGTCAACATCGTCTACCGTTAATCGAACAACAATCGCATCATCGACAGTGTCCAAGCGTACATTGCGGTATTTATCGCGGTAGGAATCTCCTTGGAAACGTCTTTTCGATGTGGATGTCGTGACTGAAGACATCATCACCTGTTGAAAACGACCAAACAGATCTGCAATCGGCTCATCAATAATGTGAATCCCCTTCACAGCCTCAGGCCCAGGAATGATCAGTACTTGGTCTGCAGAAAATCGTTCGTCGTGAGAAAACCACAGAGAGTCTGACTTATACCAACGACGGACATCTTGATCTACCACCGGCACAAAGTTTACTGGCTTACCAGGCTTTTTACAGACATTGTTGATGAAAAATATTTTGTCTGAGGGATGAATGAGATCCGTCGATGAACTCGAATACGTGGTGGTAAACTTTTTCAACACCCTTTCTGGATGATCTAATTCGGCTACATTGTCTAGAATGCTTGTAAACGCCCCTTCTTGTTGCGGATGCAATCTAGATTCACTTCGCCACAACATTTCGGCAAATCGGTTTCGAAATGAAGGATCTGGCCAACGACCATCTTCATAAGGGTCATGTTGACCAACAGCCATCAAGGTCAACATTCGTGTCAACAATTGCGCATAGGTCATCTCTTCTATTTCACCAAAGAAAGGCTTTGCCGTTTTGTTGATCAAAGAAACTATCTCATCGTATTTTTCAGCAACCTTTTCTGCATCACCGGCGACACTGTCCAATAAGCGACCACACTGTGCAGCAAAGTTGTCGACATAATGAATATCTGCATTCAACTGACTTTTACCGGATGTCATTCCACCATCTGTACTACCAGAATAGACCCATTTTGGCGTTCCAGAAGTGCTGACCAGAGCTTCTTTGACTTGCCTTGAAGTCTTCGCTTCCTTTACTGCCATACAAATTGTACCCAACAAAACAGAATCCACTGGCATGGGTAACAATCCATACACTTTAGACCATGTGCCATTCAGCAATTCAGCGGCACGTTCCTCTGTAGCGATTCCACCACCCACACAAAGAACCAAATTAGATGTTGAGCGAATTAAATGATACGATTCCAACAGCAATTGTTCCAAATCTTCCCAAGAATGATGGCCACCGGCTTTTCCACCTTCCAAGTGCAGATAAATTGTTTGATCTGGGAGTGCATTGGCAATTTGAATCACCTGTTTAACTTGGGCACCATTTCCAGCTTTCAAAGCATTTAACCAAATACCATTTCGTTGAAAGTTGGTAAACAGTTCAACCGCCTCATCCACTTCCGGAATCCCTGCACTGATGGTCACCCCACAAATTGGATAGCCAGCTTGTCGTGCTTTCAATACCAAATTGTGTTTACCAAAATGTAAATTCCACAAGTATCGGTCTAAAAATAGTGCATTAAAAACGACCCCTTGACCAGGATCTAATTTTTCTTTCAACTCTTCCATTCTGGTCCAAAAGATAGATTCGTTAACTTGCCCACCACCTGCAAGTTCTGCCACATAGCCATTGTTTGCTGCTGCAGCAACGATATCTACATCTGCTGTGGTCGGAGTCATCCCTGGTAAAATAATGGGAGGACAACCAGTCGATTGGGTAAACAAATTATCAATTCGCTCACCGTTTACACCTGAGATTACGGAAGGCATAAAATCAGTATAGACAAGGCGATTTGTTGACAAAGAACCAATCGTGAAAAGACGCTCTTGCCCATTTTCAGTACAGAGTGGAATGAGTTCAATTCCAGAACCTCGGACAGAAGAATAACTCAACCGAGTCAAGCCATCTCCAGGACCAAAGTCCAATAGAACATCAACCTTTTGCTCATTTGAAATATGAGACATCAACGTAAACCATTCCACAGAATAGACAAACTGACAATGCATCAGGTACTCGAGAACACTGGAACAATCATTGACCAATGTAGTTTCGTCATATCTGAAGACAGGAACTGCTAAATCCGATGCTTGAATGTCAAATCCAATCTCTTGACATTTTGCACGCAGCACATCAATCCCACCAATCAACATCTCATTGTGAAAAGCGGCAGCTACAGGGATGCTTTCCCATGTAAAGTTCAGAACCTTCCCACCAAACTGACCAACTTTCTTTTGTTTCTTTTGGTGTTCTTTCATCTTTGACAAGAGTAAAAATAGTTTCTCCAAAGCTTGACCTGGTCCACTGACAACAAAGCGAGTTCGAGAGGCTTGAATGGCAATCTTGACCCGCTCACCTTCATCTAATTGTTGCTGAATCTTCTCAACAACAGAACTTAAGGTCTCTTTGTCTATTCCCGAAACAGATGCCATTGATGAAAAGTCAGCAATCTCAGGTTGATTCAATCGAAGCCATTGGCTTTCCATTAAAATCCCCTGCCAAAATGTGTACTCCAAATACTTCAATGCTCTCGATAATGAAAATTCAACGCCGACCATTTCAGCACAAAACAATGCAGGAATCATACCTTGAGAATACCCAGTAGTAAATGAAATGGCATCGGTATGATTAAGCGCCGACAATCCTCGATCCATAGATTGAATGTACCGCGCAACCTGAGCAATAAAAATCAAAGGATGAGAGACGGAAACCCTTTCCAAATAATCAGATGGAATACTGCGACCAGTTTGAATCCAGTCCAAGATATGCAATCCCAATGGAAACAGTCCCTTCGCCAAAATCTCTGGGGTTTGAATCCATTGAACCAGAACACTGTGGGATTCTTCGATCCATTGTTGTACAGCCTCTGACTCTGCATACAAAGACTGAATCTCTGAGATGTAATCAAACCCTTGACCAGCAAACACAAGTCCCACGGTCTGTCGTTCACTATCAACTTGGTTTAAGAGAGATGCTTTACGTTCTTTTCTATCTTGGGTAAGCAACACCGTATGTGTTTCCTGAAGATATTTGACCAAATTCGTGTTCTGCATATCGACTCCCATTGTTTTACTAGACTAGTCAGTCTAGTAAAGGTTGTGAAATAGTCTAATCAATATAAAAATCAGCACAAGTTTTTTTAAAATAAAGCAAGAAGCAAGGTCTTTATTTCGTTGCTTAATTTTGAACTATTCAGTTTAATACTATGTGTTGAATCAAGGGTATTATCGGGTAAGTCAGACAATTTACTCATCATTGATTTGTGAACTTTCAATGTGATTACTGAATCTCTAATTTTGATCAAACAAATCAAACGGTTCGTATACAAACCACATGCAGACCATCCTTTTATCCACCTTGCAGACACCTCTTCATTTACCAGACTGGCATCATGAACGACCGCTTCAATAATCTGTTGTTGTTCATCTGTAATGGAATCTGGAAGTTCTATAGATATCGGTTTCTGTTCCGATATAGTTCCTCTCAATACACCTGAACCACTTCGCAAACCACGTCCAAATACAAATCGTAAAATCCCAACGAAGTCTTGAGCCCAAGTACTGGCATCTACACCTCCATCGGCATACTCCTGTAGTACTATCCCCATATAAGCGCCAAGAATCATCCCACTTGCAGCAATGATCTCTGACTCTGTAAGATGGTCAGCCGTCGTTTCTCGCAAAATCTCAGCAATGGCAGCTCTGGCTCTTCTGTAAAACTTTCCAATTGAAAGTCGTATCTCCTGATCCGTTCTGGCCAATAAACTAAACTCTACCCAAAGTGGTACGATGGCTCTGGCACGATGGAACTCTTGCTCAAACGCGACACTCAAGAATTCAATGCGATTTGGATTTTTGGCTGCTGACTCAAAACGTATCAGCAACTCATCAATCACTTCACGAGCCCAGTTTTCAAGAATATCAATATAAACGTCCAGTTTTGCACCATAGTGCCAGTAAAAAGACCCTTTAGAAATATTGGCACTGGAACAGATATCATCAATACTGGTTTGGTGATATCCACCAGTACGAAAACACAAATATGCAGAATGTCTAATGTGTGCTCTTTTCTCTTCTGCGGACTTTCGTTTCATAAAAATACCCATTTTGTAAACTAGTCGATTTAGAAACATATATACAATAGCAATATTTTTTGCAAAGTACTTTCTTAGGTACGAAAAGTAAATAGGACATAACAAACCTATCCAGCGTTGATCTAGAGCCTCTAAATCTATTTTTCAATTACAGAATTGAATACGATGACAGAGTGACTAAATTGTTCCACGAAACAATCGTTAAAGAACAATCCGTTTCAATACAAAGATTATGATACCGTTTTGGTTCAAAAAACTTTTGAAAATCAAGGAACACAGAAAACGGAGAGCCGGCCAAACCAAAATGGTTCTACAACCTCGATTCAACGTGACGATTTTATATTTTATAGACTTAAATCAGGGCCAACAGTTTGTCTATAATTGAAGCGACCTTTTCTACGTCGGCTTGCTTTAGATCTTTCTTTTCCGAAACCTCTATCAGTGTCTTTAAGGTATCTTCAAGTACCCCTTTGACTGAACCATCTACTTTTTTACCACCTTCATGTTGAACGTATGATAAAAAGTATTCTGCAATCTGACCATGGCGAAAAAGATTGTTTGCGGAAT
>Ga0206130_10004109_pt1 | contig 18225 bp, 12 predicted proteins | sample Helgoland_Spring_9_FD_148637 | JGI IMG/M metagenome (GOLD analysis project Ga0206130, IMG submission 148637) | Pelagic subsurface seawater microbial communities from Kabeltonne, Helgoland, North Sea - Helgoland_Spring_Bloom_20160512_1 | ecosystem: Environmental > Aquatic > Marine > Epipelagic ... | reverse complement strand
AGTTAACATATGAATAATTTCTTCACCTTTATGAGATTCACTAACTTTATCTAATTCATCAAAATATATAACAGGATTCATACATTTACTTTCAATAAGAATATCTATAATTCTTCCCCAATGAGATCCTTCATATGTATATGAATGACCTTCGAATATAGATGAATCTGATTGACCTCCTAATGCAATAAATGAAAATGGACGACCAATAGCTTTAGATATACCTTCTTTCACTAATGTAGTTTTACCATTACCCATAGGTCCTTGTAATGCCAAAACATTTCCTTGAGACATAGGATTCTTTATCCATTTACCAATTACTTGTAATATATGTGTTTTAGCATCACTATGTCCATATATAGATTGATCTAATGTTGATTTAGTATTTAATATAAAATCTCTTTTTTCTTCTATAGTATTTTCATTATTAATAGGTAGATTAACATATTTATTAAAAGGAATAGATATTAAACCTGATATCCATTTATCCATTTTAGAATATTCTCCTGTAGATACATCCATTTCACTTAATTTATCAATATTTTTAATAGCGATTGCTTTAGTATTTAAATCCATATTAGATTCATATATCTTGAATTTTAATGGCATATTTAAATCATTTATTTCACTAATTTTTTTAATTTCTTCTAATAAATTTTCTTTTTTATCTTTTTCTAATTTATGAAAATAATTAATATTTTCATCATCATCATAATCCATAGTATCTTCAACTTCCATAAATGCTTCATCTAATTCATCATAATCAGATACATCTGAGTCATCACCTGAATCTTCATCATTATTTTCTGTTAAAGGACTTGAAATTATAGTTATATTAGATTCAGATATCATATCATCTGATTCTTCTAATTCTTCTAATTCATTATCTAATTCTTCTAATTCATTATCTAATTCAATATCAGATTCATCATTTAAATCCAAATTAATTGGTTGATTATTAGGTATTTTAATAGTTTTCATAGAATTATTATTCATCATATTCATTAACATATAAGATAAACACATTTCACCAATTTTAGAGTTACCTTTATTTCTTCTACTCTTTTTCATTTTAGGTAATTTAATAAATTTTTTATTTATTTTGATTTTCTTATCATAATTGTAATCAATTAATCCTTTAATATTACCATGTTCATCTACATCATCATTATCATCTAATATTTCAGGATCATTGTCAGTATTATCAGTATTGTTATTTTTATTATTTTCATCAATTAATTTTTTTTGAGAACGTGTTATCATTTGACTCATGTTATTATTAATTATAATTATATTTTTAAATTATAATCAAATTTAAATTTGAAATATTATTATTTATTTTAATAAATAAATATCTTAATTTATTTAAAAATAAGAATATAATATATATATAAATTTGATTTAAAAAAAAGAATATAATATATTATAATTATATATATAATGGATTTATTTGAACCTGAAACAAGAAATATTAAAGGTGTTCAATTTAGTATAATGAGTCCTGAGGAAATTAGGAATAGATCGGTTGTAGAAATTACTAAATATGAAACATATGATAAAGAAACACCTGTTGTTAAGGGATTATTTGATATTCGTATGGGTTCAACAGAAATGGGGAAAGTATGTGGAACATGTCATCAAAAAAATATACATTGTCCAGGTCATTTCGGTCATTTAGAATTATCTAAACCTGTATATCATTATCATTTAATAAATATGATTCCAAAAATATTAAATTGTGTTTGTATTAATTGTTCTAAATTACTTATTAATAAAGATGATAATTTAGTTCAAAATATTCTTAAGAAACAACCTAAAATCAGATTTAATGAAATAAATGAATTATGTTCTAAAGTAAAAAGATGTGGAGAAAATAATATTGATGGTTGTGGATGTAAACAACCCGATAAATATAAAGTTTCTAATATTGAAGGTATTCAAGCTAAATGGACAAAATTAGAAATAGATGATAGTAATTTATCGGATGTTAAATTACAATTATTAAAAATTGAACAAGTTAAATCTGTTTTAGAAAAGATTACAGATGAAGATTGTAAATATTTAGGATTTTCAGATACATGGTGTCGCCCTGAATGGTTGATATGTACTGTATTACCTATTCCACCACCTGCTGTCAGACCATCTGTAAAACAAGATAATTCACAAAGAATGGAAGATGATTTAACTCATAAATTATGCGACATTATTAAGAAAAATCAAGCTATTAAAGATAAATTAACACCACCAAATGGTGATCCCAATAATAATGTTGATATATATGCTTTGGCTTTACAATATCATGTCGCTACATTAATAGATAATGAATTACCAGGAGGTATTAATCCCGCGGCACATAGATCCGGAAGACCTTTAAAAGCGATTAGACAAAGATTAAAAGGTAAAGAAGGTCGTATTAGAAATAATTTAATGGGAAAACGTGTTGATTTCTCAGCAAGAAGTGTTATTACACCTGATCCTAATATTGATTTAGATGAATTAGGTGTTCCTATTAAAATAGCAACGAATTTAACTTATCCTGAAAAAGTTAATATTATTAATTTTACTAAATTAAATGATCTATTAGAAAAAGGTTTTGATATATGGCCAGGTATTAAAAGTATTATTAAACATAATGGTATGACTATCACATTATCTAAAACTAATGTTAAAAATATTGTATTAGAAAATGGGGATATTGTTAATAGAAATTTAATGGATGGAGATTATGTATTATTTAATAGGCAACCTTCTTTACATAAAATGAGTATGATGGCTCATAGAGTTAAAGTAATGAAAGGTAATACTTTTAGATTAAATATTAGTGTTACACCACCTTATAATGCTGATTTTGATGGTGATGAAATGAATATGCATGTTCCTCAATCTATTACATCTGTATGCGAACTTAAAAATATTGTATGTGTTAAATATCAAATTGTATCTCCTAGAGAAAATAAACCAATTATCACAATCGTTCAAGATACATTATTAGGTATTAATAAATTAACTAAATCTGAAAAGATTAATTATATTAATAAATCAGAAGATTCATATTATTACAATGAAAATACAAATATTTATCCTATTAAAAAAGGTGATAAAAAATCTAACACTATTGTAGATGAATCTGCATATTTTAATAAGATTCAAATGATGAATATTATTTGTAATCTATCAACATTTAATGGAATATTACCTGAATCAAGTAGAACATTAAATATAAGTGGTGAAGATATTGAATTATGGTCTGGTAAAGCAATTTTATCATATATTTTACCTAAAAATCTTAATTTAGTAATGGATAATTCTTCATATGATAATAATACTAAAGATGAATTTAATGATCAATTAAATAAAATTGTTATTAAAAATGGTGAATTAATTCAAGGTTGTTTAGATAAGAATGCTTTTACTAAAACTTCCAAAGGTTTAATTCATACTATTTATAATGATTATGGACCAGATAGAGCATCTGAATTTATTAATGATTTACAAAAAATTGTAACATATTTCCTATTAGTAGAAGGATTTTCCGTGGGTATTGGTGATATTATTGCTGAACAATCTGTGAATGATGAAATTACTAATAAAATTCATGAAAATAAAAAACAATTAGATGAATTAATGCAAGAAATACATTTAAATGTATTTGAGAATTATTCTGGATTATCTAATAATGAATATTTTGAACAAAAAGTTAATTCTATATTAAATAGTTTATTAAATGAAACTGGTAAAATTGGTTTAAGAGATTTAGATCAAAAAAATAGAGCAGTAAATATGATTAATTCAGGATCTAAAGGTAAAACTACTAATATTGCTCAGATGGTGGCATGTTTAGGTCAACAAAATGTAGATGGTAAACGTATTCCTAATGGATTTAATGATAGAACATTACCACATTATTATAAATATGATGATTCTTCTGAAGCAAGAGGATTTATTGAAAACTCATTTATATCGGGTCAATCTCCTCAAGAGTTCTTCTTTCATGCCATGGGTGGTCGAGAAGGATTAATTGATACGGCATGTAAAACTGCCGCTACTGGTTATATTCAAAGAAAATTAGTTAAATCTATGGAAGATTTACATGTTGATTATGATTTATCAGTTAGAAATAGTACTGGTTGTATATATCAATTCATATATGGTGAAGATGGTATGGAAGGTATTAATATTGAATCTCAAAGTATTTTAATCAATCGATTAGATACAAATGGATTATGTGATTTATTCCTATTCTCTGATGAAACTAATTGGAACAAAATATTAGAAGAATCAGTTATTACAGATATGAAAAAAAATAATAAATATCAAGATAAATTAAATGAAAGTTTTACAACTATCTTAGAACATAAAGAATATTTATATAATATTAATAATTCATTAGAAAATAATATATTATATCCTATTGATATTAATAGAATTTGTAAAAATAAATGTTCTAATAAGGATGATGTAGATGTATCTAATGTATCACCATTATACATATTAGAAAAGAATAAAGAATTAAAAGAAAAATTATTTATTACAGATATATTTAAAAATAATAAAATTATTCAAATATTAATTGATATTCATTTAAATCCTAAAATATTAATAACTAAATTTAAAATATTAAAAGAAGAATATGATGAAATATGTGAAGATATATCATATTTATTTGAAAAATCTAAAATATCTCCCGGTGAAATGGTAGGTGTTATTGCTGCTCAAAGTATTGGTGAACCGGCTACACAGATGACACTGAATACTTTTCATTTTGCTGGTGTATCTGCTAAATCTAATGTAACTCGTGGTATTCCTAGATTAACAGAAATATTACATTTAAGTAAAAATATGAAATCACCTTCTACAACTATATATTTAACTGATGAATTTAGTACAGATAGAAATAAAACACAATATGTCAAAAATAAATTAGAATTTATTGGATTAAAAGATTTAGTTAAAAATAATCAAATATATTTTGATCCTAATAATAATTTATTTGAAACTGTTGTTGAAGAAGATAAAGAAATGTTATCTATGTATAATGAATTTAATAAAATGCATGGTGATAATGATTTAGAAAATACAGCACCATTTATAATTAGATTTGTATTTGATAAACAAGTCATGATGGAGAATAATATTATCATGGATGATATATATTTAGCAATTATGAAATATTATAATGTAGATGAAAAAATTAAATATTATTTCTCTGATGATAATTCAAAAGAATTAATTGGTAGAATATCTATAGTTGCTGAAATGGGTGGTGATGAACATATAAATGGATTATATGATCAAAGTGATGTTATCACAGTATTCAAAAATATTATGAATGATTTATTAGATAATGTTGTAATTAGAGGTATTACAGATATTAAAAATCTAGTAATCCCTGATAATAAAAAAACTATAAAAGAAGATGGTGAATATATTGATAAAACAGAATATATTTTACAATCTGATGGTGTTAATTTATTAGAAGTATTTAATTCAAAATATGTTGATTTTGAAAGAACATATTCAAATGATATTAATGAAATATATGGAAAATTAGGTGTAGAAGCTGCCAGAAATATATTAATAGAAGAAATTAGTTCTGTATGTGATGATGCTGGAGAATATATTAATAGTAGACATATAGAATTATTAGTTGATACTATGACTAATAGAGGATATTTAACAGCAATTAATAGACAAGGTATTAATAGAGGCGATGTAGGTCCTTTAGCTAAATCATCTTTTGAAGATACTACAGATCAATTTATTAAAGCAGGTATGTTTGGTGAAAAAGATAAATTAAAAGGCGTATCAAGTAATATTATGATGGGTCAAACTATTAAATCAGGGACTGGATTAACTGATCTATTATTAGATGAAGAGAAACTAATTCAAGGTTTAACTGAATTAGATACTATACAAAATGATTATATTGAAGATATTAGTGATAATTTAGATACATTATTAAATGATTCAGATACATTCAACGATGAATATTGTAATGATGATAATTTTGGATTTTCTGTATAATTATGAATGAATTAATTTACTAATTCTATCTCTTATTATTTTTTCATACATTTCTTCAGGACACTTATCAAGTAATTCAAGAGTATCAATTCCTACATTAATATCATCTGATTCATTCATTTCTTCACTGAAATCTTTACATCTTTCATTTAATGATAAATTTTTACTATAAGAATTTGTATTGTCTATATTTCCTTTCATTGATTGATATGTTGGTATTTCTTTACGTAATTCATATTCAGCATCTTTCATTACTTTATTTATATTTATTTTTTTAATTATTCTATCAACTCTTTGTTGTAATTCTTCTTCACTCATAATGTTAGAATATTTTTTAGTTTTGTATGGAATATGTTCTTTTTTATCTTTACCTTCTTGATGATCTATATGATCCACATGATCTTTATCCTCTTTATCTTCATCCTCTTTATCTTTACTCTCTTTATTTTCACCCTCTTTATCTTCATCCTCTTTATCTTCATCCTCTTTATCTTTCCCTTTTTTATCTTTACCTTCTTTATCTTTACCTTCTTTATCTTTACCTTCTTTATCTTTCCCTTCTTTATCTTTCCCTTCTTTATCTTTCCCTTCTTTATCTTTACCTTCTTTATCTTTACCTTCTTTATCTTTACCTTCTTTATCTTTACCTTCTTTATCTTTACCGAAACCCATAAAATCCTCTATTTTATCTAAGAAACCTTCATCTTTATCATCACCTTCACCTTTATTAGGTGATCCAGAATCTGCGGCAGCTCCAGGTGCTCCAGGTGCTCCAGGTGCTCCAGGTGCTCCAGGTGCTCCAGGTATAGTAGGATCCGTTACTGATAATGGATCATTTGGATCACTTATAGTGGTTGAAGTATTATCCTGTGCTATATTTTTGCCATCATTACCTATATTTATAATATTATTAACAGGTGTTTTAGCATCCGCAAGCAAACCGTTTAATTCATCACTATCAGGTTCATCCATAGTTGCTGTCCCATGTGAACTTATTTCACTACTAGGTATATATGATGATGATGTAGATGTTGTTGATGTTGTTGATGTTGGATCACTAGTCCCAGTCGTCGTAGTGGTTGAATCAGTAGATGATGATGTAGTAGATGATGAATCCGGTTTAGTTGAAGAGAATAAACTACTTAAAAATCCAGGCGATTCAGTTGCAGAAGAAGGGACTATCGGTGTTTTTACTCCATCCGGTACTGTAGATACAGGTGCTACAGGTGCTACAGATGCTACAGGTGCTACTGGTGCTAAAGGTGCTACAGTTGCAGTTGCTGATAAAGAAGTAGGGTCTGCAGATATTGATGATGGATCAGTTATTTGGTCTAATGCAATTGTTGAATCTGTTGCTGTCGCGGTAAGTGGATTTCCGATACTAATATCATCTATCAAACCACTACCTGTTCCTGTAACATCTGTATCAGCACCACCTGATTGAGATTTTTTATTCTTATTTATATCTAAACTATGTATTTTCTTTAATAATTTTTTAATTTTAGATTTTTTTGTATTTTTTCTTCTCAATACTTCCAGTGAAAAATATTTAGATAATAATGCTAATCTATGTTCATAAAATATTAATAATTTTATTTTATCTTTTACAGGAATATCTATTAAATCGTCTGCTAAAAATAATAAATTCTTTTTATCAAACTTTAATAATACATCATTAGGTGTTGCACATTTCTTATTACTACTAAATGATATATCACCTGTAAATAAATCAAATAATGATGCAGGTTTTTCTGAACATGTTTGGAGTTTAGATAGAATAATTTGTTTAAATGTTTTATCTGATGATAATATTCTTGATGAATGTCTTAAAATATTTTCTAAATCCCTGATATCAAATAATTTATCCATTAATATCATATTTATTTCTGTTTCAAATCCTTCATCATATAATCTATTATATGTAATAACTGAATATATATCTATATCTAATTTTACATATCTATCCATATTATAATCAATTATATGTTGAAATAATATCTTAATATTTTCACTTAATGATGAATCTAATATTGTTAAATCAATATTACCATAAATATCACTCAAATCTACTAAATTTTTATTCTTATAAATATTAGAAATTATATTAGAGGTTTTTAAATATTTATCACTATCTATAATATTCCGTAATTCATTTAAATCTACCATATGTACATATTTATTTTGTAGATCATTTATAAATATTCCAGTTGTTGGTAAATATTTTATATGATTACTTGAAAACACATTTTGTATTATATGAGTAAGTTTATCTTCTGTTGGACGACCACCCCTTTGTTTTTTCTTAGCTGATTTTTTATTAGTTATTTTCCTATTATTTTTTTTATTATTAGTCATTTTTTTATTACTACTAGACTTTTTCCTCATATTTAGACGTTTCCTTTTTGTTAATTTTCTATTATTAACCATATATATATATTTAAAATATTTTTAATTTTCACAATTAATATTAATTAGTATGTGATTAATATTTCATCGAATTACCATCATATTGATTAAACTCTGATTTTAATATTTCATCTGGTTTTAATATTGGGTCTGGTTTTAATATAGGGTCTGGTTTTAATATAGGGTCTGGTTTTAATATAGGGTCTGGTTCTTGATAAGGGATTAATCTTTTAGCACCTTTAATAGGTGTTTTTATTTGTTTTCCTCGTAATACTTTTTTATTTTTTCTTTTAGATTGTTTCTTTTTAATACCTGGTGATTTTTTAGGTTTCTTTTTAATATCAGGTGAAATTTTAGGTTTCTTTTTTATTGTTTTTTTCTTAGGTTGTCTCTTAGGTATTTTTTTGGATTTCTTTTTTGATTTATTCTTTGGTTTATTTATTTCTTTAAATTTCTTAAAAGTATTCTTTTTTTCAATTATTAAATCTGGTTCGTCATCAATTGATTCTAATATTTCTATATATTTTTCTGTATTCATTAAACTTATATCTGAATCTTCTCCTTTAAGTTCTTTAATATATTGTAATAATTTATTATTTAATCTTCTTAGATCAATACCTTTAGAACTTTTAGGATTTTTTAAATCAATAAATTGTTGTAATATTTCAAATACTTTTCTTTCTAAAAATTTAATTTTTTCTTTATTATCACGATTTTCTTGTTCTAATTTATCAGGATTTTGATTTAATAATACAAATGTTTTCTGTTTTAATAAATCATATTTATGAGCTGTTTTAATTTGTTCCGTCAATAATCCTTCTAATTCACTATCTGTTAAACAAATATTCCCATCTTTAGTTCTTTTAAATAAATCTACTATAATTTTTTTTTCTTTACCCACTTCTTTTTCAACATCTTCTTTTAAAGTTTCATCATCCTCGGTATCTTCTATAACACCCGTTAAATCACCCGGTTTACCCTGTATTACTTTTTCACCATCACCTTTAAATAATCCAAATATTGATTTATCTTCACCATCAGTTCCAAGTAACCCATCAGGCATCATGGAACCAGGTTTGGAGGGGTCTTCAAGCATCTTCTCGCGTAATAAAGATTCTCTATCTAATTCATCTGAATCTTTTAAAAGTTCATCCCTGTATGATTTTCTTGATAAACCACTAGATGAATCATCACCATATTTACTTCTATCTCCATATCCAGAACTTCTACCATATCCAGAACTATCTCTACCATATCCATATCCAGAACTATCTCTACCATATCCATATCCAGAACTTCTACTATATCCAGAACTATCTCTACCATATCCAGAACTTCTATCTCTACCATAACCATATCTAGAATCTCTATCTCTACCATACCCAGAATATTTATATTTCTGCTGATTTAATCCTCTATTTAATTTCTCTATTTCTAAATCATACTTACTTTTATCCAGTGCCTTACTTCTTTGTTCTTCTAATTGTTTAATTCTTTGAGAAAGTTTTTTTTCTTTAGATGAATTTCCAACACCATCATCATCATCATCATCATCACCATGAGACCCTTTACGATTTCTTCTACTTCTCCTTCTATTACCATCATCATCATCATCATCCTCATCATCATCATCATCATCATCATCATCAATAACTATAGGTGTTTTTTCAAGTAATGTATTAATTTCTTGTTTTAGACCTGTTTTTAATGATTCATTTTTTTTTATAATTTCTGTAATATCTTCATTTTGTCCATCATCTACTAATTGATAATTAGTAATATTTTCTAATTCTTTCTTTAATTTTTTATTAATTCTCCCACCACCTTGAGCATTCTGATACAGATTACCTATTACCCCCAAACCCCTATTAGAAAATATTCTATTTAACCTTAAATCCCAATAACCTTTACTTGTAAATCTATTTGCCAATGTAAACGGTGTATTTTTAGTATGCCATTTAGCAATATCTTCGCCATCTTCAGATGTAATCAAATCACTCTCGAGACTCCACTTCAATTCCTTACCGGAGATCTTAAATTTACCATTAGGCATTCCTAGATCTAAATCTATTGATCCTACCTCTGCTCTACTATTAATTTCCTTAACTGTATCCTTAACATTGCCTGATTCCAAATTAGAACTTGAGGGAGAAAATGTGTATAATAATCTATATTCATTTTTTTCACGATTTATTTTTATACTTACATTTCCCAATTCATTCACAGCTTTAGGAAATCCTAATGTCTCAAATATTTTATTGGTAATGCTGCCTAGTAATTCCAATTGTGGTCCGGGTTCAAAAGGTTGATTTCCACGCTTTTCTGGTGGTAGTTTATCAAAAACCACACGATCATTTGTAGATGTTCCTGTTCCTGCTGCCGCTGGTTCTGGTTTTAATATTATTAATATCAATCTTTCTGGATGTGATAATCTATTAAAATTTTTATCATTACTTTTTATTAGTCCTGATTTAGACATTTTTTTTTCTAAATCTTCTTTTAAACTTGGTCTCGGTTGAAGAAATTCTGATATCATTAATATAAATTGAGATCTATGTATATCGTCTATAATGGGTTGCAATTCATCCTGTGATTTATCTTCTAAAACAGATGAAACTAATTCTTTCATCATTGTGATTAAAGAATTCATCTTATTAAATTCTTTAACAATATCCCCTGGATCTACTAATTTACTATTAGATACATCACTACCAGTATTTAAAGACTGTGTTGTTGTTGGGGTTGTTGTAGGTGTTGTTGTAGGTGTTGTTGTTTGTGCTGTTTGTGCTGTTTGTGCTGTTTGTGCTGTTTGTGCTGTTTGTGCTGTTTGTGCTGTTTGTGCTGTTTGTGCTGTTTGTGCTGATCCAGTTCCCTCCCCCCAACCGGTAAATTTCCGGACACAACCCTCTATAGGTTCGATTATCGTAGTTATAGGATTAACAACGGATAGATTTACTGCTTCAATTAAGGCATTTCTCATTGAAACTATATCTTGTATCTCCCGTAAAAAGTATGGGAAATACTCTTTTAAGGTTTCTTTATAATTTTCTATATCACCTTCACTTGATCCTAACGCGACTAATCCTAATGGATGAGACCCACCGTCGGATGCCCCTAACCGCATGGTATAATGAATAAATGCCCATCTATTAATATGATGCATGTTATCAGCACGTTCTTTTAACTCGAAACTCTCATATGCAGGGTCTATATAAAGTGATTGTAGAATTTTATCAGCATTTATACGGCCCGTAATTGTTAGATTCAAACTAAATGCAATTTTTTTTAGATGATCCTCCTGAATGATTTGAGTTTGACCATCTATATCAATCATTATGTCTATATTTTGTTGATTAATTTGTTCTTCAAAATATTTAATATTGCTTTCAACTCCCTCAATATAATCACTATTTAATAATTCCATCAAATAGAGGTTTGTTTTAAATATATTTTCAATGTTGATTTTTGATCGTGCGGAGGCAGTCGTGGGTAAAGTATTAGATATTTTTTGTACCATCTGGTCCAATATATCGAGATCAGTCGATTCTGCTTTCTTTAGAAATTCTTTCAAATAAACAAAGTTCCTAAAACTGTTTAATAGTTTAAATATACTAACCTGAATATCACCATTCATAGTGTCCCACTTTTCCCTGACTCCTGTAATTTCAGCTCCCTGTATTACTTCAATAATCACTATGAGTCCGAGGACGTGAACATCAGTATCATCGGTGAAGTTCCTGCGATAATAACTAAATTGATAATTATATGGATGTGCTGGAACACCCCACTTAATTATAGAGAATTTATCGTTGCCTATACCCCATAATGCTTCTGCATTCCAACTAGAGTTTTTTTGTTTATATTCTGATATTTTCTGTGCATCGGGAAAATCTTTTAGAGCTGGGGGGGTCAAATCCGCAAAGGTCTTCCCCAAAGGCCAATTTTCGATCACCGGATCCCAACTCATCGGTGTTGCCCCTGCCATATCACTAGAGTGCTTATAAAATAATAAATATAACAACCTGATATTCATGATATTCATATGATCTTTAATAAGACAATCATCTATGGTTTTTAAATCAATTTTTTGGTCTAGTGAATTGGACGCGAGTAACTTCACATATTCGTTATTCACCCTTGTTAAATATTCATGATGTAATTCTTCACCAAAACATAAATTATTTAAATCTGTTACCATAGAAGCATTACCACCATATTGAATAATCTTATTATAATTACTCATTCTATATATTATTATTACAAAAAAAAAATATATATATTAATTATAAATGGATATCACGTGTGATTGTAAAACTATTACTTTTATAATTATATTAGCATTAATACTATTAATATTAATGGGTGTCTTATTTTATAGGGTTAAAAATAATGTTAATGAAAATGAATGTAATTGTAAAGCTGATTAATATTTAAGTATTTAACCATTATATTTTATATATGTCCAAAGGAAATAAAGGATTAAAAAATAATGGAAATACATGTTATTTAAACGCTGTAATACAATGTTTATCTCATATAGATACATTAAGTAATGGTGATTTTAAACAACAAATCATCAAATACAAAAAAAATGACTCTCCACTATTAAATGAATGGTTAAATATTCAAAATCAAATGTGGATTTCAGATAATAATAATGTAATTGATCCTATCAATTTAATTGATATCTTTAATAAAAAATGTTTAAAAAATAAAATATTTTTTGAATCATTTGAACAAAATGATGCTTCTGAATTTTTAGAAAGATTTATAGAGTTTATTCACAATGAAATATCTAGGAAAATTAACATTAATATTAAAGGATCCCCTAAAACATATATGGATAAATTATATTTTAATAATTTAATATCTCAACAAAAAAGTTTTAAAGATTATTCATACATTATAGAACAATTTTACTCTAGTATATTAAGTCTTACTCAATGTCCTATGTGTAAGCATAAAACAGATAATCATGAACTATCAACTATTTTAACATTATCTTTAAATAATAGTGTAAAATCACTATATGATTGTTTAGATCATTATATTAATTTAGAACTATTAGATGATGATAATAAATTAAAATGTGAAAAATGTAATGATTATGTTAATTCAAGAAAAAAACTTATATTTTGGGATATATCTCCAGTATTAATCATATTAATTAAAAAATATAATGTAAATGGTGTAATATCTAGTTATATAGAATATCCTGTAGAATTAAATATGGAAAAATATTGTATGAACTATAAAGGTCATTCAACTAAATATACATTAAGTGGATTATGTATTCAACAAGGAGGATTAAACTCTGGTCACTATTATTCTATATGTAAAAATAGTTTAGAAAATAAATGGAAAATATATAATGATACTCAAGTTGATGAAATATCAGAAAAAGATATCTTTAATAATCATCCTTATTTATTATTTTATAAACGAATGTAATATTCATTATATTCATCATATTCTTCTTCATCTAATATATTTTCAAGATCATTATAATCATTTAATAATTCAATATTATCATATATAAATATTATTAAATCAAATGGATCATTTATATTTTTAAATATATCATTTGTAAATCCATAAGAAATACTTTTAAATTCATTAAATAGATCTATAATATCAGAACAATACATTGTTTCAAAATAATCAAAATTATTATCTAAAATAACATTATCTTTATATTTTTTAAGAATATAATTTTTATATAAAAATCTATAAAATTTTTTATAAAGAGAATATTCATTGGTAATTAATTGAATTTCTTCATTATTTTTTTCTATAAATATAATTAATTTATCAAAAAACAAATTAATCATATCTATATTATTTAAGACCCATTCTTTTTTCATAATTATTTAATCAAATTGATTTATAAAATATTCCACATTATATTTGATATTATCTAACGAATCATTAGAATTTAAATAAAGAACTCTATTTTTATTATAAAAGTTTAAATCACATTGTTCAGATAGATGACTCATATTTTTAATATGATCTGAATAATTATTAGGATATAATTTTTTTAATCTATCTAATCTAATTTTATTATCAATAGTTAATACTATATAAATCCAATCATTATCTTTTTCTAAAATATTTAATTCATTTTGAAATCTTAAATCATCTATAATATAATTATTTTTATCAGATATTTTATTAATAATATATTTAGCCCATATATCTTCATCAATTTCTCTCATTTTATCAGCAATATTAATTAATAATGATCTATCTTTTACATCTTTATTCATATTAAATAGATCATATGCAACATCTTTAACCTTTTTACCGAATGAATATATTTCAGCATCACATATTTGATTTTTAATTAAATTAGCAATGGTTGTTTTACCAGAACACATTGGACCTGATATAGCAATTTTCATAATATTATATCTATAATAATATTTTTAAATAAAAAGAATAAATTTAAAGTGAACTATATTTATATTTATATTTATATTTATATTTATATTTATATTAATTAAGGACCTCCCATACCACCATATCCAACAGTTCTAATAAGGAAATACATAATGGCGGCAACAATCATTATACTGATTGGTTGGAATAAGTTATATAATATATCAAGGATTAGATCTTGATGGAGAGGAAGATCTTTATCACTCTTCACACATACAGTATTATCATCAGAGGCTTCGGTCGCCGTCAATACAGCTGTCTCGGCCCCATCAGGCGTATATCCTTGGTCATCAGCGCATGTACTGACTTCTGTTTTATCATAATCTGGTTCATCTGGATCAAACCTACTTTGTAGCCAAACACCTAGACTTCTTCTTTTTCCGTCACCAGGACCATGAGTACCATACATTTCATTCATTAGATTATAAAATAAATATCCGAGACCAATAACAAACACAATACCTGTGATGCCTCTGATATAAAACTCTATATGTTGTCCGTCGCTAGAAAATCCTTCAGATCTAAAAGCATCAAGTAAGATAGCATAACCAAATATTAATACAGTGAATGGTAAAACATTATTTAATATATTATGGAATGTGGTTCTAGCAGATGGTGCTGGGGTATAGTTATCCGAGTCCGTTGCATCTCCATATAGTTTAACTTGTACCCCGTCACCCCCTACAGCAGTAACCGATGTTGCCGTCCATGCACAATTACTATTACTATTGCATGTGGTTGAGCCAAGTTTAGGACAGTCCACCCCAGCCGTAGCGGAGATGCTATCACCACTTTTTGCACTACACTGACCAGTAGTTGCCGATCTATAATCACCTAACCCATATAGCCAAGCCATTTCAACTAAAAATGTTACTAACATATACATAAAAGTAATTACAAATACATGTGTATATTCTAATGATTGAAATTTAACTAAAATTACTGCTACAAATATAAACATAGCATAGGTATATGCTAATCTTTTAAGATCATCCATGAGGTAAGTATTATCTTCTAAATCATCGAATATTCCATCACTCATTTTTTTTATATAATAAAAAAAAAAAAAAAAATAAGAAAATATTCAATTAATTAAAAAAATAATATAATATTAATTATAAAATGAAAAAAACAAATATTAGAATTAATAATAATTTTTTGATAAAAAATAATAATCAATATTTTTTATCCGATATATCCGATTATAATGAATGGATTAAAATAAATACATTAGAAAATCACAAAAAAAATAATGTTACAAATCAATATCTAGAATTATCTGAAAAATATGGAATTGACTATAATATCAACTTTATTTTAAATCAATCCGGTGGATGAGGTAGAAGGATTATCCAATCCGGTGGATGAGGTAGAAGAATTATCCAATCCGGTGGATGAGGTAGAAGAATTATCCAATCCGGTGGATGAGGTCAAAAAAATTTATCCCAATCCGGTGGATGAGGTCAAAAAAATTTATCCCAATCCGGTGGTGGATGACCCTATACAAATATTAAAAACTAAAAATTTATAAAAATTTACCATATGATATTTATATTTTTAATAATGAACTATAAATTGAAAGCGTAAATTTAACAACTATAAATTTGAAATTATATTAAAGATTAATTAATATTATAATATAAAATGAAGCTACTAATTAAAACAGAAAATCCAGTGCTACAGAATATGTATGAGAATCATGAACATTATAATCCAGGTGATAGTGGTATTGATTTATTTTGTCCGGAAACTATTTCGGTAAAACCAGGAGAAACTTTAAAGATTAACCTTCAAATTAAATGTGAAGCATATCATAGTAGTGACTCTGAAATGCCTGTATCTTATTATCTATATCCCAGATCATCTATTATTAAAACACCTATAAGATTAGCTAATTCAGTTGGTATTATTGATGCTGGATATCGAGGAAATATTATTGCATGTGTAGATAATATTAAGAATGTTCCTTTTACTATTGAACAAGGTTCAAGACTATTTCAGATTTGTGGTCCTACTCTAGAACCTATTGAATTTAAATTAGTCACAGATCTTTCAGATTCTCAAAGAGGTGAAGGTGGTTTTGGAAGTACAGGTCAATAAATTATAAATTTGAAAACTATTTAAGATTTTTTTACATATAAAATAAATAACTGATTAAAGAATACATAATTGATTAAAACAAACGAACAAATAAACAAACAAACGAACAATGGATTCACTCTCAAAGAAAGTTAACAATGACACTATTAAGTTTATGAACAAATTCTATAAAGAACTTTATACTCTTCAATGTAAAAGATCATATATTCTAAAGGAAAATAAATATGATGATAATATTGAGAAATGTATTGATGAAATGTTTAAGTCACTAGATACAATGTATCTAGCTAGTATTGAAAAGAAAACCGTAGATGAAATGAGAGTAGATAATGATGATTCGGGTATTCCTGATATTCAAGGAACATTCGATGAATGTATTACACCTAGGACACCTAGAACTGTCCAAGAACCTTCTACACCTACGGCACCTGTAAAGGCACGAAAAAAGATTATTGTAGAAGAACATGATTTAGAAGATAATGATGTAGAAGATAATGATGTAGAAGATAATGATGTAGAAGAAGAATCAGAAGAAGAAGAAGAAGACAATGTTCTTAATCATATCATGAATTATTCAGATGATTCAGATAATGATTCAGAAAATTCATATGAGAAATTACTATATTGTGAAAATCTTAACGGTCGTGCCTTTGTGGTTGAAGATTCTCGTGTTATAATAGTATGCCTAGAATGTGGAATACATTTGAATGAAAGTGAACAGCTATCGGACGGAGGATACTATTGTAAACCTTGTAATCTGAAAAGGTATTCTAACTAATTTCATTAATACAATCTACAATATTACTTTCTTTAATGGGAACCCATTTATTAAATCCTTTATTTAGATAGCATTCAACATTAACATCATTTTTTTCATCAGTTAATTCTTTTAACCATTTAGATGTTCTAATATTGGGTATAGAAGCGTAACTATGTTTAATTAATGAACTTTTAGTTTCATTATATAGATATAATTCATAAATATCAGGTTTTAATGATTTAATAATTCTGAAAGAGATATTATTAGATTTTCTATAATTTATTTTTTTATAATCATGATCTTTGAAGAAATATAAAATCTTTGCATATGAACTTTTGAGTGGGATGAAATAAAATCCTCTTACTCTATAATTTAAATTAGGAATAAAATCATTAATAATAAAATCAATATCACAATAATCAAAATATTTTTTAATCATGATAGGACATATATTACAAAATGAATCATCAATATAATTATTCATAAATATATTA
>Ga0206130_10004104_pt1 | contig 18238 bp, 18 predicted proteins | sample Helgoland_Spring_9_FD_148637 | JGI IMG/M metagenome (GOLD analysis project Ga0206130, IMG submission 148637) | Pelagic subsurface seawater microbial communities from Kabeltonne, Helgoland, North Sea - Helgoland_Spring_Bloom_20160512_1 | ecosystem: Environmental > Aquatic > Marine > Epipelagic ... | reverse complement strand
ATCTGGAGCATAGCGCATGATGAGTTCAGCAATTACTTTATCGTTATACGTAATGCCTTCAGTCTTTAGAATATCTTGAAGTCGTTTCATAAACAGCGCAGCGAGACCAGCTAACTGTTTCTTATTTGTGTTGAATTCAATCACAGAACAACGAGAATGAAGTGGTTCGATAATACGATTCTTGAAATTGCATGTAAGAATAAATCGGCAATTCGAACTAAACTCCTCGATGAAACCACGAAGTGCTGGTTGCGTCGACTGTGCGTTAAGATAATCAGCTTCGTCAAGAATAACTACTTTGTACTTTCCACCGTGTAGAGATACTGACGAGGCAAATTGTTTAATCTTAGAACGAAGAACATCGATTCCACTTTCCTCAGATGAATTGATAAGTAAGTATTCGAGATCCAATTCATGACATAGCGCTCGTGCGACAGTTGTCTTACCTAACCCTGCAGTTCCTGACAACAACATATTATGCAGTTCGCCGTGCTTTACAATATCAGTAAATGTTGCCTTTAGTGATTCGGGAAGAATGCATTCGTCAATTGTTTTTGGACGGTGGCGCTCGACCCAGAGAAATTCGTTTTCATTTTTATTCATAATATATTATACCAAATGTGTGTAAGTAAGTAAAGCCTTTTGTACTACGCTAAAAGATCCCTCTGTCTCAATCACAGAGGGATCTTTGTATTAATAACCTATAGCGTATTATGCTTTAGCATCATCAGACTCAGCTGGTGCTTCTTCTTCTGGCTGAGGCGTATGGTATTGTACGAACGCATTCAGTCGATCGCGGACTGTACCAACCGAAGTTAGTTCCTCGCCCTTAAACGCTCCTCGTTGAGAAGCTACATCAATAATTTGTAGCATTGCTCGGAAGTCACCGATATTTACATCTGGTGCTGTAGGTTCATCTTGTGTTTCTGGGAGAACTTGCTCCTCTGTGGTTGTTTCTTCACTCATATATGATATTATTATTTGGTTGTGGATGTCTTTTCGAGAGCGATCCAATATTTCACTGAAGTGTTATTTATACACTCCCAGTTCGAAATTAGTTTAGAACTTACTGCTACTTTATAATCGCCTGGAATAAGCTTAAGGTTGGCAATAAGGAATTGATAATCGTATGCATCATCAGAACTAGCGCTACACACTTTATGCGAATAGACATTAGCTGATGAGTTGTTAGGATCCTTTACTTGTAGATATACGGCGTCGTCTCCATGTTCAGTTGTGATTGATACAACTGGATGATTCAGTGCACTACCTGCTCGACGGATTTGTGCGATGTCGTCTGCGGTGAGATTGACTTCGACATCTGTTGGTGGCATATTCACTTCCTTTTCTGGAGAAGTCAAAATGCTAGTGTCAGCATATCGATATGTGAGCGTTGCATTGTTTGATTTAATGCTAACGTCATTATCACCAAATTCAAAGTCAGGATCTTCGATCAATGAGAGCGCAGAAAGGAACTCATTCAAATCATAGATGCCAACCTTCTTTGGAAAAGATTCTGAAACAACTGCTGCTGCCATAATATTTTTAGCGTCAGCGATTGTTGATAGCTTGTTACCTTCAGAAATAACAAGATTAGGATTGATTGCCGAAAAATTCTTCAGCACTTCGAGGGTTTCTTTACTGATTTTCATAATATATATTATATCTTATTTTTGTTGTTTTGTAAATAACTAAATTCAAGCATGAACATCATACAACAAATAGCATGTGCTGAGTGATGAAGGCCTGTCTCATTGTCATGTGTTTCTCCTCTTTGAATAGCCCACATGTGTCGTTGAGCTGCAGCAAAATATCGTTCATTGAGATTCTCGAGTTCGAGCCAATTGTTTCTGTCATACTTTTGTGCTCCATATGTTAGTACACTCGCAACGTCGTCAAGAGCGTGTGGAGGTATTAGACTATAGTCTGGTTTGTTGTTGTCGTATTTTATTCCGTTCATGGTAGTGTATATTAAAAATGGTGCCTATCTCCTTCACCAACCAACCACGGAAAAAAAGGAGATAGGACTTTTTGTTATGACTTGCGGTCTCCACCGCAAATTCTTAAAATGGTGGTTCTTCTTCTGGTATAATTTCGCCCTCGATCACGATCTCTCCGTCTTCAGTGAGTTGGCTCTCGTCAATCTTGGTGTAGAGGTCTAAGAACGCTGTTCGTGTTTCGTCATCGAAGCGGCTGATACACTTGTTGATCGACTTCATACGATCCTCAAAGATTGAGTAGCATTTTGAGATATGGCATAAACGGCGGGTGGAAATTACTTCATCGACACCATCAGCCTCAAACGTTTTGCGAATTACATTCGACCACGCGATTAGCTTATCAGTGAATTCCTCGTCTTCGACACCGAATTTTGACATGTGAGCTGAAACAATCTTCTTCTCAATTGTTGGCTGAGGGAATGGCTGATCAACTACACACACGAATCGTTCGAGGAATGCATCATCGATAATAGATGCTGCAGTGAATCGACCATCGTCTGATCCACGACCTTTAGTATTCGCGGTTGCAATGACATTGAATCCATCAGCAGGTCGAACCACTTCTCCAGTTTTCTTAAGGAGAATTGGATTGCCTTCGAGCACACCTTGAAGACACATGATCTTGTTGGTGGAACGATCGATCTCGTCGATCAAGAGAATGCAACCTCGTTCCATTGCCTTTACGACTGGACCTTTTTGGAAAACGGTTTCTCCATCAATAAGACGGAAGCCACCAATTAAGTCGTCCTCATCGGTTTCTGGAGAGATTTGAACTCGTACGAATTCGCGTTTGGCTTTCGCACAGGCTTGTTCAACCATCATGGTTTTGCCATTGCCTGAGAGGCCTGAAATATATGTTGGAAAGAACATGCCAGACTTGATGATCTTCATGATGTCGTTATACTCTCCCCACTTGATGTAGGTAGGATCTACTGTAGGCACATACACCTCGTCACTTGAGACAGATGATACTCCGCGTAGAGCTACTTTATTCTCAATGATGCTGCTCGCGATTGGAGCTTGGATCGAAACTGGAGCTGCTGTGAATGAGTACACTCCTCTAGATATCTTGTGCATCTTACGAATGATCTTATACGCATCAGCGTGGTTTATACCATTCTCAGCTGCGGCGGTGAGAATGTCTTGATTTCGAAAGGAGGACTTACCAGTCTCCTTGAGCATTTCTGTGAGTTTTTCTATTGTCATAATCTTATTGGTTGGTTATAGGTCTATTATACTATATTTGAGGTATATTGTAAATGGTTTTATGTTCTTGGCTATCAGTAACTTGTAAAATTTGATATAAAGGTTGCTAGAAAATTGTGAAATTAAGCAATTGTTTCAGCGAACTTTGTCATGATAATCCGATTTTGACGGTTTTTGACGTTGTGTTTCGCGAATTCACGAGCTAACTTGGATTGTTCACCGCGGGAGTCAGATAGAGATTTGTCAGTATTTGGCTTATAGGCGAACTCCTCATCTTTGATCTTGATATCTGAATTGAGAAGGAAGTACGAATCATAACCAAAGCAGTTCAGTGCATTAAAGAAGCCATCCTTATTATATTGCTTTATCCACTTTTTGGTGGTATCGCTATAGTGCAGTTCTTTTGCTGATGAGAATGCCATACCTCGAAGGTGTTTTACGGCTGCTGATTTACATGAGGGTAAGTACCATCCAATAGTTGTTGCTCCAGTGATATCGCCTAGCATCTTGGTTAATACTGGTGTTGTTGCAGTCCGTGGAAGACTGTATTGCTTTCCTCCAACAATTGTCGTAAATGATGGTGCGCAATAACGAACATTAGCAGGGAAGCACGAGTGTGATTCGCCATCAGTGAGGAAAATCACATTTGTCTTTTGGACGCTGTGCTTTTTGTTGAACTTCTTTACCACATGGTGTGCTGCCATCAATGCAGCGTTTAATGGTGTACCGCCGAGGTGTTCGAACGGTGATAGACCATGCTGAGAGAATCTGCCAGCATTTGAGAAGGAGATCTGATTGACCACTTGATCAAACGCTATTTTGTATTCTGCTTTTGACATATTACTCGAGAACAAGTTGGCAAGAACTAGATCCTTCATATCAAATTCATATTCAGACTGGCCAACATCGGAGTCGTCAAGAGAGTAGTTAGAAGTGAATGAATAAACTTCGAATGGAATACCAACCTTCTTGCAAAAGTGTACCAAATTGAGTGTATGCTCAAGGACGTCTCTGAGTACGTGACTCATTGAGCCAGAGTAGTCAATAAAGAAGATCATTCCGTGGCTTTTAGCATCTGCCAACTTCATCGTTGTTTGGAAGATTTGATCATCGTACTTGTATTTGTGTAAATTGTTGACATCCAAAGATCCACGACGAGATTCTTGTGCTCTTGAATATTGGTATGAAGCCTTACGACGTTCGAACTCGCGGACGAGAACTCCAACTTTCTTATTGAGATTCTTCTTAAATTCGATTGAGCGAGTAGCGACCAATTCTAAATACTTTTTATCATATGATTCAGGATCTCCGCTCGTGTTTGATCGTTGTGAAAGCACTGTCTTGTATGGGATGATGTGCTTTTCGATAGTGGTCTTTGTAGGCCATAGACAAATTGCTGGAGTACGATTGCGACCGTACATATCAGTTTCTTGTTCTTCAATCGCATTTTCATCAAAAGACTTCATAGTCTCAGATTGATTAGTGAGATCGATATCCTCACCGTTTGAGTCAGATTTCCCAGATGCACCTTCACTTGCTGATGGTGCTGCTGAATCTGGTTCTTGATTAGACCGTACTGTTTCAGTTTCTTCAGTAGAGCCATCGTCTTCTAATGCATCGTCAACCTCTTGAGTAAAAGATTCTTCGCCATCGTCTTCAACATTATCAGCACCAAAGTCGTCTGAGGTGTCAAAGAAGTCGGCCCACTCGTTTGGCGACTCGTTCATTGGAGTGTCTTCAGAAGTTTCGTCGCTATCACCTTTAGATTGTTCTTCTTCAGTTGATTGCTCGTCGTCTTGAGACTGTTCCTCTTTCTTCTGATCATTCATGAACTTCTTCACTTCGTGATAGAGCTTAACAACATCGTCAAAGGTTTCGGCTTGAAGGCAGCGATTGTAAATGTCTTCCTCGATAGGATTAAGAGGCACATCAATAAATGGTCCGACTTTAGCACGAAGATTCAAGCGATCTAAAAATGATAGCGCTGTAATATCTTTATTAGCTGTGTCAAAGAAGTCGGCTTCAACAAGTTCCTTATATGCACCGTTGAAAATACGAGGCATACCAGCATACTTCAGTTTGATTAGACGCTCGATACGTATGTCTTCGATGATATTGAGAATATCGAAATTGCCACGACCTTCTACAGCAATGAACTTTTCAAATTCTGCGTGGTCTGTATAAAGAGCATGTGAAACTTCGTGGCCTACAAGCATGTCATATACAACCTTACCTTTGTCTTTCCAAACTGGAAGGCCAAGCACACGATTCTTAACGTCGAAGTACGCTGTCGATAAGGACTTACTGTGAGTGACAGTAATGTTCTCTGTAGCCAATAGCTTGGCCAGAGAAGACTGGTTTTGAAGGTCGAGTATTTTTTCCATAACTTATTTAGTGGGTGGTTATGGATCTATTATACCCTATTTGAGCATCAATGTAAACCTTTGTATATCGTTATGTACCAATCACTTATGCACTTTTCTATATAGAATGTGAAAAACTCACAAAATTAGAGCCGTCTTTGCTTGAACTATGATCGAGTCGAAGCTTCCATATCGCATACTTAAGCCGTATTGAGCCTTAAATGCTGGTGCGAGAGTGTTCTTAAAATACGACTCAAAGATCTCACTATCGGTTTGGTTTGGATCTGCCTTCCCCCGGGCGCGGGCGAGCGCGATTATATTATTAGCGGTGTCGTTTCTGTAATTATCCATCTTTCTTAACTTGACTGAAGTTATTCACCTTCTCGAATTCAATCTTACGGGGGAACTTACCATCGAGTACATCCTTCTTATGAGATATGATAAAGACATTCGAATCTTTCTTAAGGCTATATAAAATCTTAAGGAGATTGTCTACTCCATCGACATCGAGAGACGAGTCGAATGTTTCATCAAGAATCAAGAGGTTTGTGTTAGTAGAATTCTTTAGTTTAGCGATATGTCGCCATGCAAAGAGTAATGCTAAATCAATCCTCGACTTTTCACCTTCTGAGAAAGAGGCATAACTAAACTCATCGCGATGGCGAGATCGTATCGTTTCGTTAAATGACTCATCTAAATCAAACTTCACGAAGAAGTCTAGAATGTTGAGATACTTATTGATTAGATTATTCATTATCGGAAGATACTGACGAATGATCTTAGTCTTAATTCCAGTGTCTTTCAACAGTTCACCAATTGCATCATAATACGAACGAGTCTCTAACTGTTTGGACTTATTATCAAGCGTATCGTTATAGTGTGCTTTTCGCGAATCGAGTTCTAGAGTTGCTGAAGCAGTATCAGTAAGCTCGTCTGTTATATCGTTCTCCTTTTGAAGATCAGAAATCTGTGCTTGTAGATTGCCTATGAGTCTTTGATTCGAACTAATATCAGACTGTATACTTTGAACGTTAGCATGATTAGCTCGAATAACACTAAGCTTTTCTGAGGCATCTGTGATATTAACATCTAATTCCTTTAGTCCTTTACTTAGATCTTTCGCTGTGACAGCAGCTTCAGCGTGTTTATGCTCTTTTAGCTCTGATGATATATTCTGCTCGCAGGTTGGGCAAGAGTTGTTTGTTTCATAGAATTTTGCATGCTTTACCACATCACCAATCTTTGAATTGATTTGGATCTTATACTCAGTCATCTTATCTAATTTAGATTGCGCCTTTTCTAGTTTAGAAAGTAAAGGACTGAGTTGCTCTGTATAGCTATCATTCAACGATGCATTACGTTTTTCAAGTAGTTCGATCTCCGACTGGAGAGAATCGATCTTCTTCGACGCCTTTGTTGAACGTTGGATATCGATATTCTGAAGATCACTAATATGTTTAGATTGTAATGTGATCTGTTCTTTAATGATATTCAATTGATTATCAGTATCGAGAATATCACTCTTTAGTTTAGAGAAACGCTCTTTAGTGAGCATATTCATTTTTGTAAAGATGCCGATGTCCAATAGATCTTCAATCACGCTACGACGTTGGTATGATGGAAGCTGCATAAAGGGAATGAAGTTTCCCGATCCTAATACAACTACCTGGTGAAATGATCGATGGTTCAGTTTGAGAATGTTCATCTCTAGCACCTTCTGATAATCACGTGAGTGAGACTCTTGATTGAGCATCACGTCGTTATGATAGATCTCAAAGATGTTCGGCTTCATACCACGAATTACGCGATACCTGTTTGAACCAAGAGAGAACTTAACTTCTACTAGCAACTGCTTATTGTTAATGCTGTTGACTAACTGAGGTCGATTAATGTTTCGGTGTGGCTTTCCAAATAGTGCATACGAAATAGCATCAAGCATTGTAGATTTGCCAGCACCATTTGCACCTACTACAAGAGTGGCACTATCCTTATTCAACTCAATGACTGTTGGTTTGTCACCCGTCGATAAGAAGTTTTTGTATGATATAGATTCAAAGAGTAACATTATATAGATTCAAGCTGTTGTGCTTCGACGAATAATTCTTGTAGCATAGTTTTTAGTTTATCGGGGTCGAGATCTGTTTCTATAGAGTCAACATAGGTATTAAGTAATGTCGGTGTATCGGTTGTTGATATATCGTCATCGCTTACATTTTCACCAGTGTATTCTTCGAATGTTTCAACGATTTTTACTTCGAAGGGTTCATACGATTGAAGGCGATCAATAAACTTGTCAAACTCATATAGGTCTTTTTTAGATACTACTACAACTTTAACATAGGATCCTCTAATCTCATCACGTGTAATAGCCTCTGTCTCTGTATCATTATATCTTATTCTGCGAAAAAGTAAATACTTATTTCTTACTGGAGTTAACTCGCGAGTTTCAGTGTCTAGGATGTGGAAGTATTTAGGATCACCAGCATCAGACCACGTCAATTCCATCTGTGTACCAAGGTAGTGTATGTTGCCTTGTGTCGATTTGGTGTGGTAGTGTCCAGATAATACCATCTCATAGCGAGAAAATAGACTTGAGTTTAATCCGTGAGATGCTACTGGCAATCCTTTACCCATTACAAATCCCTGTAGTTCTAAGTGTGAAAGAATGATAGGCGATTTTGAAGTCGCGATGAACTTTGTGCATTCATCATAGTTATCTTGTGTCATCCACGGCAAGAATCCTATACTTAGTCCATCGAAATCTTTATCGATTGGATTCATATGAATATGGACACGATCAGAATATTGACCAAGCACTTGTTCTAAAGAATTGAGTTCATTAGTGTTCTTATAGTATACGTCATGATTGCCACAAATAATATCCATTGTCATGTCATACTCATAGAGTTTCGAAATGAAGGCATCGAATGAATGCTGCATGACTTTATAATTGACGAACTTTCTATGATCAAAGTAGTCTCCAGCGTGCAGCACATGTTTGATATTGTGTTCTAGACAATATGGAAAGAATACTTCAGAAAAGAACTTACTTGAATAATCCAAGAAGATTTGTGAACCGTTCTTTACACCAAAATGCGTATCATTTAAGATTGCTAACTTACTCATAATATAAAATGCCTCTAAAAGAAGAGTTCGATTCCGCCAGATTTACCCTTTGTCTTTCGTTCTTTCTTCTTTAACTCTTTACCAAAATCCTTAATAGCATTATCTTTCTCTCTAATTCGCATAGACTTATTTCTAATAGAATCAACAACGTTGTCTGAGCTAGCAACACTAATATGAGAACCAAAGTCAGCAAATGCATCTGCACCAGCATAGGTGATATAGCGCTCTTTGATATCTTGTTGTTTTTTCTCCTTTGCGATACGACGAAGGAATGCAAAATATGTGATTTGAGTGAAGTAAGCAAAGGCATTTGGCAATCCAGTACGAGTTGCCTTTTCGACATCATAATTCATAATAGCCTTCACACAATTCTCAGCTGCGTCCATTACCATCTCTTCGCGATATGTATAACCAATGAAGTTTGGTTTATGAGATAGCCCATTGCAGATCTTTAAGAAACATTCACCAATGTAGTTTGTTATCATTGGTTCCTTAGAACCAGCTTCACGGGCTTCGTTAACACTACATACATAATCAACTACAGCTTGTGAGAATTCTTTATTGTTTACGTAATGCTCTTTGGCGCGCCGTACTCTCTTCGTCTTAGGATTCATTTTCATAATATATATTATACCATATAATCGCTGATAAGTAAATACTTAATGTTATATCAGTGAGTACAGCATTTAGGGGTTTACAAGTCTGCTGTTTGTTGTTATAATTGGATTTATCAAACACAAACAACCACAGAGATGTCTATTAATTATAGTCTAATCTATTCGGTTTTTCTAATTTACTAAAGAAACTATCTAATGAATCTAGATTATCAACTTGATCATTATTACTATTATAGCTTTCGTTATCTTCTTTAGCAAGTAAAGCTTTCATTATATTATTATACGCGATATACTTATAATAGTATTTAGACACCATTTCGGTTGTTTCACTTCTAGCTATAATGTTATTAGCGTTTAACTCAATTGCAACATCATCTTCTCCTACTATCCACGGAATTAGTTTAACACCTTCTGAACTTCTAATAAGTTCGAGCGGAGATATGACATAAATCACTCCTGCTTCTTCATTCATATCAACTTCTTCAGCGATGACATAACTGCCATCGACCAATCTGTAAGTAATTAGGAATTCATCATTGTTTATCATGGCATCGGTACCTCGTGTATGTTATAGTTGAACTTCTCTTTAGCGTATATTCTAACTCTATTTATAGCATGGTTGTGCGTATAGTTTTTATGTTTTTTCCAGCATATATCATCTGCTAAATCATAAACAATCGTTGATTGCCCACTATCCGACTTCCTTAATCCTCTACCAATCGACTGAAGAACTCTAATTTGTGATTTAGTAGGAGCAGCGAATATGATGTTGTGAAGATTTTTAATGTTGATGCCAGTACTAAACGTACCCATTGAAGCTACGATAATCGCACCATTCTCTTTTTCAGTTAACTCTCTGATTCGTTCTCGCTCCTCAGCATTCACAGCACCTGACACAAAAAATACATTTCTTTTAGTGGACTTATCCTTTATCATGTTATATAGAACTTTACCGTGTTTGTTCACCAAATTATATAAGACAAGAGTATTTCCGCTTTGATCGAGAGCCAGATTAGTAATAAACTTATTTCGATTCTCATAGCTTACAATACAATCAATCTCTTCATGGTATGTTGCTTTAGCCATTGCTTTTCGCATTCCATCTGGATACTTTAGCACTAAGCACTGAATATCTAGATCTGCTAATGTGTCTTCATCCATCAACTTCTTGGTGCTCGTCACTTTATATGTTGGACCAAAACTTCCTTCAAGAACCAACTCATTTACTTTACCTCCATCAAGAGTACCAGTCGTTCCTATACGAACATATGCTTTACTTAAGCGATCCATGATAGTAGTTAGACTCTTCGCTTTAAAGGTATGAGCTTCATCACCTACAATCATGCCATATGATTCAAACCATGAAAGAGGAAGTTTAATAGCACTCTGCCACGTAGTAATAACGATCGATGCGTTAATGTTAAACTTCTCTTTTCCTGAATAGATCTTATGTACCTCTTCGTCAACGTTATAATCAGGATCATTCGAGGAATAATCAGCAAAATCCTTTGTCATCTGCTCTACGAGTGAAGTAGTTGGCACCACGATTAGAACCTTTCGATCCATCTCTTTCGAAAGAAAGTATCGAGCAAGCATATAGATCATGAGAGATTTACCAGATCCTGTAGGAGAGAGTAGTATCGTTCTCTGAGATGTAGCAGCTTCTTTAAATGCCGCAGTTTGATAATCACGAGCTTGAATAACATTCTCTTTCGATGATAGAGATAGCTCACTAATGAAAGTGTCTAGTTCTTCGTCAGTCGAACTAAGAGTAGGTTTAATATTCTCATCGATGTTAATTTCATAGTTACGATCTGTAGCGAATTCAACAATCTTACCTAAAAGACCAAATGCCATTGTCTGAGATCTCCTACAAAATAGTCGAATTTTTCCATCCCACATCTTATTGCGATAACTTGGAATGAACTTATAGCCTTCAGCGAAGAACGTAAAATATTCTTGTAGCTCCATCAATACACCACTATCATCGCTAGATATGTGTATTTTAGCTTCATTAACTTTACGAATATTGAGCATGTTCTAAATATTATTAAGTTACGCTCCAGATGTAAACTTTTTAAACTCTAAGATATTCTTAATGTTTGTGTGTCTCCATCTCAAGTTGTTCATAATCTCTTCTAGAACTTCTACCATCATTTTCTGATAATCGATTTTACCTGCTACTCGAATGATATCTTCATCAGAGTTATAATACATATCCATATCAGATTTGAGTGGTTTAGACATACCATTGAATGGATCATATTGCCAACCAAGCTTATCCATTTCTTCTTTAGTCATCTTACCACTAAAGTACAACCACTTATTCTTACGAAGCTTATTCATCTCCGTTTCATTTCTCTTTAGTTGTAGCTTAGCAAGTGTAAAGAGCTCTAAGTATTTTGAGTGAAGCTTAGCTGACTTCGTTGTTTCTTCGTCAAGATTAAGATCATCAATCTTAACATCTTCACTCCACATTTTTAAAATTTCATCAAGTATCATAATATAAAAGTATTTATACTACCTGATTAGTTCGAAATAGTCATACCTGAACGACACATTGCTCTGAAGATATTCGATATCACTTGCTTGAGTAGTGAACTCGACACCTCCGAGAGAAACTGGAATCGCATTAACAAACCTAATTTGTCGATTGAGATTGTTATGACTTGTAAGAATACTCAATATAATATCATTAGTAACTTGAGTATCGCTATCAGCAGTTTCCTTTATCCAATTGAATACTTCATTATAGTTATTCATATCTTCATCGACCGAGAATGTTACTTCAAGAGAATCGAAATTGACTTGATCGCCGCTCACAAATCCTTGTTGATTTTGAAAACTAGAACTTACTTCAGCTAATGACATACTCGGAAGAGAAACTGTTGTAATGAAGTACTCTAGGTTATCGAATTTAGGTGATTCGATCGATAGCTTGAATCCTGTAGGAGATAAGAAGTTAAAATTATTAGTTAGGCTCATGTCTATATTTATACAAAAAAAGTGGAGATCCCGAAGGATCTCCACTTAAGATTTGAACTAGATCAATTATCCAGCAACATTGATGTTAGTTACCAAGAACCTACGGAAGTAAGAATTCGATGCATCAACACCAACACCGGTAGCTGTACCGACGAATGGATTTTGTTGCATACCGTAACGAGTCTTGAAAGCAACCTTCGGTTGGAATGTGCTTTCATCAACTGCACGAACCATAGTGAGTGGTACGTATGGGCAGTAGAAGAGACCAGCATCGTATGCGTTAGTGCCACGATAGCCAACTGTTACATAATCAGGACCTGCATAAGGATCAACATATACCTTCATGCGACCATTAAGAACACCTGCAAAGGTGTTACCAGTTGCGTCAACTTGAAGATTAGTTGCGAGAGCAGGAGCGTAATCCAAAACGCCGGCAGCTGCAAGAGCAGAAGCAACGTTAGAAGAGCAGATAATGAAGTTACCTTTACCACGACGAGTGGTAGTTGCAATCTTATTAGCTTCAACTTCGATTTGGAACATCAAGCTCTTGAACTTCTCAACAGCCCAACGGCCATCAGCATCGGCACTAAGGTCGAATGTGTCAGTTGTACCAGGAGTAACAGCACCGTTAAAGCCAACGATAGCTTTAGCATTGATTGTGTTGATAACTTCGCGATTGATTTCAGCAAGGATTTCAGTCGAGAGGATGTTAGCAAGCTCAGATTCAGCATCCAAGTTATGGATAGCCTTCAGATCTTGAGCAAGCTCCATTGTGTATTCAGCTTTAAGACCACGTGTCTTAGCTTCAACAACAGCTTTTTCGATTGTGAAACCCATGTCACCGAAGGCTGTACCACCAGCTGCACCAAGTGCTTCACCAGCTGCAGTAGTTGCAGGAGCAGCGAAAGCTGTATCAGGCTCGTCGAGACCGAGAGCTTCGGTATCAGCAGTAGTAACTGTGGTAGGAGCAGTGTCATTGTAACGTGCCTTCATCGCGAAGATAAGACCAGTTGGACCGGACATTGGCTGAACACCTGCTACATCATAAGCGATGAGGTTAGGCATTGCACGACGTACAAGGGAGATAAGAACTGGATCGAAGTTAGAAACTGCACCAGTTGTTTGATTATTTTCGTTAAGTTCACCGTACTGAGCGCGCTCTGCTTTAAGAGCTACTTCAGTGTTTTCGAGGAGCTTAGCGGTAACAGCCTTTTTGTAGCTGTCTGTGATAGGAGTGGCGTCAGCATGTTCTAGTACTGGAGCCCACTTTTTGATATCTTGTTCTGCGTTAAACATATTATTTATTTTCTATTTGTTGGTTTTTGGTGGTATGAATCACCGTTAATTTACTTGATTTGACTTGTGATTGCTGAGAGGTATGACTTCATGTCTGATGTCAATTCTGCTTGAGAATCAACTTCACCTTCAACAATGATTTCTGACTTTGAATTATTTTCTTCAAGGACGATTTCTTCTGACTTAGAATTAGAAGCGAACATCGAAGATTTGATTGTTGCAACTTTCTCAGCAAAAACTGCTTCAGATACAAACTCAACTTCTTCAGTGAGCGATTCGAGTTTTGCTACTTGAGTAGCTGCAAGATCTGAAGATTGTTCTGCAAGGATGTTCTTTCGTGCAAGATCTTCTACTCTTTCTTGAAGCTCTATATTAGTGCTTTCAGATAGTATAAGTGAATCTTTTACTTCTTGAACTTCTTCTGACAGTTCGTCGAATAGATCTACTTTGCATTCAGGAACTTCGATGTAATTCTCAACAAACAATTGCTTGAGAGAACCGATGAAACCTTCAGCAATATCTGTACGAAGCTTAGAGTCAACAGCGACTTGATTATCTTCTACCCACGACTCAACCACATAACTGAGGTAATCATCGATCTTGGTGATAAGACTTTCACGTACTTCTGTAACTTCTTCTACAAGGTCATTTGCATACTCTTCAGCAAGACGTTCCCTTTCGGCAACAACTTTTTGAGAGACAGCAGCTTCAAACAATGTTGATGCTTTAGCCTTGAAGTCTTCGGTTAGATTAGCTTCACTTTGGATAAGGATGGACAAATCTTCGTTTACTGCAGATTCTTCCATTTCTTCCTCTTCCTCTTCTTCTTCTACTTCCTCTTCTTCAGATTCTTCCTTTTTAGATTCATTCGTAGGTTTCTGTGATACAATAACACTTTCTTCTACTTCTTCTTCTTCGGAATCTTCTTCATCAGATTCTTCTTTCTTGGATTTGGCGCTTTCTTCCATTTCTTCCTCTTCTTCAGATTCATCCTCTTCGGACTCTTCTTCATCAGATTCTGTTTTGGACTTCTTGCCTTCACCTAGGAGAATACCTTCGATTGTCTCAGAATAGCCTTGTTGTTCAGTAACTTCTTCGGCAGATGTATCCTGCACAAGCTCCTGATCTTCAAGCAAAGCTTCTTCTGTGATGTCTTCTATAATATCTTCGGACATAATTTGTAACTTTCTTTATTAGATTAGAGATTGGAGAGGAAATCTTGCCAAATACGTTCCTGAGCCTCACTTAGACGCCCGGAAGATACTCTTTTGATTTCTGTCTCATAACTTTCAATTTGCTGAGGCTTCAGAAGACCATTGTCCCATATCCATTCTACACCTTCCATAATACCTTCAACGAAGGCAGATGGTGCAGAGGGATCTTGAACAATATCAATTGTATTAAGGATAAAATCATCCTTAACATATGACTTATTTTCTCTTCTCTCAACAGTACCCATACCACGACTTGAAACACCTAACTTACACCCGCCTTCGACGAGACCTTTCACGATTTTACCCATTGGCGTGTCTAGTATCAGTGCTTTTCCAACAACATTATTACCGTTCCAATTAAGTTCAGTAATACGATGTGAAACTTTATCTAGGTTAATTTGTGGACCTTCAGGGTGATTCAATTCACCAACTGCTCTTCCAGTTTTAACCTGCTCCTTAACATACTTGGAAGTTGCTTCTGTCAGTATTGCTTTAGGATAAATTCTATTGTTGCGATTTTCTTGCTCCGCTTGCATGAATACACCTTCGATAAAGACGTTCTTTTCGCCCTTATCGTTTGCTTCTGTAATGTATTCGACTTGATCTAAATGCTCTGTAATTAATTTCATATTACGATCTTGATTGTTCGATTTGTTGACCTAATTGAAAGAGATGAAAATCAGCTGTTCCCTTCTTGTAGGTGTTCTTCTTCTTAGGATTATCTTCTCCGTCCTGATATGCTTTATTTCGAACAAGAGCTTTAGTTAAAGTACCGCTGTCGTATATCTTACCAAGCAAATCATCGACATCGCTATCTGAGATTTTAGAATCTCCACCTTTTAAAAAGTCTTTTGCGCTAAGCGCTTCATCGAGTTCAACCGATTCACTTACTTCTTGAGAATTGAATACTGTTGATGTAAGATTGACCTTACGAATATCGTATGCCTGTTGAATCTTTTCACCCATAGCATTATGAAATGCTTGTTGTACGCCTTCTGCATCGTTAGTGACTAGTGCGTTAAAAAGTTTTTCTGTCTGTTCCATAGTTCTATTTATACAATTTGTGTTTTTGAGTTGTGTTATTTATGTCATTTCTTCCTCAGTTGGAAAAAGATCTTCTCTGAATTCTTCTGGATCTACACCAAAAGATTCACATGCTTCGTTCAATGAGTCAAAGTATGTCCACCCATCGACTGGGTAATCATATGTGTCCTTTAGACTAATGTCCAAGGTAAAATTCTTATTCTCTAAACGAGTAGCAAAGATCAATACTGAGTGTTCTGTTCCGACTTCTAGTTTATAAAATCCGTTTTCTTCTTCCATAATTATAATGATATTGTCCACCCCTTATTGGTTGCTATAAGTTTATCAGCAGCTGTCAAATCAGCAGTGTAACTATTGTACCTAAGATCAATAGTAGCAGAATGAGTTATTGTGCATAAGTGATTAAAAATATTTAGTATTGCATCTCGATCCAAACGAATATAGCTCAGTATAACAGAATGTTTAAATCCTGTTTCATCGGTAGGTCCACCTGGAAAATCAATATACGCTAAGTTTCGACAAGCCTGGAACGCGTAGCTCAAATCGCCAGAATCATTAGTATAAGACCAATCTATACCGCTTATTTTTTGTAAATCATAACAATTTAAAAAACATCTAGTATATTCGCCATCGGTCGGACCTGCTGTCATTCCAACAATAGTAACTTCTCTTAACCGATAGCAATTTTGAAAGGTATAAGCTAAAGAAAACGATTGAGTTAAAGCTGATACGTGTATTGGTGGTAACTCTTCTAAATAGTAACACGAACTGAATGTTTGTCTTAATCGTGTGCAATTTGTAAAATCGAGATATGTGTATTGCGAACTAAACCGCCTTATACTTTTATGCTGAAATGTGGCGAATAAATCATAAACCTTACTAAATTGACCTATATATGGAAATACTGCTATGTTCGGGAAATAGGCGGCGTATTCCCCAAACGCAAGAGACATATCAAACAGCGTTGTTTCTGGCTGTTCTATATTTAAAAGAGACCAATCTTGAATACTATTGCAACCATTAAATGTACCATACAACCCATATAGAGCCTGACTGCCTCTAACCTTTGATATATTAAAGCCTTGCGGTATAGCTTTTAACCTTGAACATTGTAAAAACATTTCTCTTAGCCTTACTTCAGAAACAGTAGTGCTTATACCCATATACGGAATATGCTCTAGAATAAAACAGTTTCGAAACGTTCTATAAAAATCAGTACAGTTTGGAAGGTCACCAAATAAACCAGGCGGTAAATATCTCAAACTATGGCAACTTTGAAAAGTACCTTGCATGTTGGACGTGTTTTCATCAAACCAATTTTTGTCTGGATTTGCAAATTCATCTGGTATGGCCTCTAAGCTATGACATTGAATAAACGCGTTTGCGAGTGACTTATTATCTTCTCTCAAATACGGCACTTCTGGTATTGATTTCAAAGATCTTTTGTAGTAGTATAACGTAATGTAATCTGTTAATAGGCGATTATTTGGAGTGTTTCTAATAGCAATTTGTTCACATAACTGCTGAGGATACGTTGTACCCATTCTAATTCTAGTACAATTTGATGTACTAATAAACATATCTAATATCGCTGACCCCCAGTAAGTAGTAGCACTAGTAGCTGGCCCCACCTTATTAAAGTCAATCATAGACCCAAATTTATCTCCGACAGCTGTAGGTGTAAGCTCAAATCGTGCTTGTCGATATCCTCTAAATTCTGTATTGGCAGGTAGATCATTATAATCATAAACATGAGTAACATTCGAATTTGAATTCACTGTTTCGATATTGCCGTCACCCCAATCAATAGTCAATGCATTTGCACCACCAGTAACAGTGGTACATAAAAAAGATAACCAACTAATAGATTTTAGTTCATCAGGATAAACAGCTATCAAACCTATAATTTTTTCTGGTACACCTTCTGGTTTATTTAAATCTAACCATTCGCTTGGCCGTACCCACGGATCAACCATAGTATCAAGAACAAGATCACTTGGAGCTGAACGTGGTACATTACTAGGACCCGTTACTGGTAAAAAACTCATACTACGTTACCTCCTAAAAATGCATAATCAGATGATTTAAAAATAATCTGCGCTTGACCATATATTCCAGCTATACGATTTGCACCATTAAAGGAATTGAATCCAGATAATCCAACACCCGAAGCGAATGTAACACTGTTAATAGTTTCAGCTATAAATGTTACTGTATATCCAGAAACTTGCGAAGGCACTGTAATGGTAATGGGTGTGGTATTTTGTAATAGCACTGTTGCTCCGTTATGAGTTGAAGATAGAGTAAAGTCGGCCGTTTCTGTTACAAATGAATTCTGTGTTAATGTTATTTTTTCAAATGTTGCGGTACCAGTAAATTCTGGATTA
>Ga0206130_10004097_pt1 | contig 18274 bp, 20 predicted proteins | sample Helgoland_Spring_9_FD_148637 | JGI IMG/M metagenome (GOLD analysis project Ga0206130, IMG submission 148637) | Pelagic subsurface seawater microbial communities from Kabeltonne, Helgoland, North Sea - Helgoland_Spring_Bloom_20160512_1 | ecosystem: Environmental > Aquatic > Marine > Epipelagic ... | reverse complement strand
TTGTTTTTTTTTTTTTTTTACTTTTTATAGAAAAAAAAAAAGAAACAATTTTAAAAATTGATTAAAACATTTTTACCTTTTTTTTAGAAAAATGTCATTTATTTTGGAATACAAACCAATAGGTATGACACCTAATGAACAAATGGAAATATTAAAAAAAAAATATAGTATTGGTAAATTATGTTTTGTAGGAAGACTTGATCCTATGGCTCACGGCTTAATGATGTATCTAATAAATGACGAATGTAAGCTTATGAATAATTACTTATCTAGTAAAAAAACATACAAATTTAAAATATTATTTGGGATTGAAACAGATAGTTATGATATCCTTGGTAGAATCATAACAAATAAACATAGGATTATTGATGAATCAGCATTAGTAAATTTACTAAAAACTCTTAGAGGTCAACATAATCAAAAATTTCCACCCTTTTCTTCAAAAAGAGTAGGTGGAAAAGCTCTATGGCAACATATGAAAAATGGCACTATAGATCAAATAGATATACCTTCGAAAAAGATAAATATCAATGAAATAAATCTTAATAAATTTGGAATAATAGATAAAAAACAAATTTTAGAAATTGTAAATTATAAAATTAGTAATTTAAAATCTGAAGGTTTTAGGAAGAGTGAGATTCTTTCTGAATGGACACTTATAGAAGATCAATCTTATTTTTTAGGGGAAATAACAGCGGATGTATCTTCAGGAACTTACATTAGATCTATATGTCAACAAATAGGAAAAGATTTAAATTCAGTTGCTATAGCTTTTGATATATTGAGAACAAAAATAGATAATTATCAATTATAAACTATATATTTTTCTAATATTATTATATATGTTGTCGTCAATCCAAAGAGGTGCTATATTAGCAATTTTTCCCCTATTAATGTTATTCCTTATAATATTTATGCCCACTTTTAAACTATCTAAAGTTTCCCTAAATGAAACAAAAAAGTACTATTGGAGAAAATTTAGTATATTTTTAATGATAGTTTTCTTTTTTCTACTAGTTTATGGTTGTATAATTTTATTTGATAAAAAATAATCCATATTTTATAATTAATTTATATCAATATTATATGGAAGATATAAGACTTGAAAAATTAAAATCAAATAAACCTATAGATAAAACAAGAATTACAGCATTTTTGATTTTATTTTTATTAATAGCTTTAGTATTTTTTACAATAAAAAAATACGGACAGGGGTTTATCACATTTCTAATATTTGTATTGCTGCTTATGATACCAATATTTATAATGTTTGAAGAAGATATTGTAAAAACATTTGGATTTAAATATGATACAAAAATAAAAAAAAATAGAAAAATCAACAAGAAAAGGAATAAAGCATACCAAATGATGACATCAAAAACAGCAAAGCAAATAATTACCATAGTGTTAATTATTTTATCAATTATAGTTTCAATAGTTTTATTGTATAAATCAAAAAAATTAGATCAGACTATACCTATAAACAAACGTAAAATAATACTTTTTCTAATAATGTCAATGCTTTTAATGATTAACTCGGGAACTTTGGCAATGGTTTATTTATAAATATAATTAAATATATTTATTTTTTTTGAACGCAAAAAGAATTTAAAGAATATTCTTTAAAATGTTATTATACAATGACATATATTTTAGAAGTTAAAACAGTTCAAGCCTCAGCCTTTAGAATACTTATTGAAGCATTAAAAGAAATACTAACAGATGCTAACCTTGAATTTGATGAATCGGGCCTTAAAATCATGGCTATGGATTCTTCTCATACTGTACTAGTACATTTAAAGCTTAATTCAGAAAATTTTGAAGAATTTACATGTAAAAATAAATTAATTTTAGGTGTAAATATGATTAATTTATTTAAGTTAATAAAAACAATGAGCAATAATGATACCTTAACATTATATGTAGAAGACGAGAATCAAAGCGTTTTAGGCATTAAAATAGAAAATAGTGAAAAGAACACTACCACGAGATATAAACTTAACTTGATGGATTTACATGAAGATAATATTCAAATTCCGCCAGCCACTTTCGAATCAGTAATAACTATGCCATCAGCCGATTTTCAAAAAATATGCCGAGACATGCATAACTTAGCAGACGACATTGAAATTAAAAGTGTTGGATCCCAGCTTATGTTTAATTGTACTGGAGATTTTGCTTCACAAGATACATGTATTGGAGAAGCAAATAGTGGGATGTCATTCATAAAGAATCAAAATCCAGATGAAATTGTACAAGGGTTATTCGCATTGAAACATCTTGTATTATTTAGCAAATGTACTAATTTATGTAATTCAATAGAAATGTATTTAAAAAATGATTATCCTTTGATAATAAAATACACAGTAGCTTCTTTAGGATCTATTAAATTATGTTTAGCGCCTAAAATGGACAGTTAATTTTTAGAATTATGAGATTTATATATACTATCTGAAATATATAAATTAGGTATTTTTGTCGATAATAGACTATTACTTGAATTTTTACTATCATTATTCCAAATTTTAATTATTGAAAAATTTTTTTTTGGACTAATAGAAATACCATTAATAGACATTGTATATCTTTCTGATTTGGTGATATTTTCACCTAATAAATGTACACATAACTCCTTAAATATAGAATAAATATCTTTTTTACTAATTTTAAAAGACCAGCTACCTCCATTCTTATTAGAATTATCTTCCCATAATGGATTAATACCAGCGCGCATAACAAATAACATAGAATTTTGAATCATATTTTCGGAAACATTATTAAATACGATCCAAAAATCCTCAACATTAGAAAAATCACAAACTTTTTTATACCCATTTATACTCCAGTCATTGTCATCTAAATCATGATACCATAATACCCATTTTGTATTTAAGTTATTCATACCTTGTGTATTATTATAATAATTATTGAGTTTCAATTTTTAAGTCATTTTTTTTAAAAATAATTAATAAGCTACCACTTCTTAAATTCCCTGAATCATCAATAATATCCCATTTTAAATCTAAGTTTTTTTTTTCAATTTCAAAATTTATTAGTTTTTTAGCTTTTAATAACTCTATCCAAAAATCATTATTATTTTTTGATAAATCTAAATTATCATTAAAATAAAGAAATCCATTTATATATTCTGTTAGGTTTATTTCTTGTAATGTATCATCATTTTCAGAAATAACTAAATTGGCAGCTAATATTGGATTTAAAAAATTATTGACATTGTTTAGTTTATGTTCCAAGTCGCCTTCATACTTTCCAATTAAAAAATAAGATCTATCTCCTTTTATTATTTCTGTAATTGATTGATTGTTTATATTTAAATTATTAATGTTTTTATCATATTTTAAATACTGTTTTAAATTATTATAACCTTCCTCGATGTAGGTATAAACCCTTAATCCATTAAATAATAATGAATTTTGATTACAATATAGATAATACGCAAAGCATCCACTCGCAAGCACTAGTGCCATTATTTATATTATTATATTTTACTTAAGTATTTTAATTTATTAAAATAGCATCTGCGTCAAAATAATCTTCACATAAATCTTTTAATTTTTCATTATCTATATGGTGGAAATCACTATCATTTTTTAAAAATACGTAAACAAGTGTACCTCCAAAAAGGCTACTTAAAATAGAATTAATTATATCAGATATCATTAATGATATATAATATTTTTTTTTTATATAAAATGCCTTGAGTTATTATCTTAAATTGTTTATTTTAAGATATAATTGTCATTTAATGAAGCAAATTATTTTAAAAATCAGTAAAACATTTTCTCCATTTTTTTGAGAAATATGTTGTAGTAATTTCTTCCCCTTTTTTTATATCTTTTTTTGCTGTAACTTTTAGACTATAATTATCTAAATCACGTTCCTTTTCAGCATTTGGATTATCAGAATAGTTATAAAAGGGCAACAGTCCTGATCCCCCTGCCCATTTTGTTTTATCACTACTCCAAGTAAATAAATGAGGATTTTCATTTCCATCGACATTAAATAATGGGTACATTACACCTTTCTCAACAATTTCACCCTGCTTTATATCCCGCGATGCAAACACTCCATAACCGTATTGGCATTTTTTCAATATATTATAGCATTCATAAAGATCTGTCATGTGTTTATTAAAACATTTTTTCTTTTTTATGTCGTTTTCTTAAAGCATTTGTTTATATTTTTTTTAGATATTAATAATATGAAAATATTAAAATTAACAATTTTTATTTTTATAACAATTATAGTATTAAGTTGTATTAACGTAATTGATTTATCTAATTTAGATGAAATAACATTACTCTTAGGTATTTTTATAATTATAATAAATCTAAACAAAAATAATGAAGATGTTCTTGAATTTTTTAGAGCACCAATGAATTATAAAATGGGGGAATATTCAAATGTAAATTTAGTTAAAAATTACAGAAGAAGAAATTTATTACCAGCAAGTAATATACTAAATAAAATAAAAGAAGAAAACTGTAGTTGGATGAAAGCTCCTTGTAATGAACAATTAATCAATAAGGTTTACAATCTTAGAGGAACCGGTTTAACACAAGAATATGTGGTTGATCAAAAAGGACTTCCGAGTCTTGATGGAAATAGTAAAAAAAAAGATATGTTTATGTTTGCCTATAACCAATGTAAACCGGAATGTTGTCCCTCAACATATACATGTGATAACGGTTGCGTTTGTACTACAAAAAATCAAAGATCATTTATTAACCGTAGAGGACAAGTTTGATTTTATTATTTTATACAATTGATCAATAATACTATTATTCTTTATGGGCTTATCATATCTATTATGCCAATGGTAGCAGAATGAACCCTTAAAGAAATTATCAAAGGTATATTTTTTATCACATTTATCAAAAAAATTATCCCAGGACACGTTGTATGGATTTTTAATCCACGAACCATCAAACCAACTACAAGGTAAAACTAAATAGTCTATATTGGTGCTATAAGTTAAATTTTTGGATGTACGCCAACCTGTTTTTTGATTATGCAGAAAATCAATAATGTGTTTCAATTTTTCGCTTTTTCTATTTAGACTTATTGTTATAGCATTATTAGGATAATTACATTTTTCCCACTGATACACACATATTTCTTCTGAATATTTATAAAATATTGGATCAAAAGACTTTAAAAAAAAACAATCTAAATCAAACCAACAACCGCCGTAATTATATAACAGTAATAATCTAATAAAATCAGAATATTCTGTTAATCTATTTTTATACCCAAATTTTATATCATCTTTATACCCAAGACATTTTAGTTCTTCCTGATAATTAAAATTTATTATTTCAGCATATTTTAATATTTCTAAATTATATTTATTTTTTATATTATTTTCAATCCAAAGAACTATTTTGTTATTTGTATTTTTTACATTAAAATTAAAGCACGAAATTATAGAAATTAAATGTTTTTTACATAATACGCCTGACCAAAAACAATGAAATATCACCGGATTATTATATTCCCCTTCTTTTGGTACTAGTTTTATTGTATTATTAAATTCGGTTTCTTCTGTTAATAATTTCATAATTATAATAAATAATTTAATTTTACTTAAATAACAAATAGCATCTTAAAAAAGATTTAAAGATTTTATTTATTATTACTCTATAATGAATGATATGGAAAATACCCCGGCTGAAATAAATATAAATAAAATGGAGAATAACGAAATATCTCCAATAGAAGAAGATCTCGCATCAAGTAAAGATAGTATTGATATAGTAAGTGATATTGACTCTAATGAAGAAAAACCTTCAAATGTTTCTAATACAGAAACTTTATCACAAACAGAATTAAATGATTCTAACGTTAAAACTTATGCTTTTCAAGCTGAAATTTCACAACTGATGAGCTTAATTATTAATACTTTTTATAGTAATAAGGAGATATTTCTTAGAGAATTAATTTCTAATAGTTCCGATGCCTTAGATAAAATTAGATATGAATCCTTAACGGAATCTAAAGTTTTAGATACTGAAAAATCTTTACATATAAATATAGTACCAGATAAACAAAATAAAACATTAACTATTCATGATACCGGGATTGGTATGACGCACGAAGAGCTGGTTGGTAATTTAGGAACAATAGCCAAGTCAGGAACGAAAGCATTTATGCAGGCATTATCTTCGGGAAGTGATGTTTCTCTTATAGGACAATTTGGTGTAGGATTTTATTCAGCATTTTTAGTTGCTGATAAAGTATCAGTGACAAGTAAAAACAATGAAGATGATCAAACCTATACTTGGGAATCCACTGCTGCAGGATCATTTACTGTTGGAAAATCTGATCAAGATTTAACTAGAGGAACAAAAATGGTATTACATATTAAAGAAGATCAACAAGAGTTTTTAGATGAATCAAGACTCAAAGAAATTATTAAGACGCACTCACAGTACATAAATTATCCTATATCATTATTAGTCGAAAAGGAAAGAGAAATTGAAGTTGATGAAGAAAAGGAAGAAAAAGAAGAAAAGGAAGGAACTGTAGAAGAAGTAGATGAAGAACCTAAGAAAAAAAAAATTAAAGAAACATATAATGAATTAGAGCAACTTAATAAGACTAAACCACTTTGGACTTATAAACCTGATAGTGTATCCGAAGATGAATATAAACAATTCTATAAAACTTTAACTTCTGATTGGGACGAACCTCTTGCATATAAGCACTTTCAAGTAGAAGGACAATTAGAATTCAAATCAATATTATTTATTCCAAAAAGAGCGCCAAGTGATTTGTTTGAATCTTCTCGCAAGACTGATAATGTTAAATTATATGTTAGAAAAGTTTTTATTACAGATAAATGTGAAGATTTAATCCCAGATTATCTTAATTTTATTAAGGGAGTGGTTGATTCTGAAGATCTTCCTCTCAATATTTCAAGAGAAATGCTTCAACAATCAAGGGTCTTAAGAGTTATTAAAAAAAATATAACAAAAAAATGTCTCGAGTTATTCAATGATATCTCAAAAAAAGAAGAAGATTATAAAACATTTTATGAAAATTTTTCAAAAAATATAAAATTAGGAATTCACGAAGACAATACTAACAGAGATAAATTAGCAAAATTATTGAGATATTATACGTCCCATAAACCCGATGAACTTTCTTCATTAGATTCTTATATTTCCCGAATGAGTGATACCCAAAAAGAAAAGAAAGAAATTTATTATATGACAGGAGAAAACAAAGAAGTTGTAATGAACTCTTCATTCACTGAAGGTTTGATAAAAAGAGGGTACGAAGTTATATATATGACAGATCCTATAGATGAATATTGTATACAACAACTCAATTCATATGATGATTATAAATTAACATGCATTACTAAAGAAGGATTTTCTCTTCCTGAAACAGAAGAAGAAAAAGAACAACTTGAAAAAAATAAAAAGGAATATGAACCACTATGTGAAAGAATTAAAAAAACTCTCTCTGACGAAGTTGAGAATGTAATTATTAGTACAAGATTAGTAAAATCTCCTTGTTGTATTGTTACCGGGCAGTTTGGTTGGACCGCTAATATGGAACGTATAATGAAAGCTCAGGCTCTGAAAGATAATTCTAATATGGACTTTATGAAGGGGAAAAAACACCTTGAGATAAATCCAACACACCCAATTATTAGATGTATAAATGAAAGATTAGATTTAGATTCAACGGATGAATTGATATATTTATTATATGAAACATCTCTTCTAGATGGTGGTTTTTCATTAGCTGATCCTAATTTATTCACATCAAGACTTCATCACATTATTGAAATGGGATTAGATTTCCAACCTGCTAAAAAAAATCATGATCAAATGTCTAATGAAAATTTAGAAAAATCAGAAGTATCTAATAATTTAAATGAAGAATCGGAAATTAAAGCTCCACAAGCAAATGTCCCGGATTCACCTCTTAAAAATTGTGAAACAATTAGCTCAGAAACTACACCAATGGAAAATAATACCAAAGAAAATGTAGAACATAACAATGAATTAACTACAGAAACTACTGCTGAAACTACTGCTGAAACTACTACAGAAACTACTGCTGAAACTACTGCTGAAACTACTGCTGAAACTACTACAGAAACTACTGCTGAAACTACTGCTGAAACTACTGCTGAAACTACTACAGAAACTACTGCTGAAACTACTGCTGAAACTACTATAGAAACTACTGCTGAAACTACTACAGAAACTACTGCTGAAACTAATGCTGAAACCACACCCACATCTGTATAAATGAAATTATAATCAATCTAAAAATATTAAACTAATTTTATAATTAATTATAAAATTGATTTATTATATGCGTCTATTTAAGTAATTAATACTAATGTCAAAAGATAAAATATTTACCGACGGACTACTTATTTTGGTAGAAAGTAATGAAAAAAATAAATGGTTTCTTGCTAAAAAATGGCAATCAAAAAAATTCATTGAAGTTATGCGATTTGGATCTATGAAGTCAATGGGAACTCCAAATCCATTGACTGAAAGCGAAATATTTTCCCATAATGGATACAATTACCAATTTGAAATTCATAATGACTGGGGTCCATGTTATATCAATAATATCAGTACAAATAAAAAAAGACAAATTACATATCATAATATTGGAAATAATGATAAATATAACTTATGCGAGATAAAATAAAATGTTTAGTAATATTATAATGACTGAAGTTTATGCGGGTATAATGAATAAAAAAGGTAAAAATCATAAATCAAAAAAAGTAAAATCAGGTAAATGTGTTTTTCCATTCTTTTATAGAAATAAAGAATACAACAATTGTTTAGATACTGGAAATGGTCCTTGGTGTCCTACATCACTAACAAAGAAAAATAGAGTTAAAGAATGGGGATATTGTGTTGAAAAAGATGTTTCTAATGCTGCTAATATTCTTAGCTCAATGAAAAGGAAAGGTAAAGGTAAAAAAGGAGGAAATAGAATGGTTCTTCCTTCAGAATATTTTGGGGTTAAAAGCGGTAATTATGTAGGAGGTAGAAAATCTAAAGGTAAACGAAGAATGGTTTTACCATCAGAGTATTTTGGTGTTAATAGTGCTAGATATACTGGGGGATCAAAGAGAAAACTAAGAAAAAGAAAATCACAAAAAAATAAATAACACAATAATTTTTTATTTACGTAATAAATTTACATCACCAAATTTATCATCTACTCTACCAATAGGTGGAAAATATTTAGTATTATCTAAATATTTAGTTGGATAAAATGCTTTTTCTATAGAATATTCATGATTCCAATTTGTAATCATCTTTAAACTATGAGGTGAGTTTTTTAAAATGTTATCATTTTTATCTTGATTTTCATTTACAATCTCGTCAATTTCCTTTCTTATATTAATTAACGCATCAATTAATCTATCTAATTCTGTTTTTGATTCACTTTCAGTCGGTTCAAACATAATTACGCCCGGGCGTGGCCAAGACATAGTACCTGGATGAAAATTGTAATCAATTAATCTTTTTGAAATGTCATTTTCTGTTATATTATGTTTTTTAAATTCCGAAACATCTAATATAAATTCATGACCTACTCTATTATTTTTATTAACATCTTTTATTGTGTAATGTTTATCCAAAGAATCTTTTAAATAATTTGAATTAAGTATTGCAATTTCTGAAGCATATTTTAGATTTTTGGATCCCATCATTTTAATATATAAATAGGGAATCGTTAACAACGAAGCACTACTCCAATTAGAGGATGTTATAGAACCAATTGATAAAGGATTATTTTCGGTTTGGAATATATTATTAGGTAGAAAATCTCTAAGTTTATCATTGCATAAAATTGGACCCATTCCAGGTCCTCCTCCTCCATGCGGAATACAAAATGTTTTATGTAAATTTAAATGACACACATCCGCTCCTGCCAAACATGGATTAGTTAGACCTACCTGCGCGTTCATATTTGCTCCATCCATATAAACTAATCCGCCATTATTATGTATAGTATCGCAAATTTCTCTAATATTATCTTGAAAAATTCCATTGGTGTTTGGATAAGTAATCATTAGACAAGCTAAATTTTGTTTATTCTGTTCTACTAATTTTAAAAATTGATCATAATCATTATCTGGAAACTTAATAATTTTAAACCCCGCTAATTTAGCACTAGAAAAATTAGTCCCATGAGCCGAATCGGGTATAAGGCAAATATCTCTGTTATCTCCATTTTTATTATGATATTTTCTTATACACAAAAGCCCAGAATATTCTCCCATTGAACCCGAATTTGACTGATATGAAATATTATTAAATCCGGTTATATCCTTTAAATCTTCTGATAATTCGTCAAATAACTGTAAATATCCCTTCACGTTATCCAAAGGTATGTATGGATGATGACCAACTACAGACTCCCAAGTTAAAGGCTCAAGTTCAGATACCGAATTTAACTTCATAGTACAGGAACCTAATGGTATCATACCTTCGCACAGAGTATAATCTTTTTTTGTTAAATTATATATGTATCTAGTAAATTCTGTTTCTGTATGATATTTATTAAATATATCGGATTCTAAAAAGCTGTTATTTCTTAAAAATTTTTTATCTAGATCAGATGGATGATTATTATAATATTCAATTGAATTTTTATTAAAAATTTTGTCCTTCTTGAGAGACTCTGATATTGTATTTAAAATATCCAAACAAGTCCTATCAGTAATTGTTTCATCAAAACTAAATATTAGTTTTTCCCTTTCTTTTCTAACATATATGTCTCTTTCTTTCAAACTATTATATATCTTTTCTGTTTCATTAACTTCTAAACAAATTGTATCAAAATAATCTTGATGTTTAATATTAATCCCTAAATCAATTAGTCCATAATTGACTATTTTAGCCTTATTATGAGTTAATTTCGAAATATTCTTTAATCTATCGGGTCCCATATAAATTGCGTATAATGCCGAAACATTTGCTAATAAAGATTGAGATGTACAAATATTACTATTGGCTTTATCTTTTTTAATATGCTGCTCTCTTGTTTGAAGAGCTAATCTATATACTTCATCTCCAAGTATATCTTTAGATTTACCTATTATTCTTCCAGGAACATTTCTTAAATATGATTTTTCACATGCTAAAAAAGCTGGATGAGGGCCTCCAAACCATAGAGGTATACCTAATCGTTGTGTTGTTCCGAAACAAATGTCCGCTCCAATTTCTTTCGGAGATTTTAACATTGTCAAAGATAAAATATCACTTGTGCAAGATACTAAAATATTATTATTTTTACAATGTGTAATTATATTTTCAGGAATCTCTATTGATCCATATGTATTCGGATATTGAAACATTATTCCAAATACTTCAGTTAAAGAATCTATATTAATTTTTTTAAAATCCACAAATTCAACATCTATATTTGAAATATTAGATCTTGTCTGCAGAGTACTTATAATTTGCGGATGTAAATTTTTTGAACATAAAAATTTGTTTCTGTTTTTTTTTTCAATATTATAACACATATTCATTACTTCAACAGCCGCTGAACTTTCATCAAGTAGTGATGAATTAGCTATTTCTAATCCGGTTAAACTTGAAACCATAGATTGAAAATTATATTGACATTCCAATCTACCCTGAGATATTTCAGATTGGTAAGGAGTATAAGCTGTATACCATTTTGGATTTTCTAAAACATGTCTTTTTATTGGAAACGGTAAAAAATTATTGTTGTACCCAAGACCCATTAAAGAAACATACTTATTATTATTTTTCATAATTTTTTTTAAATTTAGTAATGATATATCTTCAGACATAGGTTGTTTAAAAAATAATTCATGTTTTTTAGCCATAGGCATAACTTGACCTATAAGCTCATTAATAGAATTTGAATTTACTACATTTAACATCGGTATTAGGTCCTTATTTGTAATACCAATATGTCTTGTGTGAAAGTTATTTATCGATGTTTTAGAAAATCCAATAATCCGTGAAAATCTCATATTGTATAAATTAGAATTACATTTAAATAATTATTAAAAATTTTTTTTTTTTAATTATAGTTAAAAAAAATCCCCCCCCCCCCAATTTATACTTTTTAAAAAGTATAAAAAGTATAAATTATTATGGTGTAAAAGTATAAAAAAAGTATAAAAATTCTTAAAAGAAATGGCATCAAAAAAACGAAAAGTATAAAAAAAGTATAAAAAGTATAAAAAAAGTATAAAAAAAAGTATAAAAAAAGTATAAAAAAAAAGTATAAATTTAAAAGTATTTTTATTTAAAAATAAAATATAATATAGATTTAATGACGTATAATTGTACAGTTTGTGTTTATGCTACGGATATAAAATGCAATTTCACTAAACATATGAATACAAAAAAACATAAAAAAAATATGGAGGGACAATCTCATACAAAAAATGTAGAAAAGAACAAAATAGTAACTGAGTATGATTTTATAGGTATAAAAAAAGAACCCCCAAAAACCCCAAATGACCCCAAAAAAACCCCAAATGACCCCAAAATGACCAAAAATAATGCCCATTTGACCCCATTTGACCCCGAAATGACCCCAAATGACCCCGATTTATACAATTTACCCAATTGTGATAATAATACTTTTGGGACTTCTTATACTTTTATGGAAAATGAAAAGGGAAATACTAAATGGGTATGTCAACATTGTAATAAAAATTACTCAAAAAAATGTCATTTAACCCGACATCATAAAACATGCAAACTAAAGTATATTCCTAATTATAAAGCATTATATGAACAAACCTTAAACGAAAAACATAAATCAGAGGAGAATAAGGATAAAGTAATACTTCAGTTAACAGAACAATTAGATAAAGTATTAGATAGAGTTGGAGATACTCATATAACCCAAAATAATATTATATTAAATTGTTATGGTAGTGAAAGCTTAGACCATATACCCGATAAAAGAAAGTTAGAATTATTAAAGATTCCTTATGCTATGATACCCAAAATGATTGAAGAGGTTCATTTTAATAAAAATTATCCTCAGAATAATAATATCTGCATACCAAATAAAAAGGAACCTTATGTTAAAGTGTTTTCGGATGACAAATGGGTGTACAAAGATAAAAATTTTGCTATAAAAGATTTAATTAATAAGAATTATTTAAGATTAGAAGATTTTTATAATAAGAGAGGAATGACAGAATTAGATAACAATCAAAAATCAAGATATACCGAATTTCAGCATAAAAAAGAAGATGAGAATTGTACAATTGTAAAAGAAGTAAAAAAAAATGTAGAATTAATTTTGCTAAATAACGTTAAAAATTAATTTATAAATATAGTATATAATATGGCACAATTCAAGAATTATAATAATATTATAAAAGATGATTATAATAATGATTATAATAATGATAATACTATGAATAATGTAAATCCTATCAATAAAAAAAATAAAATAAAACCTGTATTAGATTATGTTCCATCGATAGCTCTATCAGATAAACAAATGACAAAAATGGAGAGATTTATTCAAAGACATTATATTTTAGTTAATGTTTTAGTTATTGGTTTATTCCTATATTGTTATTATTTGGATATTGAATATAAAACTTTTAGTATGAAAAATTGGGTGACTAAAATAATACCAAATAAATATCTCAATTCCAGTTTGAAAATTTTTGGCGCATACGGACTTATTCAGGTATTTGCACAAGATGTGGGAGTTAAGACAGGGAAAAACCAAAGAAACTTCGTTCAATCGTCGGTGATTCAATTTATTATATATTGGGCGGCAGCATATGCTTTAACCGATGACAGAAGTGAGGCATTATTTGGCACGGTACTTTATTTTATACTTAAATACATATTTTCAAATAATGAAACCTCACTTGTTTGTTTTGAGAAAGTATAAAATTTAATATTGATATATAATATGAGCGTGATTATAGGATCCGGTTTAATATGGAATAAATCAAAATGTTCTAAAAATTATATTGTAAACGAAAGAAAGATAAATGAATGTTTAAATAACATAGCGGAGGCTTTTAAATCACAAGGAATTCAAGTATATAATATTTATATTGATTATGGTTTTTGTAATTTATTATGGATAAGAGATATGTTTGTAAACATAAATAATCAAATCTTAATATGTAAATGCACACAAGACAGTACTGAAAATGTAGATAGAAGTAATGAATATAAAATAATAAAACAAATTTTTCCTAAATCTATAGTGTGTCCTTACAAATTAGAGGGAGGCGATATTATAGAAACAAAAGATGCTTTATTTTGTGGAATTGGAATAAGAACAAATTATCAAGGAAGTAAATTTATTAAAAATTATACAAAAAAAAGGATAATAAACATTAAACACTCTGCTTTACATCTAGATTGTTGTTTTATGGTTTTAGATAAACTTGTATTCTATAGTAAAAAATACATTAAAAAATTACCAAAATTTATTTATGATAACTATAAAATAATAATATTAGAAAATTTAATTTCAGATACAAATTTATCAACTAATATCGTAAGAATTAAAAATACCCTACTTATCTCTAATAATCGTAAATTTTATAATTTACGAGAATATTTGAAACATATTGGTTATAAACTAATAGAGATAAATACTGATACAATAATGAAATTTGGAGGATCAATTAGATGCGCTTCACAATGGGAGGTTAATATATAGTTAGGTTATAATACATAAATTAGGAATTTCTATTGTTTCTTCAGTTTTTATCTCTTTGCATTCATTGATATCATATTCTACATTTGTATATTTATATTGTTTTAGTGTCTTTTTTTTTATTTTATAAGGAGGTTGTAAGTTAATTGTTTCTATACATTGTCCATTACTATATGTTTTGTAAATAAATCCTCCATAAGTTTTTACAAAATATTTATTTATTATTACCCATTGTGAATTATATGTAGTAATTTCTTTTTCTTGGAATTCAATTATTTCTTTTAGTTCTTTTAAATTATAAATTTTTATATTCTTTAGTTTTTCATACCATATTTTACAAACTAATCTAGAATTTAAATATGTTTGTGTATCATTAATTTTTGATAGAATTAATTTAATAACATTGAATGGTAATTTTAATGTTTCCATAATTTATTATATTAAAAATATTTTATTTATAAAAATAGTTTATTATAACTTTTTTGTATATTTATATTATAAATGTTAGAGATTTTTAATAAATTAAAAAACTATAGAATTTATATTATATTTTTCATTTTACTAATAGTATTTTTTTATATTTATTGTCTTAGAAACAATAAGTCAGAATTTACGGTAATAACTCCTCAGTGTGTTTACGGAGCTTTAAAATCAAAATCAAATATATTAATAGTAAATGTTTTATCTGAAAAAATGCCGGTGTTTATAGGAGGTCAAAATTATGATAATAGGTCTATTACCAAAACAGAATTTGAAAATATAATTAGTGATGACGGCATTCCCAAAAACATTGACCTTGTTATTTTGATGTGCGCGGGATGGAGTTGCGGAGCAGCTAAAGCATATTTTAATGAATTGTCTCAAAGAGGGATTGAAACTAAAAATATAGTGGATTATGCTGGAGGAATTCATGAATGGTGTTTGTACAGTAAATTGAACAATTCGGAATTTAAAATTTTCAATATTAATGATACTGAATTATCAACCATTGAATTAAATGATTTGCTTAAAGAAACAGCACATTCTTATAAAAATAATTTATTAATCAATTCAAATAATAAATATTCAAATTATTGCCGATTAGGAGACCGATTACCTAATTTTTTTTAAATTAGAAATAAAATAGTTATTTATCAGCTTGATATATTTAAATCATTTTTATAAAAATGTAAAGTTATAAAAATAATTTAAATATATTATCTTAATAATACTATATGTTAGAGCCAAATCTAAAAAATCTTGCAGAAAAGTTTAATTGTAATAAATTAATATGCCGTAAATGCTTTTGTCGGTTAAATAAAAGAGCTAAAAATTGTAGAAAATGCCATTCTAAAGATCTTAGAATTAAAAAACAGTTAAAATAATATTCATTTGATTTTTCCTTTTAAATTTTAATATTAAAAATTATTAAAATTTAATTGTTTCTAATATTAGAAAGAAAATAATTAAAGAAATAAATATAAAATAAAATATGAAATGTGAAAATTGTGGAATTAAAAATTCACCCGAAAACAACTATTGTGGTAAGTGTGGAGAAGAACTGAATAATGAATTATTATGCGAAGTTTGTAGAGAGATAAAAAAATGCAAGTCATTACCTTGCGGACATTCTTTTTGTGAAGAATGTTTAGAAATGGTATACTCTACTAATAAAAAATGTCCTAAATGTCGATCATTATTTGAACAGTGCACTAAATGTCAAGGATTTAGACTATTTAAAGGAAGATGTTTAGATTGCTATGGCAAACATAGCAAATATTTGTTAATTTGTAAATTTTGTAATTTTCCATACAATGATTCTCCAATTAATGATTTTTTACTCGAATGTATAAATTGCAAAAGAAAATTAATAACTACAATTCCGATATTAAGTGATCATTATGATTCCAGTAAGATAATCCATAAAAATGAAATAAACCCGGATTTTAAACTTGTATGCTGTAAATGTCTATCATCAAATTTAAGTGTAAGAATAGATGAAAATATAGTATTTAGAGATTGCAATAATTGTGAGAGTAAAAATGTAAATACTATTGAAATAAGTACTAAAAATTTATTTAAATTGGAAATTATAAATAAACATATTGTAAACCCAACATTAGTTAAACTATGCAAAACATGTTTTTCTGACAAAGTTTTAAAAATATGCGATTCAAAAGATCCTAACATAAAATCTTTTTATTATTGTAATAATTGTTTAAAGAATAATAGTGAATGTTTACTAGTACCTACCATACATAAAAAATATTATCCACTTCTTAGTAAAGATGTGGTTAACCCTACGATGATTAAAATATGTAAAAAATGTCATTGCTGTTCATTTAAACATATCGATAAAGATAAAATCTATTGTTCAAATTGCAGTTCTTTATGTTTAGATTTTCATAAAATTCCTCAAAATCACATACACTTGTATCCAATAAAAAATATTATTGAAAATACTTAAGAGGTAATAAATAAAAGAATAAATGTCCACAAAAGAAAATGAGGGAGATATCCTCTTTGACGAAGATGTTTGTCCAATATGTTATGAGCCAAATCTTGATTATGAGACAAAGTGTTGTAAAAATAAATTTCATAAGGAGTGTTTAGACTTATGGAGAAAAAGAAGTTTTACATGTCCATTATGTCGTAATTGTTCTACAAATGAATTTAAAGCTAAATATAATAAGGTAGATTATAATTTTAAAATCTTTAACAGCCATATTAGTTTAAATCTTAATAATTCTGTTTATCCAAGTTTTATATTCCCTTATACAAAAATTAAAAGAGTAGAAATTAAAAAAAAAAAACTGATAATAATGATAAATGTTAATAATTTATTTAAAGAATTGAAAATTCACATCTATAAGGATTTATTTCCTTGCTTTGAATTAGTTAAAACAAGTATTTTGGACGAATATGCTATTATAAGTAATTATAATTGAAAAAATAAATTTCTTTCTTTATAGTCAGATTGTTTTGAAAGACGCACGTCTGTTAAAGTTGTTTTATCAAAATCATTACATATCGGAGCCTTTGGAATTGTTATTTTCCAAGAATAATCTCTTCTATCTCCTGAAAGTTGTTCATTGCATATTATCTGTTGTTTTCTGTAATGTTTATCAATACAAGGAGCTCTTGTAGACCATACATACAAATTATTTTCTACCTTATATGGTACACACAAAACGTCGTTATTTAGTGTCATTATTAAGTTATTGCCGGCACACGCTTCTGATGTGTATGTATCTATCCATATTTGTTCTTTACCTAAAAATGTATCAATAATTTGATATATTTTATTACTATTAATCTTTTTTTTTGAAGAATAGTATTTTACTATTTTTTTTTTTTGTTTTTTTGTTGTTTTTTTAGGGTTTCTAGTACCATACAATGAATTTTCTAAATTTTTAATTGCTATAATTGTTTTGGCTTTCTTTAATTTTTTATTTTTTTTAAATATCCTAACATATTCATCAAAAATTCCTCCTTCAATATTTTTCAATTTGTCTATTTCTTTACCATTTAAAAACCTAATTTCATGGCATTTATTTTTAACATCTCTACAAACTTGAATATAAGG
>Ga0206130_10004091_pt1 | contig 18285 bp, 4 predicted proteins | sample Helgoland_Spring_9_FD_148637 | JGI IMG/M metagenome (GOLD analysis project Ga0206130, IMG submission 148637) | Pelagic subsurface seawater microbial communities from Kabeltonne, Helgoland, North Sea - Helgoland_Spring_Bloom_20160512_1 | ecosystem: Environmental > Aquatic > Marine > Epipelagic ... | reverse complement strand
GCAGCAACTCTAAGGCGTCCAAAATGATCTTTATTAGAAATTGGTTTTTGCGTTAATTTTGTAATATCTCTAAATGTGATAAGACCTACTAATTTAAAATTATCATCAACAACAGGTAATTTTTCGATTTTTTTCTTTTGAAGAATAACCTCAGCTTGCTGCAGAGAAGTACCTTCGGAAGTAGTGACTAAATTTTCAGTGGTCATAATCTCTGTAATTGGACGATTACTTTCCTTTTCGAATCTTAAGTCTCTATTGGTAACAATTCCTTTTAAGAAACCGTCTTTATCTATAATAGGTATACCGCCAATTCGGTGCTCCTTCATACTCATTTGTGCATCTCTAACAGTTGCATTTAAAGGCAAAGTCACTGGGTCGATTATCATACCACTTTCTGCACGTTTAACTTTTCTAACCTTAATTGCTTGTTCCTCAATGGTCATGTTTTTATGTAACACGCCAATGCCACCTTCTCGAGCCATGGCTATTGCCATTTTACTTTCGGTTACTGTATCCATTGCAGCTGAAATAATGGGAACATTCAGCGTTATATTTTTGGTGAATTTTGTTTTTATACTGACATCACGTGGTAATATTTCAGAATAGGCTGGAATTAAAAGGACGTCGTCGTAAGCAAGACCTTCGCCGACAATTTTGGATAGATGTGCATTCATAGCAAATAGCTTATAATTGCATGCAAATTTAAGATTTTTTTAATTGAAAAAGGCACAATGTTATTTTATTTAAAAAAAGAACACATTTAGTTATAGATATTAGGTGAATTATTTCAATAAAACTCTTAATACATCAGCAAAATTCATTTTTTTTTAAATTTAAAACACTGTAAACCAATTGTTTAATTTTTTTATTTTTATTTATTCTAAATAAACTTTGTGAAACTAAAATTCATTTGTAGATTTGCAACTGAAATCAAAGCTTATTTTTAATCAGTCTAAATAAAATGAAAAAAACACTTACACTACTCGCCTTAACAGCTATAGGGATTATAAACGCCCAACAAGGACCAACTTCTGTTGATTCCATACAACAACTAGACCCTGTTTTTATTAATTCACAGGTCATTTTCGGAAGTAAATATGAAGCCAAAAACAGAACAGGATCGTCTTTCTATCTTTCTCCAAAAGAATTAGAAAAATTTTCACATTCAGATATTAATAGAGTTTTACGTTCTGTACCGGGTGTGAATATCTATGAAGAAGACGGTTTTGGATTACGTCCAAATATAAGTCTTCGTGGGACTTCTCCAGAGCGAAGTGCAAAAATATCCATCATGGAAGATGGGGTTCTTATAGCTCCTGCGCCTTACAGTGCACCGGCAGCTTATTATTTTCCATCCGTTGCTAGAATGCAAGCTGTTGAAATTCTAAAAGGAAGTAGCCAAATACAGTATGGTCCTTTCACAACCGGCGGTGCTATAAATTTAGTAAGCACTCAAATTCCAAATCAATTTGAAGGGCGAATCCAAACCAATTATGGAAGTTTCAACACAAGTCAAACACATTTAAAAATTGGAGATTCTAAAACCAATATTGGTTATGCCGTTGAATATCTAAACAACAATTCGGATGGCTTTAAAAATTTACCGAATGGAGACAATACAGGTTTTGATAAAAATGATGTAGTGGCTAAGCTAAAGCTTAGAAGCAATCAAGATGCCAAATACAAACAATCTCTTGAATTTAAATTTCAATATTCAGATGAGACTTCTAATGAAACATATCTAGGTTTGACTACAGATGATTTTAAAACGAATCCTTTTAATCGTTATGCAGCGTCCCAAAAAGATCTAATGACTAATGAGCACCAACAGTTTATGGTGACTCATAAAATTGACGTTTCTAAATTCTTGCAAATTACAACTAATGCATATCAAAACGATTTTTCGCGAAACTGGTACAAATTGAATGATGTAGTTTTTGATGGCAGCAAGCAGAAAATTTCTAAAGTACTAGATAAACCCCAGGATTACCCTAACTATATGGCTATCATTAATGGGACTTCTGATTCAGAGGCGAATGCCCTAGTTCTAAAAGCCAACAATAGAACATATGTCTCTAAAGGAATTCAAACCAAATTGGATTTTCATTGGAATAAAGGGTCTGTGTTTCATGATGTTGAAATTGGTTTGCGCTACCACTACGATGAAGAGGATCGTTTTCAATGGAAGGATGGATACAATATTACAAATGGCCAAATGAATTTAACTTCTGCAGGAATTCCTGGAAGTGATGCTAACCGCATCAGTAAAGCTACTGCGTTTGCAGGGTCTGTGCTGTATAAATTAAAATTCAACGCGATCACTATAACTCCTGGATTACGTTATGAAAACATTGTTTTAGCAAGAGATAATTTTGGATCAGATGACTTCAATAGAACTGGAACTGAGCTTTCTAGTCGAGAAAATAAAGTGGCTATTTTTATTCCTGGTATTGGGTTCAACTATAAATTTAATAATTCAACGTCTCTGTTTGGAGGCATACATAAAGGGTTCTCGCCTCCTGGAAATACCGTTGGACAAGAATCTGAAGAAAGTATAAATTACGAACTAGGTTCAAGGTTCAACATCAAAGGGTTGCGCATACCGTTGGACAAGAATCTGAAGAAAGTATAAATTACGAACTAGGTTCAAGGTTTAACATCAAAGGGTTGCGCGGAGAGCTTGTTGGGTTCTATAATGATTATAGCAACCTATTAGGAAGTGACTTAGCAGCTTCTGGTGGTACAGGATCATTAGATCAGTTTAATGCTGGAGAAGTTAGCGTAAAAGGAATTGAATTACTTTTAAATTATGATTTACTAGAAACAAACAACACTTTTGCACTACCAATCTCATTTGGCTATACTTTTACAGATACCGAATTTTTAAACAGTTTTGGTAGTGACGATGGTTTATGGGGAGAAGTTCAACGCGGAGACGAGTTGCCTTATATTGCCAAGCATCAATTTAATACTTCTATAGCTTTAGAGCATGCAAAGTTTGAACTTAACTTGAATGGTCGCCTAAATGGAGCCTTTAAAACTGAGGCAAGTGCAGATGCTGTTAATTCTACAAATGGTATTACATCCAATTTTATAATTGATTTTTCAGGAAAGTACCATGTCACAAAAACATTCAGTGTATCTGCAAAAGTGATAAACCTTTTAGATAAAACTTATGCCGTAGCCAAAGTTCCTGCTGGCCTACGCCCAGGACATCCCTTTGGAATCTATGGAGGTATTGACTTTAGGTTCTAAAACAACTATAAATATTCAAAAGAGCCGTTAGTTTCCTAACGGCTCTTTTTATTTAATGATATACTGAAAATATTTTTGTGGCTTCATTATAAGCACTTTCAAAACTTAGAGCATTAAGCGCTGTATTAGCTTTTTGAGCAGTAAAGTAGGATAGTAATTTTTCTGTGGGCATGTTGCCCGTTAGCTCGTCCTTAGCCATGGGGCATCCACCAAACCCCTGAATTGCTCCATCAAAACGAAAACACCCCGCTTTATAGGCGGCATCTACTTTTGAATGCCAATGTAATGGATTGGTATGCAAGTGCGCTCCAAATTCGATATGAGGATACGCTGGGATTAATTTTGAAAATAAATAAGAAATACTTTCTGGAGTTGAACTCCCTATGGTATCACTCAACGATAAAATTTCTACACCCATAGCGTTAAGGCGCTCTGTCCATTTGGCAACAACATCTACATTCCAAGGATCTCCGTAAGGATTCCCAAAAGCCATAGAAATATAAACCACAACGCGTTTGTTGTGTGCTTGTGCAATATCTAAAATCGATGCTAAGGTTTCAATAGATTGCGCAATTGTCTTATGGGTGTTACGCATCTGAAAGTTTTCTGAAATTGAAAACGGATAGCCTAAAAAATCAATCTCTTTATGAGCAGCGGCAGCTAAGGCACCACGACTATTAGCTACAATAGCTAATAATTTACTTTGGGTTGAACTTAAATCTAATTGGGACAAAACCTCGGCCGTATCCACCATTTGAGGAATGGCTTTTGGAGAAACAAAACTCCCAAAATCAATGGTATCGAACCCTACACGTAATAAGGACTGAATGTACTGAACTTTCTGAGGGGTTGGAATAAATGCTTTGAGACCTTGCATGGCATCTCGTGGGCATTCAATTATTTTTAGTGGTGGTTGCATCCAATTGATTCAGACTCTAAAATTACTACTATTTTTTGAAACAGCGCCAAGGAATAAATCTAAGTATGCACTCTTTTGGGCAAAGAACGTTTATGAGTATAAATGATCATGCAAAAATCTTTCAACACCTTAAAGGTACGTTCTAATCCATATTTTGACACCCCATTAAGTCGCGGATGATGAATAACCGGAACTTCTTTGATCCTAGCCCCGTTAAAATGGGCGTTAAGTGCCATAAAACGATGTAATTCGTCATAAAGCGGAATCTCTTTTGCGGTTTTAGAGGTCATAATTTTCAAGCCACAGCCCGAATCTCGAATGGATAGCTGAGTGGTTTTCATGATCATATAATTGGCAATTTTAGACGGTAATGTTTTTAGAATTGAATCTTGTCTATTTTGGCGATAGCCAATTACGCCCCAGCCCGAATCTCGAATGGATAGCTGAGTGGTTTTCATGATCATATAATTGGCAATTTTAGACGGTAATGTTTTTAGAATTGAATCTTGTCTATTTTGGCGATAGCCAATTACCATATCCCAACGTTCATTTTGAATGAGAGTTAACATTTTTGGTAGGTCTGATGGATCATTTTGAAGATCGCCATCCATAGTTGCAATATAATGTCCTCGAGCGCTTTTTATCCCTGCAGCTAATGCAGAGCTTTGGCCTTTGTTACATTCAAAAGCAATAAGAATTTTGTGTGGATTTGAATGTTTTTCAATGACTTCACGTGTGTTATCGGTTGAAAAATCATCTACAAAAATAAGCTCATAGCTATGGTCTGAAAGCGTTTTTTCAACGGATTCAATCAATGCGTTAATGTTGTGTTCTTCATTATACACAGGAATTACAATTGATACTGTCGGACGAAAAGCCATGACTATATAAATTAAATATTTTGCCCTTGTAGAGTTAAAGTACAAGAATACTCATAAAATTATAAACTGGAGTTCAACTCGAGTGGTTAAGTTATAGAATTTTAAATCTACGCTACATTAATTTAAACAGAAAAACGATTACAGGCTTGTTTTATTACATGCCATAAAAACGACTGTTATCGCCTCTTTTGTTCTTGTTGTCAGGATTGAAATCAAATGTAATATACAGTTCAAAACTATTAAAGTCCGTACCAACAGGCCCTGTAGACCCCATGTCAATTGAGTAATTAAAACCGAGCTCTATTTGTTGGACAAAAAGACTTAATGAGGTTCCAAATTGAGAAATTGTAATCCCTTCGTAATTATTAACATGCTGATTAAGTCCTATAGAAATATTCCCTAAAATCACTTCTTGAAAAAGATCAATTCTAGACTGTACGCCTTGCATGGTAAAGGAGTTGTACAAAAACAAATACGAAAATGAAGGTAAAATTCCCTGATCATAAGGGTTTAGATCCAGTTCATATCCAGCTTGCAAAGAAAGCAATAATTCTCTCTTGTTTTTGGCTGTAGAATTAAAAGACGTATCTGGTGTGTTTAAATGTTTTGCATTAAGACCAAAAAATAAATTCTCACTATTATGAACAGAAAAACCTGCAGCTATATCAAAATAATTTATTTTACCATCAATATTTACAGGATCAATAGTAACTCCTGCGACACTTCCAGTTAATACATTGATTTGATCTTCAAAAATTAAATTATTATAATTTAAAGTACTGTTACCATAACCGATGGATACAGAAGGATTAAAGGTCCATTTATAGTTTAGTTGCGTTCTGTAGATATAATGTAAATTGGCGCTAGAGACAGCATATCCAAGACTATTAACATCTATGGTCTTAACGTCTAATGCCAATGAAAAGTCGCTTTGACTAAAAAAATGATTAACAAAGGCAAATTTTGTTTCGATTTTACTGGAATCATTAAACCCTTCGACTCCAGTGAGTACTCCAGCTTTGGAGGAGTCACCAAAGGCATAAAAACTTGGGTTTTGAGCACCCATAATTTTATTTTGGTTTTTTATGGTGTTGTCTTGAGCAAATCCAAGATTAGCAGCAAGGAGTACAACTCCAATATATAGAGATTTAAATTTCATATTCTGTATTATTTTATAAGTATAAATTGACCGGTTTTCTCAACAACTTTTCCATCAATAGTTGTTGCCATTACGTAGTATTTATAATTTCCATTTTTAGGTTCGTCATTTCCTTTTTTCAATCCATCCCATCCCCAATTGGAATCTAGAGCAGAGACTTCTGAGGTAATTTCATAAACTACGTTACCCCAACTGTCATACACATACATAGAGACTTCGGTAAAGCCAATTAATGAGGCTCTAAACACATCATTAATACCATCACCATTAGGAGAAAATGCGGTCGGTGTCATAATGTTTGCACCACGACCTACACTTATAACTTGAGAGACAGTTCGTGAACATCCCAATCTATTGAATACGGTAAACGTTACTGTATAAATACCATCTATGGTGTAAGAATGGAAAACTGTTTTGAAACTATCCCCAGCAGAATTAGGAACTAAATCTTCTGGATTAAAGAACACCTTAAATGGAGAGTTGTCTCCAAAATCCCAAACCACATAATCGTATTCGGCTGGAATATTATTAAGGTCAACCGTATTTGTAAACTCTATACTTTCATTAACATCTATAGAATTATAGGTAACAAAATTTAGTGATGTATATTCAAAGCCAGGAGATTCTATTGGCGTACTAATCTCAATTGAATTCCAACAGTTTTGATCATTTTTCACCTTAAGAACCCCAGATGAGTCTGTTGGATTATCAATTGCCAATTCGTAGGTAGAATCTCCTAAATAGGTCTGAGGTACTAAAACATCGTTATAATAGAACGTTAGACTAGGGTCTAAACTTGCTACCTTAATTCTAATATTTCCTGGAGTATCAGCACATAATGAATCATCTAATTCTACCGACTCAATATTAAGTGAACTGTAATCAAATATTGTGAATAGATATGGCGTTGATTCGCATGAATTACTATCTTCAACAGTTAGATAATATAATCCAGCTCTTAGATCACAGATATTAAAGTAATTATTATTCGCAACTGGAATTGGAGTTAATGTTTGGGACGAAGGATCTAAAAACTCTAATAAGAAATTGGTGTAAATTCCTGTACCACCAGTAAAATCAAAATTAGCACAGCCTAAACTTCCATTACACGACACATTGGATGTTGAAACTAATGAAATTTCTACAGGTTGAATAGCATCAATAACGTATGATTTTGTTGGAATTGCACATCCAAGACTATCCGTTCCACTAACGGTATAAACTCCAGGTTCAAGACCTGTAATCGTCGCTTGATTTTGTTGATATCCATTAGGTCCTGTCCAAGTAATAGCATACAACCCTCCTACACTTGCACCCCCTCGAATATCAATTGAAATCGCACCATCATTTGCATCAAAACAAGTAATTTGAGTGACTTGTTCATCAAAAATGGCAATCGGAGTTGAAACTGTTAAAACCCCAGTTTTTATTCGCGAACACGGTAAAGTTGTTATGGCATAATTAAATATACCCGACTCAATTGGAGTTCCCGAAATTGTTAATGTTCCTGAAGCGGTATCATAATTTGAAATGACACCTGTTGGCAACCCTGTTACAGTGACGCCAGTAGCACCTGTTAAGGCGTATACTATTGGAGAAATTGGCGCATTGAAATTAGTTTGACACAATTGCTGATCGTCCGTGCCTACGGCAGAAGTTAATTCAATAGAAACATTTGAATTAATATTGGTTATAGAGAATAATTGCGTTGCTACACATCCTGTTGTGACCACATTAAAATTAAAAGTTCCAAAGTTGACTGGCGTTCCAGAAACTGTATAAATTCCTGTACCAGCATCAAAATCTAAGACAAGATTATCTGGTAAATTAAGTGTTTCGATTCCTGTTGCTCCACCACCAATTGTAAAGGTAATTGGCTCGATACTTCCACTTTGACATATCGCTTGATTGATCGTTGAAGCTGCACTAGTCACTGTAATTGTAGCCTCTTGTCGGACATCTAATGTAAAGGATTGCGATGCTGCAATTCCACAAGAACCAATCGTTGTAACGATATAATTTTGAGCCACACTCATAGCATTGGTTGGTGTACCCGAAATAGTCACTATTCCAGAATTTACGGTATAATTCACGCCAACAGGTAATGCTGGTGAAATATTAACATCATTAACTCCAGATGATACTAAGAACACTACAGGATCAATTGGTGAATTCTGACATGTAGCCTGCGTACTGTTTGTCGAAATAAACGCTATATCTTGGTCTGGATCTACAGTTATAACTCCAGATAACACATTACTACAGCCTTGGTCAGAACTAATTGTATAGTTGTAAACGCCACTCTGTGTTGGTACCCCTGAAATAATTCCTGTTGTTGGATTAAAAGTAACCCCCGGAATGGTTGGTGTCATCACAAGGTTTGACGTTGCTGGTGAAATGGCATATTGAATTGGAGTTGCAAATGCAGTTCCCTCACAAACAATTGGATTAGGATCTCCAGAAACTAAACTAATATTAGAAACCTCTTTTATTTCTATCGTACCGCCATAAGTATCTGCACTACAAATTCCAAATGAATTCACCGTATAATTAAATGTTCCTATTTCACAAGAAGCGCCCGAAATTGTTAAAATATTTGATGAAATTGACCAAGTAATCCCCGCAGGCATTTGAGGTGTGAATTGCACATCTCCTCCGGTGGCACCGCCACCTAAGTTATACGAAATTGGTGCTAACGTATCACAAGAACAAAGTTCTTGATTTATTGTCGTTGGTGTCAACTCCGTAATTTCATCATTTGAATTCACAACAATAGAGCCACCGTAAGATGAATTACATCCATTCGTTGAACCAGCTGTATTAACTACATAATTAAAAGTTCCTGAGCTTGTTGGATTCCCACTTATGGTTAATGTATTAAGACTAGGATCAAAAGTTGAAACCAAACCTGAAGGCAGCCCTGTTACATAAGCACTTGTCGCTGAACCACCAATTGCATACACTATTGGATCGAGTGCAGTATCCTGACAAACAACTTGACTTACTGTACTTGAGTTCTGTGGAATTATAGTCCCTTGCTCTTGAACATCAACAAAAGCCTCATTTGGCAATATAATAGTTGTTGACGAACAAGCGTTAGGCGATGAGGAGTCCGACACGCTCAATAATGTAATTACATTGGAACCAAAATTTGCGGTTGAAATTGATACTGTTGCCGAATTTGAAGTACCGCTAGAAATGACTTGACTTACTGGATCTGAATTTACCTGATACGTAAATGTATAAGGCGCAACGCCGTTTGAGCCTTCAAAAGTAATGAAAGGTTCTGCATCATTTTCACAAACCAAATAGCTATTTAGCCCCGTAATTGTGGCCACTGGACTAGGATTTACAATAATTGTAAACGTCTCTGTGGATTCACAAGTTTGCCCAGCATTTGTATAGGTACCTGTCACAGTAACTGTTGCTGTCTGTGGCGTTGACCCCGTATTTACGGCTGTAAATGAAGGAATATCTGTTGATCCACTCGGTGCTAATCCTATAGAAGTATTATCATTGATCCATGAGTAATTAACCGTACCTCCTGTATTATTAGACATAAAAGTTATTGGCGAAGTCGGTGCTCCGTTACAGACAGATTGATCTGCTGGTGGTACTAAGTCCAAGACCGGATTTACCGTGATTAAGAAATCTTTAGGAGCGCCAATACAAGCAACCCCATCTTTTGTAAATATCGGTGTGACTGTAATTGTAGACACATTTGGAGCTGACCCCGTATTAAGTGCCGTAAAGGCTAAAATAGGGCCCGTTCCACTAGCACCCAAACCTGTACTTGTATTATCATTAGACCAAGTATAAGTGGTCGTACCAAGTGTGTTCAAAGAGGTGAAATTAATTTCTGTTGTTAATTCACCAGTACAAACCGTTTGATCTGATGGCTGAATTACATGAGCACTTGGATTTACTGTTATAGTAAATACTTCAGAAGGTCCCGAACATGAGACCGAACCGTTTGTGTACGTTGGAGTTACTGTAATTGTAGCTACAACTGGAGTAAATCCTGTATTGAATGCTGTAAAAGATGGAATATCACTAGCGCCATTTGCAACCAATCCAATAGTAGTATTGTTATTAACCCAGCTGTAAGTCGTTGTTCCACCTAAATTATTTGATGAAAAGCTTACTAAGTTTGTGTTTTCACCATTACAAAGAACCTGAGAAATTGGCGTATTCAGTTCTGCGGTTGGATTAACCGTGATGGTAAATGTTTCTGAAGGTCCAGAACAGCTTACTCCTGCATTTGTATAAATTGGAATAACCGTAATGGAGGCAACAACTGGAATGTTACCAGAATTCAAAGCAACAAAAGATGGAATATTACCCGACCCCGAAGCGCCCAAGCCAATACTAGTATTGGTATTAGTCCATTCGTAAGTTGTAGCTCCTGAATTATTAGCTGAGGTAAAATTCACGGAATTGGTAGAACCAGAATTACAAACCGTTTGATTTACAGGTGCAACAACATCAGCTGAAGGATTAACCGTAATTGAAAAACTTATTGGTGAACCTTCACAACTCTCAGCTCCGTTTGTGAAAGTTGGTGTGACTAGTATCGTCGCTACTGATGGAATTAAACCCGTATTAATTGCGGTGAACGAAGATATATTACCTACTCCACTAGGGGCCAACCCAATACTTGAGTTATTATTGGTCCATGTGTAAGTTGTTGTTCCGCCTAAATTATTAGAATTAAAATTATAGAAGAAAGAATCGCCATTACAAAGTACTTGTGCTAAAGGTTGATCCATTTCAGGCTCAGGATTAACTGTAATTGTAAATGTTTTAGGATCCCCTTGACAACTTACAGAACCATTCTCATAAAAAGGAGTCACTGTTATAATTCCTACAGCCGTGGTGTTCGAATTATTAGAAGCCACAAAAGGAGGTATTGTTCCTGTTCCTGATCCTGCTAATCCAATACTTGGATTAGAATTTGTCCATAAAAAGGTGGTCGTTCCAGAACTATTTGTCGTCGTAAAGCTAACTGCTGTTGTCGATTCGCCATTACATACAACTATAGGACTAGGTTGATCTACCTGACCTGAAGGGTTCACTATAATGGTAAACGTTTCAGATGGTCCAGTGCATGATGTTCCACCATTTGTAAATGTAGGAGTTACATTTATAGTGGCTACAACTGGAGCTGCTGTCGTATTAGATGCTATAAACGTTGAAATACTCCCCGTTCCTGAAGCTGCTAATCCAATACTTGTATCAGAATTTGTCCAGCTGTAAGTATTAAGACCTCCAGTATTTGCCGAGGTAAACGTTAGATCTGTAGAATCCCCATTACAAACAACCTGAGGTGCTGTTTGCGGATTCACTTGTGCCACCGGATTAACTGTAATGGTATATGATTTTGAAGGTCCAGAACAAATTTCTCCTGCATTGTCAAAAGATGGAGTCACCGTAATTGTAGACACTATAGGAGTTGTTCCAGTATTTGTAGCATTAAAAGCCGGCACATCTCCTGTACCACTTGTAAAAGTAAGACCGGTTGAAATGTTGTCATTTGTCCATGAATACGTAGTTGTACCTACTGTATTTGAGGAACTAAAGATAGTACTAGCCACAGGATCTCCATTACAAACCACTACCGAAACAGGTTGATTAACTTGTGCAGAAGGGTTAACTGTAATCGTGAAGTTTTCTGTAGCCCCAGGACAACTTACACCCTCATTGGTAAATGTTGGTGTAACCGAAAGACTTGCTGTTATAGGCGCATTTCCTGTATTAACAACCGAGAATACTGGAATCGATCCAACTCCAGATGCAGGAATTCCAATACTTGGAGTATTATTAGTCCATGCATATGTGGTGGTACCCACACTATTTGAGGTCGTAAAGTCAACGGTTGTGGTATCTCCATTACAAAGCATTTGTGATGCAGGAGGTATCATATCTGCATTTGGATTAACCGTAATTGTAAATACTTTATTTGAGCCAATACAATCTACACCATCGTAACTAAATGTTGGTGTTACTGTAAGTGTTGAGGTTATAGGAGTCGTTCCAGGGTTTGTGGTGGTGAATGATATGCTAGATCCAGAACCAGTACTACTAAGTAAACCAATTGCAGAATTACTATTTGTCCAGCTATAGGTCGTTGTACCAACTGTATTAGGAGTAGTAAAATTGATAACTGCAACATCTGATTCACAGAAAACCTCGTTTGAAGGTTGATTCACCTCTGCTGCAGGATTTACTGTAATTGTAAACGTTTCTGTTGGACCAGGGCAACTGAAACCATTTTCTGTATATGTAGGTGTTACTGTAATCGTGGCAATCTGAGGAATCGTACTTGTATTGGTTGCTGAAAATGCAGAGATATCTCCCGTTCCTGAAGCTGATATCGAGCCAATAGACGTATTATTATTTGTCCAAGCATACGTTGTCGTTCCAACTGTTGTGCTTGTGAATTCGATTTTTGGTATTAAATCACCTGCACATACAGTTGTTGATCCAATCGGATTCACTTGTGCTGATGGGTTGACCGTTATCGTAAAGGACTTAGGATTACCAGTACAAGGAACTAAACCATTTGTAAAGGTTGGTGTCACCGTGATGGTAGCAACTTGTGGAGTGCCGGTAGAATTTAAGGCTGTAAATGAGTTTATACCATCGACTCCATTAAGCGCTAAACCAATATTAGCATTATCATTAGTCCAATCATAAGTTGTTGTCCCAACCGTATTTAAGGTGGTAAAATTAATAGCTGATACTATTTCGCCTTCACATATGTTAAGAGATGTCGGTTGATCTATTTGAGCCGACGGGTTGACTGTTATTGTAAATGTTTCAGGGGATCCCGTACAATCCTTACCATTGAAGGTATAGGTTGGTGTGACAACAAGCGTTGCCACTTGAGGGATCGTAGAAGTATTAGTAACCGGAAATGACCCAATATTATCCGCAGAACCTGCTGCAGCTAAGCCTATACTCGTATTGTCGTTCGTCCAACTGTAAGTTGTGGTACCTGAAGTATTTGAAGTTGAAAACAGTATTGAAGTCGTACTATCTCCATTACACACTACTTGCGACGAAATTGGATTGACTTGAGCTGCTGGATTAATTGTAATTGTAAAAGTCTTTGAAGGTCCAGAACAAGAAATCCCTCCGTTATCAAACGTTGGCGTCACTACTATTGTTGCTACTTGACTAACATTTGAAGTATTGGTCATTGCGATATTTAGAATATCATCCGAACCAGTTAATGGTAATCCTATTGAAGAATTATCATTGGTCCATGTATACCCTGAAACGCCTCCAGTATTAGTCGTGTCAAAATCCACATTCAAGAAATCTCCAACACATAAATCTTCATCACTTGGTTGAATAACGTTTGGTTCTGGGTTTACAATGACATCAAATGTGATTGGATTACCAGTACATCCAGAAGAATTTGCAGGTAGTGACACCGAATAGGTCACTGTTATAGGTGCATTTGTAGCATTAGTTAAGACTTCACTTATTGTGTCTATTCCAGACGTAGCAGCTTCAATAATTCCTGCGACATTAGCTCTGGTCCAATTGATGTTTCCAGGCACATTAGAAGTAAAGGAATGATTAACCGTTTCTGCTGAACATAACGCAGCTACTGGATCTGATGAAGTTAAAATTGGATTCGGATTAACATCGACAGTAATTGTTTCTGAATCTACACAACCATCTGCAGAAGTCATTACAATATCATAATTCACTGGAATAGTAACTGAACTTGTATTTATTAAGATTTCGCTAATGATTCCTGTTCCAGCTCCAGCAGTATTTGAAATGCCAGAAACTACCGCTCTTGTCCAGCTAAAAGTAGTACTTGCTAATGCTGATGTTGGTACATAATTAAAAGTATCATCACTACAAATTGAAGGTGGAGTCAATGTACTCGTTAGCGTAGGTTTAGGTTGTACCGTGATCGCAAAAGCTGCAGAAGATGCTCCCAACCCACAAGAATTATTTCCTTGAACAGATAAATTTCCTGAAACTGCTGAGGCAGTAAATGAAATAGAAATTGTGTTGGTAGCAGTAGAAATTGTACTGCCATTAGGAAGCGTCCACAAATAAGACACTGCATTCGGAATTACAGTAGTCGTATAATCATAAGTCGACCCAGCACATACTATTTGATCACCAGAAACGATCCCCGTAGTTGGCAATTCATTAATCGTGATTGGTAAGGTAGAGTTTGGTCCACTACCACAGCCATTAACGCCATTTACAGAAACATTTCCTGAAACCGCATTAATGCCATAATCAACACTAATTGAATTCGTTCCTTGTCCAGAAACTATTGTAGCACCGGTTGGCACTTGCCATTCATAAGTAATTACGTTTGAATTTACCGGAACGGTATATACAACTCCCGAATTGCCTTGACAAATCGTATTTAAACCTGTTATAGCCCCTAAATTTGGAATTGTACAATTAATGGTTAGCGTTACAGAATCTGAAACTGTTTCTGCACTACAAGCTCCTACTCCGTTTGCTGTTAGTTTTAAGACTTCTGGAGTACAACTGTTACTGAAAGACTCATAAACAACAGGATTTCCTAAGTTAAAATTCCCTGACAAAGTTCCCGAAGTCGTCCAACTCGTAGCACTCGCATTATCAACTGCAGTTCCTAAAATTGTAAAAGGAGCAATTGCAGTTCCTGGAATGTAACATATGGCACCATTATCACCAGCTTCAACTGAGGGAAGCGCTTGTGTAGTAACTGTAATCTCTTTAACGGCATTGTCTGTACACCCTCCTAATGGAGTTGCTACAAGACGAAGCCTCGTTACTTCATTGCTAAGAATGTCTGTGCCTAAGCCTGAGTTAAAAATCCCAGTTGTTGGGTCTACATTTCCAGGACCATCAATAACACTCCATGTAAGCGTATCATAATCGGTTCCCGATCCGTTTAACGCAATGCCTGTTGTATTGCTAACACAAATGCTTATGTCAGTTGCAGAAACTGTTGGATTCTTAATTATGTTAAGTAACATAAAACTACTGTCTACAGCACAACTACTGTTTCCTGAGCCTGTAATTGTGAGGTACACATAGCCTCTATTTATATCATCTATACTTGGAATATATTCTGGATTTACAGCCGTTGGATCTGTAAATGATCCCGGCAAATAAGTACCTGAAGAGGTACCATTACTGTTTTCAGAACTTATCCAAGAAACAGACGTTGCACTTGAAGTAGCGTCTAATAGAGCATAAGATTCTGATTCGCAAATCGTAGCGTTAACCCCTGCAAAGACCCCGACACCATCAGCGATGGTAACTTTTATAACATCTGTAACAAATGTAGCACAAGCTGTATCGATGGTAACTTTTATAACATCTGTAACAAATGTAGCACAAGCTGTATTAGAAACTCTAATTGTTAAATACACATAGCCTAAATCGATGTCATCTTGTGAAGGTGTATAACTTGGGTTCAAGATCGCATTGTTCGTGAATACTCCACCTAAATAAGCGCCTGAAGACGAGCCGTCACTGTTTTGTGAACTCGACCAAATTATAGTATCTGCATTTGTAGCAATTGTATTTACAATATTGATGTTTGAGCTTTCACATATCGTAAAGTCAGCAGCAACCGACACTGTTGGTTGTGACTGAATGGTAACGGTCATAGTATCAGAAACATCTCCTGTACATGGTGCAATACTTGTAGCGGTTAGCGTTAATGTAATGACCCCTGTTTCACTAATTCCAGGATTATATTTTGGCGTTAAGGTATTAATTGTAGAGGCTTCAATACTTCCTGTTCCGTCATGAGACCAAGTAAACGTTGAAGCATTTGAAGTCGTAGCGCCATTTCCTGAAACGATGATATCTTCACCATCACAAAACAGTAAAGAAGTACCCGCTTCAACTTCAAGAAGCGGTTGTAAATTAACGGTAATTGTTTCAGATTGAACAGTTGAACAACCCGCTTCAGGAACGGTTTCCACTTTCAATAAAACAAAGCCATTTGCAATTTCATTGACTGAAGGCGTAAAACTTGGAGTTTCTGAATTCACATTTGTGAGAACGCCAGGCGTTCCAGATGCCCCTGTAACATTTGTCCAAACAATAGATGTAACGTTGCTGACGTCAATCAAATCTGGCAATGTAAATGTAGCACCACACATTGTAATGTCATTTGTTGTTGCAGTGAGTTCTGTTTCTTGATTAATAAAAATGGTCATGGTATCTAAAATAGCCACTTGAGAGCAAGCAGCATTAGGCATGGCTGAAAGTGTCAAAGTCACAGCGCTTGTATCATTAGAACCTAGAAGATATGTCGGATTAACTGTACTACTCGAATAATCAAAAGTACCATTTCCTGAAGTTGACCATGTGATACTGCTGTAATTACTAGCAGTTGCTGAACTTAAGATTACATCTGTATTTTCACAAATATCAAAAATATCTGGGCCTGCACTCACAATTGGATTCGCGTAAATTGTTAAGACCATCGCATCAGTTGACGAAGCACAGCCATTTGTAGACGTTGCTGTGAGGTCAAATTGAATCTCTTTGAATCCTGTTGCGGAATTAAAATCTGTAGGACCAGGAATGTAAATTGGTTGTAATGGATCTGCTGTAGACTGAATAATTCCACTACCGTTAGAAGTTATCCAAGAATACGTTGTAGAAGCAACTGGATCGACTACCGAACCTACAAGTTGAAAAGATGCAGTTCCTTCACAAAGAATAGCATCGACTCCTGCATCAACTACAGGCGCTGCGTTTATTTCTAGGTTAAAGCTATCAGATATTGAAACTGGGCACACTCCAGTGCCTACAGCTGTTAACGTCACTACAGCGGTGCCAGTCGCTCCGGCATCTGATGCAATTACAGGAGTTAAGGTGCTTTCGCCAGAAACAATCTGAGCAGGACCTGTAACACTCCATGTATATGTGAATTCATTTAAAACACTTGCTCCAACTACAGTATAAGTTTCAGTAACACATATAGTAGCATTAACACCTGCATTAACCACAGGATCTGCTATAATTTCTAATTGAACTGGACTAGACGCGCTTGAGCATGAGCCATCTGTTGAAGAGGCTGTTAAAATCAAATCTACTATTCCTGTCTGACCAGCGGCTGGTGTATAAATCGTAGCCAAAGCATTAGTTGGCGTAAACGTTCCTAATCCATTAGATGATGTCCATTCTACGGAACCATAATTAGACGCAGAAATCTCCGAACTTGTGAGGGTTAAAGATTCACCTTCACAAATAGTTCTTGAAGCTGGAACCACAACAATCGGACTAGGCACAATACTAATCGTTTTGGTATCCGTAATTGTTGTATTACAAGAATCATAGCCATTAACGGTTAGTGTCAAAATGATGTCTCCTGTAGTGCCTGGTGTTGGTACAATTACCGGATTTAAATCGTTTTGAGTTCCTGCTTGTAGTGTTGCAGGACCTGTTAAAGACCAATTAATATTTGTAGAAACTGAGGCATCGTAATTTGATGCAAAGGCATCATTAACTTGGTAAGAAACCGTTCCTTCACAAATGGATATGGGACCTCCCGCATCTGCAGTTGGATTGTTTTCAATTAACACTTCCAATGCATAAGAAACGTCTGGACAATTTGTATTAGAAAATCCTGTCATGGTTAGCGTTACTCGACCCAGGCTTAAATCTAAAGCAGAAGGTGTATATTCCGTATTTAGATTGGTAGGATCTGCAAAACCAGAAGTCGAAGCAGTAGAACTAGTCGACCATAAAATACTCGAGGAATCTGGCGCTAATCCAACTAATGCAATTGTATCGCCTTCACAAATTGAAGTCGGTGCTGTAAAACTAACCGTTTGTTCTGGGTTAAAGTTTAATGTAATTGTATCTGATACATCAAAGGCAGTTCCACAATCTGCTTTTGCAAGAGCCGTCACTTTTAAAACCACTTGTCCCGCAAATAACTGTGAAGCTGATGGTGTAAATGTAGGATTCAGTTCGGTTGGATTACTAAAACCTGCACTACTTCCTGTTCCATCAACGGTCCATAAAATAGACGCATATTCCGTAGCTGTTACCCCAGAAATTACAAATGGTTCTGT
>Ga0206130_10004086_pt1 | contig 18302 bp, 16 predicted proteins | sample Helgoland_Spring_9_FD_148637 | JGI IMG/M metagenome (GOLD analysis project Ga0206130, IMG submission 148637) | Pelagic subsurface seawater microbial communities from Kabeltonne, Helgoland, North Sea - Helgoland_Spring_Bloom_20160512_1 | ecosystem: Environmental > Aquatic > Marine > Epipelagic ... | reverse complement strand
GGGTTAGGTTTAGGGTTAGGGTTAGGGTTAGGGTTAGGGTTAGGGTTAGGATTAGCGTTAGGGTTAGGATTAGGGTTAGGGTTAGGGTTAGGGTTAGGGTTAGGGTTAGGGTTAGGATTAGGGTTAGGGTAAAGTTGAGGGTTAGGGTTAGGGTTAGGGTTAGGGTTAGGGTTAAAGTTAGGGTTAGGGTTAGGGTTAGGGTTATGAGGAGGAGGTAGATATTGAGATTGAGGGGGAGGGGGAGGGGGAGGGGGAGGGCAATTGTTATTGTTAGAATTCGATTCAAAGTATGGTTGTTGCAGATTTAATGGATTCCCTAATCGATGCCCAAGCTTAACTGGTGGGTTTTTTGATCCCATATTTATCGTCTATATAATAACACATCATATAAATAATTGTTAAAACATTTCTAAATCATAATAAAAATATTACTATGATTATATTAAGTTTAATGTTTCTATTGAGAGAAATATTCGCAACCTTCTCTTATTGGACCTCTTCTCTTATTGTCCCCATTTTTTTCTCTATTTATCCGCAGTACATACCCATAAACCCTTCTCCTACTTTAGGCCTTTGTTTAGGTCTTTCTAGTGTTTTAGTAGGACAAGTTACCACAGTTGCTTTCCATAGATATTATTCATATAATCTTTCCAATAATTATTCTCCTCATAAAACTTACGATTTTTACAAAGAACTGAGAGAACATTTATTTAGTCAAGAAGGTCTCATTATGTTTGCCGTTTATTTGACATTCACATGGAACTATAAGTTGATGCATGATTCCTATTACGGATTTTACGGAGGTATCATTTGGCCCCATGTTTTCTCTCAATTGATTATTCAAGATCTATTTCAATATGGAATGCATAGAATAGAACATGCTATCTATTTGTTTTATAGATTCACCCATAAACGACATCATCAATACACTTCACCAATCTTATTTGACGCATTCCGAGGTTCTTTTTCCGATAGTTTTTTTATGATTATTATTCCACTTTTCCTTACTTCACGGATTATTCATACGAATGTTTGGTCTTACATGGTTTTTGGTACCATTTATGCCAATATGCTTTTATTAATACACTCGGAATATTCACATCCATGGGATCCTCTTTTTCAATATTGCGGATTAGCAACATCTGCTTTTCATCGTGTTCATCATAAACTCTTCGTTTATAATTATGGCCATATATTCACTTGTTGGGATATATTTTTTAATACTTATAAAGCACCTATAGACACTGTTGAACAATAAAGTTTTATTTATCCAACATACATATATCACATAAACGTTAAAAACAAAATTTAAACACTACTAAAATCCGCTTTTTTGCATATTGCATTTACAATATGTAAAATTGAATCCGTCATATTATTATCCTCTTCATATAACTAACTAAGCAAACATGAATTACAGTAATCAAATTAATTCTACTTTTCAAAACTTACTGGATAATCAGATTCCATGGGAAAACCAGTTGTGCGGATGCAATATTAATTCCCATAAAAAAGATATATTACATTCTATTAGCGATTTCAAAATTCAATACATCGAATGCATCCGCAATGATGATGGAACGATTTCTACTGCCAACGCAAAAGTAGTTACTGTACATGACATTGATGACATCAAAAATAATGCCAAAGAAAAAGTATATTTGTTTAAGATAATCCCTTCTTATTATCAACTAAAATGGCACCATTATTGGGATCGTGCAGATGGCATTATTATTCGTAACTATACTACATTATTTCAGCATTAATATACATTTTTGATATTCCTTTTTTGTTTTATATTCAATTATTATATATACATATTGTAATATGCCAGAACCATCAAATATGACATACAGTACTGACTTTTATGTATACAAGTACATTTTGATTCCAATATCAAAAAGTATTTGTTTTATTCACCCAAATATCATTACTATATTGAATTTTGCATTTATGCTACCAATCGTTTATAATATCATTTACGATAAATCGTTATTGCAACTTATGTTTCTCATGATAACGCGACAGTTGTTAGACCTACTTGATGGTTCAATTGATCGTTCTTGCAAGACATCATCTGACTTTGGTGCATATTTAGATATTACTCTTGACGTAATCTACAACTACACAATATGCACTATTGTCATTGGAAAACTTATCACTTCAAAAAAATCAGAATTATTTTACATAAAAATTGCTTTGATATTAACTATATTAGCATGTGTTATTTACGGTTCAGTACAACTGATGAAAGACCGAAAAGTAAAATTTGGTACTTTCGCAAATGATAATTCATTAATTACCATAGTATTTGTATGTATTTTTATCAAGTGCTTTTTGTTGAACAAAAGTAAAAACATCTAGTCGAATATTACACCATAGTCTTGGTAATTAACAATATACATAAAGTTATATCTAGTTCTTATACTTCTACTGAAATACATGTCAAAATTAGAAACTTCGTTATTTTTTATTGATTCTTTATTCATTGATTTCTTTATTTCTTCATACTTGCTAGATGACACCATAATACTACTGCTGATAAATGGAACATTCCAATAACCTTTGTATTCTCTTTGCTGTATTTTAAAATAATCAAATGATCTTTTGTAAAAGCCATCACTCTCAACATCACCCCAAAAATTAGAGTAGAAATTATTATTTGTTCCTACAAGCATAGGTGAAACAATTTGGAAGTTACTGGAAACAAGTGTTTGGAACATATCTAAATCCGTGATTTTATGACTGATATCACCTATAAACCAATAGTCATAATCAGGTAAAACTGTATCTATGAGTTCTATATAATAATCTTTTATACTATACGCATCCGTTTTGCACTTTCTGACACTAATATCTAAATTATACTTTGTTTTGAGAGACTCGATGTGATTGTCTATATTTTCATCTGTCAAGTTCAACACGTTAAAACTCACTTTCGTACAAGGATATTTTTGTTCTAATAAATTATTCAAGTTTGAAATGTTCTTTATAGAGTCAATTGTCAGCATCACATATATTTTTGGTTCATCATTTTTATTCTCTAATTTCCTTCTATCTGTGTGATAATCCATATAACCATTTTTTACTGTATATTTGCCATTTATGTAATTGCAAAGTGAATTTAAAAACATCTTTGAATTTACACCACCATTCCCATGTATTATAAGTGGTCTTGAATGAGTCAAATCGTTTATAACTCTTGATTCTTTAAAATCAATATTGATATAATGAAAATGAGAACTCAATGTCTGAAATATTTCTGCGTTATAATCCAACTTTATACTTAATTTATGATTATTTTCTACAGAATCTAAGTACTCTAATTGATAATAAAGTTGATCATCGTCTGATGAATTTATTGGTTTTTCAGTAAGTATTTTCAAACTTTTTATACTTCCCATAAAACCACCTGAATTTAAATATCTGTAAGGTGAATCCAATGCTGGAAACCTACTATCAAGACTTGAATCCGGCCAAATTAAAGATTCAGAAGAAAAAAGAATGTCACAATCTGTTCTATTTTTTATTTCTCTATATTTTTCTCTCACTTCTTCTGGAGAAGCAGAAATAACAGCATCATAACAATCACTAAATACTATTAATCTCTCATCATCATCGTCAAACTGATTTAAGTATTCTTTCAATAATACAACTTTATGCCCTCCGCCAGGACCTTTGATCATATCATTACCTCCCCATTTTTCTCCAAAACCCAAACAAATAAAAGGAAAATTATTCACATGTGCACTTTCACAGAATCTCGTGTAACCATCTACTGGGTCTGTTCCAACGGTTACTACTTTTATTTCGTTATTGAAAAAAAAATCACCCATAATATTTTATTAATATGATTAATTTTAATTCATTTTACATTCTTTTATTGATTATATTAATAATTATTATTCTATTCATATTATAAATGAATATTCTTGTATTAGGGTCAGGTGGGCGAGAACATTCGATTCTACGGAAATTGAGAGAAGAAAATAATAATATTAACCAACTCTATTGTATTCCTGGTAATGCTGGTACAGCAACTATATCTAAAAATGTTGATATTTCTTTGTATGATTACCCATCGATTCTTCAGTTTGCTATAGAAAATAAAATCAAATTAACAATCGTAGGACCAGAAGGCCCTTTAGCTGGAGGAATCGTTGATTATTTCCAAGAAAATAATCAGCGCATTTTCGGTCCTAATAAATCTGCTGCAATGCTTGAGTGCAGTAAATTATATGCTCGTGATTTGATGAAAAAATTTGAAATCCCTCATCCACATTACTTCTCGTGTAGCGAGAAACGTGAAATAGAAGTTGCAAAAGAATTACTGGGAGGGTTGCCAGTAGTAATAAAAAATGATGGTCTGGCTGCAGGAAAAGGTGTTTTCGTTTGTCATACTGAAAACGAATATTCAAATGCATTAGTTCAATTATTTACAGAATCTGAGTGTAAAAAAATATCAGTAGAAGAATGTTTGCAAGGACCAGAAATATCGGTTTTTATCGCTTGTAACAATAAAAATTATATTATTTTGAATAACGCTCAAGATTATAAACGAGCTTTCAATGGTAATATAGGTCCTAATACTGGAGGTATGGGTGCTTTCGCACCCACTCCACTATATAATTCATTTTTGGACGAAAAAGTTCGTAAAAGAATCATTAAACCTACTTTACAGGCAATCGAATCAGAAGGAATGTCATATTGTGGATTTTTATACTTTGGTTTAATGATCGTTCAGAATGAGCCGTACGTCATTGAATATAATGTTCGGTTAGGTGATCCTGAAACACAAGTCATTTTACCACTAATGAAATCTTCTTTTTTACATTTGATTAATTCTACATTAGATAATACACTCGATAATTATGAATACAAAGTAAAACCTGGATTCAGTACTACTGTAGTTATTACTTCAGATGGTTATCCTTACACGCACAAAATTGGGCGTAAAATATATGGTTCAACAAATGATGATGCCATATTTCATTCAGGAACAAAACTCATTAATGGAACCACCTTTACTTCTGGAGGAAGAGTATTATCATCCGTCGGATATGGGCATTCTTTAAAGCAATCGGCACAAAATGCATATGCAGCAATTCAGAAAATCTATTTTCATAATATGTTCTATAGAACTGATATAGGAAATATCTCTCAGCCAAAGAAAACTTATGAAGGAAAGGTTAGACATGTTGAATATTTGGGAGATGACCTTTTAGTACTCATTGCAACTGATAAGTTAAGTGCATTTAATCGTCATATTTGTAACATACCCAATAAAGGACGTTCTCTCAATGAAATGAGTGAATGGTGGTTTAACAAGACAAAACATATTATTGATAATCATTTTCTATTTTGCTATAATGACTATATGATTGTAAAAAAAGCGGACCCCATAAAACTAGAATTTGTTGTACGTGGATATATAACTGGTTCTACAAATACAAGCTTGTGGTCCATGTATGAACAAGGTTACCGTCAAATGTACGGTATTAACTTTCGCGAAGGTTACAAGAAAAACGATAAACTCGATGATACTGTTCTTACACCTACTACAAAAGATCAAGACGATAAGCCTATTTCGAGAGAACAGATTATTGAAGAAGGTTATTTAACTGTTGACGAATATAATTTTATAGAAAAAAAATCAAAAGAACTTTTTCATTACGGAGAGAGAATTTCTTCTTTAAGAGGACTTACCTTAGTTGACACAAAATATGAATTCGGTAAATTACCGAATGGTCAGATCATTTTGATAGATGAACTACATACTTGTGACAGTAGTCGTTATTGGATTGGATCTACATTCAATAAAGAACCTCTCAAAATGGATAAAGATGTTATTCGTGACTGGATAAAAGAAAGATGTAACCCATATACTGATGTTATTCCTGAAGTACCACAATCACTTATTGATACTGTAGCTACAGTATATCAAAAATACAAGAAATATTTCTATTAAAAACTACCATCATGATGAAAATTGTATAATCCAGAATGCGTTGTTGATGCGTTAATAACCCTGCATCTTGTATTGGTAATACCCATGCATCTTCCTCACTTTCATTAAGCGAACAATATTTTTAATGATTTTGTCCTTTTCCATGATTCCCATCATAATAAACTAAAGGTTTATTAACATATACACTATTGGTATGTTTTAAAATATTTAACCAGCATTCCCAGTCTTGTCCTCTTCTTGTAAATGGCATGTTATTACATTGATTTAATAATTCTTTTTCGACAATAACAGAACTACATATAATACAATTATGAATTTTTGAAAAATCTAATGTCCATATTTTAGGGAATCCATTATCTAATAAATTACTACCTTTACTATTGTAAATATTTTTTATAATTTCATAATAAAGTTCATTATTATATTTTTTATATAATTTTTCAGGATTATATAATCCTCTTCCAAAATATCCATCTGTAGATGAGATCTTACAACCTGTTACTTTCATAGCATTTACTTGTAGTTCAATCTTATTAGGTATCCATGTATCATCATCGTCACAAAATGCTACATATTTTCCACTTGCTCTTTCGATACCAACATTTCGAACATAACCTACACAACCATATCCAAACTTCTTTTTCGATCCTTCCTCTAAATGAATTATTATAACTCCTTCTTTTTCCCAGTCATATTCGTAATATTCTTTTTCACTTGAACAATCATTTACTACAATTATTTCTAAATTATTATAACCGTTATTTTTTATAAACTGCAGATTATGTAATAAAAATCTAAATCTATTACATGTTGGTATTATTACACTTACTTTATCCATTATAAATTATATATTATGAATAATTTTGAATTTAAACTAAAACTAAAATTAAATTAAACTAAAAATAAATATGAGAAGATGTAAAAACATTTTTTATTAAATTTTGATTTTCCAATATTGTTCAATAATATTACCAGTATATCAAAAATACAAGAAATATTTCTATTAACAAATACCATTATGATGAAAATTGTATATCCAGAATGCGTTGATGCGTTAATAATCCTGCATCTTGTATTGGTAATACCCATGCATCTTCGTCACTTTCATTATGGTGCGAATGCCACCAACCAGGTGGTGTTGTAAAAACACTTTCTGATGTCCATACACACTTTATAGGATTTTTTACCCAGCCATTTTCATCTAGCTCAGGCCCCATTAAAGTATAAACAAGTGGTTCATTTTCAGATGATTTTGCTTTTATACACAAGTCTAATGCAACGCTATTATGTCTATGTGGTTTTTGATTCACTCCTGATGGTAGCATATTCAATAGTCCCCACATTGTATGTGTTAATGTTTTTGTATATTTTTCAGTAGCCTTATTTCCTAGCAATATACCCAATCTATTTTTATGAATGGCATTTTCATCTGATGCTATAATTTCAATCTCTTCAAACATTTTTTCTTTTGTGAAATGAGTGAGGTTAAATTTCTTTATTTGAGAGATAACTCCCAAGTACTGTAATAAGGGTTCGTCATGAATCCAATACATTGCAGTGTCTTCATGTGAATAGTGTATTATATCTTCCGTTGATGGTACTACAAAAAGATCGCCTTGCTTCCATATGACCTCCTCTTTTGACTTCTGTAGATTACTCTTTCCGCTACCGCGAATAATATAAAACACTTGTGATGTGGCATTCGCTTTTGTTTCGATACTTTCAGAACCACATATTTTTACAAAAGACGCAAGTAAGTTTGGACTTGTTGCTTCAGTAGGAAGTTTCATTACCGTGCTAAGATCAAATGGAATGATTCGAGTTTTTCCGGTTTTGTGCAATTCTGACCTATAAGTATGCACAGGTTGAATAGTAAGATTTATATTTGCAGCACTTGTATATTCATACATTCTAGCATCTTCCATTTGTTGTATATATATGATCATTCCATTTAGATTTGTTATAAAAAATTATTAACCCAACGAACTAAATGAAAGCAAAAATACTCGATATTGCGAAATTGAAAGTAGAAATAAATTTATTCTTTATACAACATAAATTTATTTTGCATAAATTATTCAAACATTCATAATGGAGACAGTTACTAAAGTCGTCGAAAATATTTCTATTGAGGTAAGTATTATCAAAATACAAGCTTGGTTTAGAGGCAGTATAGTTAGGTTGAAACAGTTGCCAATAATTATGTATTACATACAAAAATATTTAAAAAATCAAGTCTTTCAATTCTCTAACCAAAATGATGATGGAAGAATTAATAGTTGTATTGATGAGGACGAAGTTATTCGAATACTTACATATAAGTTTGGTGATAAAATTGTAAAACCTAAAATAAGAATGTGGTATGATATTTTAGTACGCGATTTTACATATGGATGGATTCCTGTAAATATAAAAACGACCACTACAAAAACCAGTGACAATACAGGTAATTTGGCAATGTGCGTCCATGCTTATACTAATGAATATCTCGATGTTCAAAGAGACAAGTCATATGAGAATGGACCCATGAGTTCCATACTTTTTGATAAATTGAAAAAAGGTGAATACAATTACAAGGCAAAAAAAGATTACTACTTTATAGTTTTAAATAAATTAGATTCTAAAGATATTATTGTTAATAGCGTCAAAGGTTTATCTCTTCTAACTCCAAACATAAATAATTTACCATTTCAAGTATGTTGGGACAAAAATCGTCGTTTTAATTATGAAAACATAAATAAAAAAGTTGCAATGTTTATTGAGTCCCTTCAGAAACCAAAACCAAGTTGGAAAGAAACATTCATGGTAAATATTAGATCATTATAATAGTTCATTCGGTATAAGAGAATTACTAATTTGTCTGTGTCCGATTTTGAATCTTCCTGAAAACATAAAATTATGCATGAAAATCTCACTGTTTATATACGCAGCAATATTCGTTAAATTGCATTTTTTTTTCGGTAAAAGCATAATCAAACTCCCTCCAAAATAACCTACTTTTCCTAAAAATGACACTTTCTTTTTACGAGTGAGATTATACAAATAAATACAATCTTTTCCGTGATTTGCTTTTACTGCATTTATATTTCTCAGAGCCCCCCATTCATACCAATTATTTTCGTTAAATTTACGAATTTTTCGTGAAAGTAAATCGTCTTTGTGTTTCAAGAGATATTGATTCACCGCATTATTTTTACAAGGAAATTCATCTATACAAATATATTTCTCAGAATTATCTTCTCCATTTAAAACCGTAATATTACCCAGTTCGATGTTTTTATATACCGATTCTTTAGCACTAACAATACCAACATAAATATCAAATAAATCTTTAAACGACTTATTGCTTTCGTTCATTCTCTCGTTAAAAGTTATCATTCCATTACTGTTTGTTATATACAGCTTTTTGTTATTGTACATTACTTCTTTGCGAATTCTGTCATTTTTACAATATCGAAAAACAATAATATCTATAGATGCGTTCTCAAACATTTTTTCATCGTGAGGATGATATATATGAGTAAAAGTACCGTGTTGCATCATCTTATTTAATAAAGTAGATGCACTTGTTAGCTTTAAAAAGTCTGACGGCACTATAAATATTAGTTCTCCATTCTCATTCAGTAAATTATAACATTTTTCTGTAAAGTCAATGTACAAATTCCCTTTTCTTGTTCTTACATATGGTGGATTACCTATTATTGTTTCATATTTTACTTTTATATTTGCATTCATAAAATCTCCATAGGTCACATTTTCTCTTGAAATATTATCCAAGAGTAAAATATCTTTGTCTATTTCATACATATCAAACGTGATTTGTGGTTTCATTTTTGATATAAACTGAACCAAATCACCTTGACCGATTGATGGCTCTAAAATTTTAGATGGGTCATTTATAATAAACTCAAATACCTTGTTTTTCAAATCAGTATTTGTTGTAAAATATTGCCCCATTTCATGTTTTATTGATTTATTTGCGTTCATGTTATCTTTTTTATCTGTATTCACGTTTATAAATTTCAATTTTACTATATTATCACACTTTATATTCATATAAAATTATAAAATGTTTTATAATACCTCAATTTTATTGATATTCATTTTTACTTTTATTATAGATAAAATGAATAAATAATCATTACCATATTCATATTGGCAAAAATACCCCAAATAACGACATGTTTTTTAATGTAATATTAGGCATAACACATTGAAATTCACTTTATTTTATACTTTGAACCAATAAAATCGCACGGCATTTGTGCTCCCTGTATTAGTGTCTTCACTAGGAGAATAGCTGTTAAACCCTACTAACTGAAGTGAATTATCATTAAAAATACTAGCAGCTGTTCCTGCGGTAGCAGCGGCACCGGCAGTAAAATCTGTACGATTATTTGAATTATATTCAGGACACCAAACCTCAAAGTTACCGTAGCCATAGTTCTCGTTACTCTCAAACATATGAAGAGTATCAATTGAGCCATCCAAACGGCTTACCTGGTCAAAATTCGGTCTAGCCTTCTTTATTGTAGTTGTATCTGTATGATCTGCATTGTATCTGAAGTTATTATTGTTATTACCACCTATATTTTCACAACCGTTGGTAACTACATTTCTATGTACTCCATGACCATCAGCTATAGTACGACCAACGAACGTATTATTAGCATTAGGCGGTAAATTAGTATTATTTCCATTAGCATTTCGAGTATCTGTGTACGTAACTGGATTTTGATGTGCATCAGTTCCTATACTCATCCTTATACGCCCTTTAATAGTAGTACCCTGCTTAATTATTGCTTCAGAATGAGAACCTGAACCAAAAGATGCCGTTATCACATAACCATTTTCTAACTTGAATGCCTTTCCGGTTGAATATGTAAAACCAGTACCACCACTTGCCCCAGCGTAATTTACGGCGTTTACATTATTTACCTCGTCATGATTAACATTATAATTATAATTATAAAAATTATTTCTATCATTGTTTTTATTTCTATCATGAATCCTTTCATTTTTGTTCTCATGGTTGTTCTCATTATTATTCCTGTTGTGATTTATATTATTTCTATTTCTATCATCTCTAGACAAGCCACTTGTTGATATTGCATCAGCATCACTACCACTTGATGAAACTACGTATATTTTGACAGCATTTGCCCAACCTGGAATTGTTACATCATCACTGTCACTACTAATTATTGTAGATTTCATTTTTATATTTTTGAATATAGAGACACCACCATCAAAAAAAGGAGGGAGCTCATAATTCGAATCATCATCATCATCACTAGTGTAAGTTTCATATGATGCAAGGTTAGTTTGTTTTGTTCCTGGAAAATTTGCAAATATTGTTTCAGATGCACTTCTTGCGTAACCTGAACCTGTATCATCAATCATATCATTCAGATCGTTCGAATCCCAAAAATATTTATTCGCCATTTATATATCTTAGGAATTTTTTTTTAAATTCTTCACGCATTTAAATAAAATGTGTATTATCTTATCATCCGTAAATGCTTCATATGGTTCTCTTTTATGAATTAAATTACCAGGAAAAGAAATGCATTGATTATCCATCAATGGGTAATTTCTTAATATTGGGTCATTCAGAATTGCAAATTGTAAAAATGCATTACCAAAAGAAGAATTAATTTTTTCAGTGTTCATCTCCAATAATATATGTTGTTGTATTTGTTGTTCTTTACATTCTTTTTGTTTTCCATCTTTGGTTTCTAAATTATCTAAAATGTTTTTCGTATATACGGTTCCTTTTTCGAATTCTTGTTTAGCTAATTCAAAATTATCAAAAAAATGTTGAAAATGTTCAACTAAATGTTTGAACAATATAAAATCACCATTTTTATCTAAATGTGTAAGTAATGAAAGTACAAAATATTCACAATTTTTACACGTAGATTCAAAATCGTAACTATAGACAAAATCTTCAAAATGTTTGGAGTCACAAATTTTTTCACAATTATTAAAACTTTTTACCAAAAACATTTTCAACAAAACCGTTATTGTATCTATTTTATATGATGGAGTATTACCGATTAAAGGGTATTTTCCTTTTTGAACAATATGGAAATCAAAAATATATTCATCTTCCTTACAAAAAATTTTTTCGTAACTAAAATCATCGGATGTATTATCTTTTACCATAAAACACTCAATTTCTTTTAATTTCATCGTAGTTGAACCTTTTAATTGGGAAAAAATGTTATTAAATATTTCATTATTATTATGATCAATGTAGATTCGCTTTTTATCATAATAATACCTATGTGTGCTATTTCTTATTAACAGCTTTACACTTTCTAATGTTTCGTTGTCAATAACATCTTTATTTACTAAAATATTATTCATTATAGATATAAATAATATTCGTTTATTTTTATATTATTATGATAAAAGAAATATTTGGTGAATGCATTTATATAGGTACCGTTAAAGAGGAAAAACACAAAAAGATCAAAGAATTATTATTAAGCGAAAAAAATGAAAAACCATTTGGATCTTGGGGACTTTGTCAGGTTGACAGTACATTTTTTACAAAAGAAGTTTTAGTGAATTCTAACATTAATAGTTACGACGAAATTCTGAATGAAGAACTCATAACTCATATGAATAATATAAACAGCTATATAAAGTTTGTAGTACAAAATTGTTGGCATAATATATATAAAAAAGGCGACTTTCAAGAACCACATCACCATATAAATCCGGACAGCACATCACTAGCATGTATATATTGTATTAGTGAATCAGATGCCAAACTGTACTTCACAAATCAAAACTGTTTACTACAAAAGATGTCAAACATGAATTCAGTTTTCAAAAATGAAAACTATAAAGAAAATTATTATCCAGATTTAAAAGAAGGAACTATATTGATATTCCCAAGTTATTTGTATCATGGTGTATCACCGCAAAAAACAGATTCTGAAAGAATAACAATCGCTTGTAATTTAAAAGTTATATTCCCATAACTGCATTAAAATAACATTTTCAAATTATCAATATCATTTAAATTTTCAATGTTATTGACATCACTACTACACAAAAAACTAGAAATATAGTGTTCGTTTAATTTTAGATCTGAAATATTCTCATACCCATATTGTAAAGTATGTTTATGATTCGAATACTTCATCTGTTTTGACATTTCTAAAACAATTGTTTCGTCAGTAACGATATTTTTGTTACATTGTATTTTGAACAGTATTTCTTTTTCTAATTGGAAAATATTCAATAAAATACAGGTATTTTTCACTGATACTAAATCACTTATATCAGTTTCTTTTTTTGTAACACTATAATTTCCAGTAATCAAATAATAATAATAATAATAATAATCATGTGCAGCGTAGTATTTATTATTATAGTAACACACTGAATCTCCAAAATCAATAATTTTAAATATTTTTCCAAATGTAGGTACTTTGTAAATTTTATTGTTTATTTTGTAATGTAGAAACTCCTTGTTAGTTTGGAAATATATTATATTTTTTAGATGTAAATCATTGTGTATAATATTCAAGCATTTATTCATACTTGTAATAGCTGCAAATAACTGAAAAATAATTGACTTTAATTCTTCTTTACAAATCATTTCTTTTTCTTGTATTAGTAGCTCAAATAATGTGCCATCGCCTCTTTCCATGATGACAATGTAATCATTTTCAGTATCTAAGCAAATAATATTCAAACCATTCACAACATTTTGAGAGTATATACTATATGATACTGTATATAAAAACACTTCGGTAAAGCTTGATATTAAATCGTTCGAATCATTAATTATTGGTATTAACTTATGATAATATTTTTTTATATCAAATGACTTTTTACTTTCGAAAAGAGGTTTTAGTATTTCAATACGTTTAAGGTTTTCTAAAACTTCATTATAGTTCATTAGTGTTAATGAATGTAACGACATTTATCATTTCTTTATATTTTATCTATAAGTTATTTTATTTCTTTAAGTTTAAATGCAATAACTACGCGAGTGCGAGTAAGATTGCTGTTGAAACTATTCCCATCATGTATAAAAGTTGATGGAAATGCCACTAAACGATTTTCCACGAATGGTACACTATGAACAATATCTTTTGAGTATGGCATTTTTATAGAGAAGTTACCGTTAATATTAAACTCGTTAAATGCTCTGCATATTTCATCAGGATCGTTTTTGCTTATTTCTTTGTATTTTTTAATTTTGAAAGGTGAATCTTCTGTATTAATATTATATGGAGTCTCGTCAAAAGTATAATCTTTATACTTTCTATTTGAATCACAGTTTGACGATACACTTGTATATATTGTTACAGTATAAGTATCAGTACCATGATCATCAGTGTGGAAATTGCCATATTCACTTGGTTTTTGTACAGACATATAAATACGAAGCACATTAAATCTTTTATTCAAAGCTTTTTCTATTTTTTTTAACATAAAAGTATTAAAAAAATGGAGATCTGTCAATTTACACGAGTAATGAGTATATGTATAAGGATGATATCCCACAGAACTATGTCCGGCGGTTATGATTGATGCATCAAGTTTATCCTTTACCAAACATTTCATCGTTCGGAAATCTTGTTTTCCTAAAAAATTGTCATATATTCCGACATGATTACTTATTTTGTGATGTTCGTATTGATCACTTTCATCTTCAAAATTAATGAAATTCATATTTACGATAAAATATATTAATAAATTATTATTATATATATTATCATGATATCATTATACAATTTGAGTGAAGTACTAGATATTAACTACAATAATATAAAGGAGAAACAATGGTTTTCTATTGATAAAAAGGAAAAAAATAATCATATAAATAAATTAGAAACAGAAATAATTTTTAGATTAGGTGTCGAGTCAAAATATACTTACATAAAAATGTTTTCAAAATTACGTGATATTTTATGTTGCTGTAGTAAAGACATTGAAGACGAAAACAATGAAAAAATTTATTCAAAATACAATTTAGTTATCCCATTGCAAATAGAAGAACCAGACACATTCTACTTGTACACACAAAATGAAAATAATAATATAAATAAATGTTTGATAACAAAAGCTTCTCAAAAAACTTGTATAGGGTTTAATAAACAAATTAAAACATCGGTAATTAATTCTTCTATAGATAAAAATAAATATTTATTAGTTGCCTTTACAAATTCTCCGATTAAAGATTCCCTATCAATAAAATCTAATTTTTTATACAACGTAATTACTGAAAATACAATTGACGTAAATATAGTAAATAAAAAAGAGTTTGAATTCGTAACAGTGAATGATATTGTTGAATGTTTTACTTCGTTCATCGAATCCTACAATATCACGTCTAAACACATGTATTTATCTTTCGAAAATACAGTTTTGGAACCAAATATTAATTTCTTTGACGACGAACTAGTTATCGAATCACCTTATTTAAATTGTGAAAATATTTATAAACATTTAGTTGATACAAATTTTTATGTATACACATCTAACAATATATTAACTAGACAAATGTTTAGTGATAATTTTTACACTGTAAATAAAGAAACTAACAACTCAATTGAATTGTACATTCTTGAATTAGTGAAACAATATTGCAAATCATTTACTATTGATTATAACAACATTAATACAATAACAATAAACATATCTGATACTGATGTGTTTAAATCAATTATAACAGTGCCTTTATGTCTAGGTGAAAAACAAAATGAGAATAGTTCTTTGATTTTTATACATGCTAACAATAAAGATATAAACAACGTTAGAATATGTAAAAATTCACCGAATAACGTATATTTCAAATATTCCAATAATAGTCACATGAAAGTAAATAAAAATAATAAAAATAGTTTTTGTTATATCAATGCATATTTTAATCAAAGTGAATACAATAATAAAGACATTCCAAATCAAGACCTATTTGAATATACTGAAACCCAACTAACTTGTATTAAAGATACGCATAATGTATGTAATATTAATGATATTGATAAAGATGAATCTTACGAAAATATAATTTCTGAAATACAATCATTATATAAAGAATATCAAGCAGAAGATTTAAAGAATGTTATGTTACAAAATGAACTTCTTTTACTATCAAATTTGTATTTCGATGAAATTTCTAATGATGATGAAATATTATATTATGATATTTTATCTTATAATAACGTATTAAATAAGAAAATAATAGAAAAAATAGCAAATAGTAAGGATGATTTTATTAAAAAAAGAGTTTACTTGAATATTGCTCCGAAAATATGTGAGTATTTTCAATTGACAAAAATTAACGTTATAAAATCAGAAATACACAATTATAAGGGATCAACCATGTTATCTCCTCCAATTAACTGTTTATACATTGTTGTTTTGTTAGACAATAAAAATGACTTGATTATTACATCTAACTTTTGTATGGAATTCTCACCATATACAACAACCGGTTCTATTCTTGTTCTTACTTATAAAAAAAATGTTAATATAAAATCAAATTATGATTTTTCATGTTTAGTTTATACAATACAAATAACTTAAAAGTTTTTATGTTTTATATGCAACATGTACAACAGACTATACGAAAGGTTTATATACAAAGAAATCCCAAATAACAATAATATAAATAATACGTATCTTAATTTTTTTTCCAGAAAAACATTAAACGAGTTTTTTATTGAGTTGAGAAAAATCGAATACCGTACTGAATTATGTGATTTACTTGAAAATATTGTAAATGACTCTCGATTAAATAAAGTTTTATCAATTATAAATATGTGCTACTTTTTACTTTTGGCAAAAGATAAAAATTCCAACTCTTCCTTTGCAGAAGATTCAATGATAACTTGCTATCATTTCTTTGATGAACTGTACGACAGAAATTCTTTTTATTACAGAGCATTGAATAATAAAAATTCATTAGGATTTAACAATATTAACGTTATTAGTGTTGTAAAACACAATCAATGTGTCGAATATGTATTTAAAAAGTACAGAACATCATTACCGACCATACTGACTTTTGATTCACATAGAGATGTTGCTGGGATTGAATCCAAAAAAAAATTGTATGATTATTTCTCGAGTTGTGAGAATGAAACATTAGAAGCAAATAAATTATTGTACAAAAATATACCTTTTATTGGATCTGTGTTATATCCCATGATTTTTCCTTATAGTAATAATAACGGTATTGTATTCATTGCACCGAAATGGGGTAACCCTGAAATAGACAATTCTGGCATATTCATAGACAGAAATACAAATAACAACAACAACAAATTTTATTCAAATAACCATGAGTTTATCGATAATTTACCAAAATCCAATTTAGACTATGTATCATATAAAACATACAAAATAAATACATTGATGGAAAATATAAATGATGGTAATATATCAGATAATTTTATTTTGAATATTGATCTTGACTACTTTTGCACGAATGGAGATCCTTGCACTTTAAATATAAATTCTGATATAACTGACGTCATGTCTCAAAAAAGAATTATTTTTGATTATAACCACATCAAGAACGAAGATTATAAAAATTGCTCTATTGACAATTTGCGAGTAGAAATTGACGAAATAAGAAGTAGAGTTGAAGAATTTATAAAATTATGCATACTCTTGAAAGAAAATGGTAAAAAACCAAGTATGATTATTCTTTGTGATAGTACTGAACTCAACTTTTCTGAAGTAAATATTATTGATGATATTGGAACACATATTAAATGCAGCAATAATTTCACTCCCAAATATTTGATTTTATGGTTGAAAACTACTGTTTATAATCATCTAAAACATGTTTTTGGGTGAAAATTAAGCACTGTATTATTAATCAAATATAGTACATCATGTAAAATCTATCAAAAAATAATCTCAAACTATATTTAGTTTCATAATAAATTTAAGATAAATTTATTATACTTCTTTTAACTAGATTGACCACACAATATACTTTTAAAAGTAGAAATATGAAATTATTATTTTTAGCTAAGGAACACGCAGTTGGCAAACATCAAAACTTTTCTCCTATAACTAGTCCTTATAAATTGCCATCATTTTATTTATAGATAAATATTATAAAAAGTATTTTATAGAATTATAAATGATTTTATTTTTATAGAATCTCATGAAAAAATCTCCCCCCCCCCTCTTTTAAAATTGTCTCAAAATGCTTACGATTGAGCATTCTATTAGAGCACATTAATCATACTAGTTTAAGTGCATTAATATAATTATTCTGTATAAAATACAACACTATCAGTCATATATTTTTAATAAATGCTTATAAAAACGTCTCAAAATGCTTATA
>Ga0206130_10004082_pt1 | contig 18310 bp, 13 predicted proteins | sample Helgoland_Spring_9_FD_148637 | JGI IMG/M metagenome (GOLD analysis project Ga0206130, IMG submission 148637) | Pelagic subsurface seawater microbial communities from Kabeltonne, Helgoland, North Sea - Helgoland_Spring_Bloom_20160512_1 | ecosystem: Environmental > Aquatic > Marine > Epipelagic ... | reverse complement strand
TGAGTCTTTGAGAGCCCAACGGGCTCATGGCATACTAGCCCAGGGTAACGCCCTGGGACCAGATTCGGGAAATGCCATTGCAGGCCAAAGGTCTGCCTCATAGGGTTTCGGAAATTAGCCAATTTGAATTATGCCGCAATCACTCAACAAAGTCATTATCCACATGGTGTTCAGCACCAAGGATCGTCGTCCTCTCATTGACGCAGATATCAAGCCGCGCCTTCATGCTTTCATGTCGAAATGTTTACGCGAGATAGAATCTCCGCAATCTCAGGCCTATCGTGTTGGTGGAGTGGAAGACCATGTCCACATCGCGGCTTCACTTCCACGCACGGTCACCATCGCCACAATGTTTGAGATCGTGAAGAAGGAATCTTCCAAATGGATCAAGAAGCAGGGGGCACAATATCGCGACTTCCATTGGCAGAATGGTTACGGAAATTTCTCAGTTGCTCCGTCGCAATTAGACCAGCTCATTCAATACATTGAGAATCAGGAAGAGCACCATAAACACGTGAGCTTTCAGGATGAGTTCCGAAACCTACTCCAGAAATACCAGATCGAGTACGATGAAAAATACGTCTGGGATTGATGAAGCATCTTATGAGGCAGACCTTTGGCCTGCGTGTATCCTCGCCGATTATTCCCAGGGCGTTGCCCTGGGCTAGTATGGGTGAGCCCGTTGGGCTCGAGGGAAATGCCTTTTATTAGACGAACCTCACTGACAGAAAAATCCGGTTTCGCGGATAGGGACAGAGTTTCACGAGGACAGGCCAGTAAACGCTTCACGAGGACAGGCCAGACTTTGAGAGCCCAACGGGCTCATGGCATACTAGCCCAGGGTAACGCCCTGGGACCAGATTCGGGAAATGCCATTGCAGGCCAAAGGTCTGCCTCATAGGGTCCCGAAAATTGGCCAATTTGAATGATACCAGATCGAGTGCGATGAAAAATACGTCTGGGATTGATGAAGCATCTTATGAGGCAGACCTTTGGCCTGCGTGTATCCTCGCCGATTATTCCCAGGGCGTTGCCCTGGGCTAGTATGGGTGAGCCCGTTGGGCTCGAAGGAAATGCCTTTTATTAGATGAACCTTGTACTAGGGGACAGATCCTCAGCGTGCGATCGGTATGCGCAGGGACGAAAAGGGCGGGAGGTGCAGCACTGCTAAAAAACTTCTTTTCATGCCAGTAAGTTGAGTTATATTCAACATAGTGGCACAAAAACGAAACATTGACCTGCCGACGGATCACCCGTTCGACTACCAGTTGGCCATGCAGCGCCTGGCTGGGTTTGATGCGCCGCGGAACAAGCTGGCGGCGCTGAGCCGCTCGGGGGAGATCGTGCGGGTGAAGAAGGGGCTTTATGTGGCGAGGGGCGCGGCAGTCGATCGGCGGGTGTTGGCGGGATTGATCTATGGCCCCTCTTATGTGAGCTTGGAGGCGGCGCTATCACACCACGGTTTGATCCCGGAGCGGGTGGATGAGGTGACCTGCATCTCGACCAAACGCCCGCGGTTGTTCGAGACACCGATGGGACGGTTTTCGTATCGGGCGGTAACGCCGCGCGTCTTCCTAGTGGGTGTGGTTTTGGTCGAGGCGCAGGGCGGGAGCTACTTGCTGGCGTCTGCCGAGAAAGCCTTGTGTGACCGGGTGGCGCTTGTCAGAAAATTGCGCGCGCAACGAGACGTGTCTAGCTTGCTCGCCGATGAGTTGAGGATCGACGTTGAAAGCCTTGCGGAGTTCGATGTCGCATTAGTTCAGGAAATCGCGCGACGCTATCGGCGGGCTTCGGTCACTGCACTAGCGGGTTGGTTGGCGAAGCGGAAAGGGGACTTGATAGGATCATGAATGACGCACTCGAATCGATGCTGGCGCGCTATCGTCCGGAGTCTTTTGCGGACTACGAGAACGCGCTTAAGGAAATCGTCCAAGAGTTGGCGCTGCTCGGGCTGTGGCGCTCGAAGTTCTACGAGCACGCGTCGTTCTATGGCGGCACCGCGTTGCGCATCTTCCACCGGCTGCCGCGGTTTTCGGAAGACATGGACTTTTCGTTGCTGTCGCCGGACACCGATTTCGATCTCGTCCCGCATCTCGCGGCGATACAGACCGAATTGGCCGCATTCGGTTTCGAGTTCGAAGTCGAGCGCAAGATGAAAGCGAAGCCGACGGCGATCGAGTCGGATTTCATCAAGGGCGAGACCCAGGTGAACCTTCTGACGATCGGCACGCCAGATTCGATCCGCAGCAAGCTACCCAAACTTCAGCGGGTGAAGATAAAGCTGGAGGTCGATACTGACCCGCCGCCGCTGGCGGTGCACGACGTGGAGACTTTGCTGGTGCCGCTCCCTTTCCAGGTGCGGCTGTTCACGCCGCCCTGCCTGTTCGCCGGCAAGCTCCACGCGGTGTTGTGCCGAGCGTGGAAAGGCCGGGTGAAGGGGCGGGATTTTTACGATCTAATCTGGTATCTTGGCCGGGAGATACCGGTGCACCTTGCGCATCTGCAGGCGCGGATGGAGCAGACGGGGCATTGGGTCGCGGGTGACCCGTTGACGCTCGACGCTCTGCGAGGGCGACTCTTAGAGCGCTTCGCCCAGATCGATTTCGAGGCGGCGAAGGCGGACGTGCGCCCGTTCCTTCGCGATGCGGAGGAGCTGGTGCTTTGGAGTCGTGAGTTCTTCGACGGGCTGGTGCCGAGACTGGCTGCTACCGAGTAACAATGCTTCGTGCTCTGAGCGCCGAGGAACGACGTAAGTCAGTGGTATTTAGAGCTTCACGAGTCCCCAGCGATCCCATCGCCCCTCATTTTTCTAAAGAATCCCTGTCCAGATCTGCGAAAACGGGAGTTCTACCATGGAGCGGCCGATCCGTCGGAAAAACGGGCTAATGCGAACGATTGCCAATCAAGTATTCGAAACGAGATCAACTCATGAAACTCCCAAACAAAATCAAACCCTTGCTCATCACGCTCTCGCTGTGCTGCGCGGCGCCACTCTCGGCGGCGGACGCTGAACCCGCTGCCGATCCCGCCAAGCCAGTGCCATGGCATGTGGAGAACGCCGAGCTGCGGGTGCCGGTCAAGGTGAATGTTAAGGCCGCGTGGTTGCGGATGCCGCCGCAGGTGTATCTCGCCGATTTGAAGCCGCTCGAAACCACGGACGGGCTTGCCTTTGATCCACAGAGTAAGGACGCCATCCGGATCGACGTCCGCGATCCGAAAGAGAAAGCGGCGACGATCGCTAAGGAGAAGGAAAAGTACAAAAAGGCGGGCAAAGCGTGGGACCCAAAAGCCTACGGTCGAATGCTCGAAGACGAAGAAGGCGGCCCGATAATGCGGGTCAAAGGCTCGGTGACCGTTGCTCTGAAGCCAGCGTATAAAGTCTTCACCTGGCGGCCGCAGACCGCCAAGGTCTACATCGACGGCAAGCTGGTCAGGCCAGATCATATCGACAGTATGCACTGGCAACGCGGAGAGATATTCTGGCAAGAGCATGGAAAGGTGGTAGGCAGGCGAGAGGGAGTTGAAACTCGCGGCGGTGGAGATGGTGTGCAGGGCAGCCTGGTGACCATCCCGACCGGCGCCAAGACGCTCAAAGTGGAAGTGGTTCCTGGTCGATGGCATCATCACCTTCGTCAAGCCGGTTTCATTACCCGATACCCTAAGGTCGCACGCGCGACGCTCTGTCTTCCCGGACGTGACCCCAGTAAGCTGGTCCCCGTCGTGCATCGAGCAAACGGGAAGCGGGTCGGTTGCCGTGTTGTCTGGGCGCAGGCGGACCACGCGGAACCGATGACGATCATGTTCGACTCGTCCAGCGGCGACGAAGAGTATTGGGTCTACCTGGTCGACCAGGCAAAGGCACCGGCAGCACTCGAGTGGACGCCGCAGGTGGAACTTATTCAGGAGATCCGCCAGCTCGATCGCTACAATCCTGAGGCTGAAACGCTCGCTGGTTTTGAAAAGCTGTGGGGCTCCGCTGCCATCGTGGGAAGAGGCATTCCGCGGAAGCGGCCCGGCGAGAGCGCTCTGGGGCGGCTCAAGCCGACACGGGTGATCTATACCGGCAATCCTCCGTTTCGGCAGAAAGGCTCTAAGCCGTTCACTCTGCACGAGTTGGCGGGCTCGCAGCCGGCAACGCTTTGCCGAATGAGCGGCAGCTTCCATATTGCGGCAACCGGTTTTTACCGGCTCTTCTGCCTATCTGGACCCGGCGGCTATGTGCTGCTGGACGGGCAATTGATCGCGTCGTTTCGGGGCGGCAAGTCGGGGCGACTTTTCGAGATGGAAATCGAAAAAGGACAACATCGCATCGAGGTCTTGCGATATGCCCCGTCCGGGCAGGTCGGCTGGGCCGGGATGTGGTGGAAGGATCAGGTGAAGGACCTTAACGGAGATTACAGCATACACTGGCCGCTATTTGGCGAAACAGGCGGCAACATGGGCAGGCCAAGCTACCTGCTCTGGGAGCCGTTGGCGGATACGATGACTGCGCCATTGGAGATCGTACGAAAGAGTCGTGGGCAACATTCAGTTGGTACCAGCTCGCCCATCAGGGCGGGGTCTATCCCGCCATTGGCTATCCCCGGTATGCGCTGAACTGGTATCGCTTCAGCGCCCATGCCCCGGGTGCTTCCGCCGATGCCGTCTATCGCTGGCGATTCGACGGCGGCCGCACGGCCGAAGGCAAACAGATCAGCCAGCTCTTCGTGCTGCCCGGCATCAGGAAGGTCCAACTCGAGGTGCTGGATGCCCCGGGCGGCAAGGTGATCGCCCGCGCCGCCGGCGAGGTCACGGTTCAGATGAGTGTGGCCAATTGGCATGAAGGTGATTTGCTCAATTATAGCAATAGTCGACAGGAAGAAGCATCTCGCGCCCCTTTTAGTCCTCTGGCGGAGCAGATTTGGGCATTTGCGGAGGAAGGCACGCTTGAGCGGGCGCCGCTGGACGAGCTGCTCAACATCTACGAGTGGATGCATCGCGCCGATGGCGACGTGCGCGTCCTGAACAGTGACACGTGGACATCTCCCCGGGGGAACAACCCGAAGCAAATGGAGATCTTTGATGCTGGCGTTGAGAGCCATAGGGTCGCCCGTAAACGGAGCGGCGATGTGCTGGCGCGGCGGGTCAATGAGGTGATCGCCGGTGCGTATCCGTACAGCCAATTGCTGCGGATCGCGCAGAGCGTGACTCGCTCGGAACGCCGGCCAACCGCCGATCACTACGCTGCCGCGGAAAAGCTTCTGGCCACCGTGCTCGAACGTGCCCCCGCCGGCAGCTCTCACTGGCGAGCCGCCGCGTTGGCGCTCTCGGATATCAAGCTGTCGATCCGCGGTGACGCAGAATCCGCGCAGACGCTGCTCGAGAAATTCCGGCAGACCGAAGCGGCCGTCGACATGCTCGAGTCCTGGCAATTTGCCGAGGCCCGCCAGTACCATCATCTTGCGGATACCGATCAGCTCGCGGGGCCGACAGCCGGCTTGGACTGGTCGCCCATCGAGCGGCCACGCCACCTGATCGGTTATAACGGCCGCCACTACGCGCCTATCCACGGGCGCACAGCACAGCAGGCCATGTCAGGCTACGGCTGGACTATCCCATTCAAGCACCACAGGGGGTACTGGTTGGCCCGGGACTTCGATCTACCTGCGGACTGGAAGGGCAACCAGCTGTCGTTTGAAGCCGGCTTGCCCGCAGGATACAACGGCGCACCGATCGAGCACGTCTGGATTAACGGCCAGCCGCTCGGCCGCATGTGGCAATGGCTGGACGAACAGATCGTCATCCCGGCAAAACTTCTGAAGAAGGGCGGCAAGAACCGCATCACCTGGCTGCTGCAGCCCTATCCCTGGCCGGAGCAGGTGCCACAGTCGCCTCCCACCGTATCTGCCGACTTGAGTTGTAACGCCTCTTCTCATGACCACCGTATTCAGCTAGCAAAAGGTCGCCATCTGCGTCGCGACCTTGGACAACAGCTGGTGGTGGGAATGCTTGACGACACCCCCCGCTCGCTTGCTTTTTCGCCTGACGGCAAGCAACTTGCTTCGGGACACCAATACGGAAGCGTCCGCTTGTGGGACGTCGACGCTCTCTTAGAGCGGGTAGATCGCACCTTTAAGGAGGCAACACCGACGGCATCGCACACCATCAGCGTCGGTGCCATGAGCATTGTGTCACTTGCCTTTTCGCCTGACGGCAAGCGGCTCGCGGCGGGTAGTGAGGACAATCGCATTACCATCCTGGACCCTGCCAGCGGGAAGGTGCTCCGCTCCTTCGTCGGGCACCAAGCGGCGGTGGTCGCGCTGGCCTTCTCGCCGGACGGCAAGCGGCTGGCGTCAGCCAGTCATGACCGCTCGGTCAAGATCTGGGATCCGTCCTCCGGCAAAGAACTACTGACCCTGCCCGGGCACGCCGGACCCGTTCATGCCGTTGCCTACTCTCCGGACGGCAAGAGCGTAGCCACCGCAATCGACGATGCTCACATTCGACTATGGGACGCGACCACCGGTGCGGTGCTTCGCACGCTCAAGAAGGACAAGGGCGAGGTGTTGTCACTGGCCTTCTCGCCGGATGGCCAGCGGCTTGCTGCGGGAGTCCGCGAAGGCGTCGTCAGCCAATGGGATCTGGAATCGGGAAAGAAACTGACGACGAGCCAGCAAGGGGTCTTATACGGCTACCTGGATCCCATAGTCACGGGAGTTATGTACAGCCTCGACGGCAAAGAGTTGGTTTCTATCGGCGGTGGGAATGCCAAGAAATGGGATAGTGAAACCGGCAGCGGGGGCGAGCCCATTGGCCAGTTCGACGCAGCCCGCAAAGCATGGACCACGTGGCGTCCTACCATGGAAGGCCCGAACCGCCTGGCGGATGGTTTTGAAAACTATCCGGTCGAGCTGTACCGCACCGAGGCCTGTCAACAGCAGGGAATGAATGTTGCCTGTTACGACGGCAAGTGGGAGAAGCTGCCGGACTTCGATGCATTGAAGCCGGTCAAGCAGGGAGTCCTCAGGCACTTTGACTCGAAGCACTTGAATGAGATCGTGCTGCCCTATCACAAGACCGTCAAGAAGGACGGTAAGGATCATCGGACGGAACACCCCTCGGGCTTGAAGGCCACCGGTTATCTGAAGGTCAAGGCGGCGGGTGACTACACGTTCTCGTGGCAGTCGGCGGATCGTGGCCAGCTGAAGGTTGGTTCGAAGATCGTCATTGACAGCGAGGGGCAGGAGAACTCAAGAGCACTCGCCGAAGTGAAACACGGCACGGTGCATCTCAAACCGGGCGTGCATCCGATCACGCTGAGCTATCTCAATGCTCGAGGCACAAGGCTGAATGTCGTCTTCCCCAGGGAGTTCGTCCGCTCCTTGATCGAGGGCGACATCGCCAGCATTCGTCTCCAGGCAGGTGCCTTGTTGGCACAAGGGAAGCGCGAGGAAGCGAAAGCCTTGCTGATCAAGCTGCACCGCGGCGGATGGCCGCTGTCGGATGAAGAACAAGAGTCCGTCGAGCAGGCACGGATGCGGATTCGGCGATTGTCTAGAACGATGGACGCCAACGACCACTCCTATGGCGTGAGGCTGATCAAGTCTTCGCTGGTCGCCCATCCGATGTTGCGTCTCGATCCGGAGTTCATGGTCAGCGCCATTGCGGTTTACGCCACGCTCGGCGACGCACGAGCTGCCATCCTCGCCGAGCAGATGCTCCAGGCAGACATGAACGAGAGCCAGCGACGCCTCCTCATCATGACCCAGGTCAAAATCAAGCTCAACGCCGGCGACCTGCCCGGCGCCGGCAAGGTCTACCAGAAGCTCAAGAAACTCGCCCCGCAGAGTGACGAAACGATTGAGGCGCGTGAGTTGATCAAGGCAGCGGTGATTAAGGGGAAGTGAGTCTTCTACCAGCTCAGTCCGAAAATCTACCCCGACGCGCGCGACGCTGCTGAGCGGCCGCTACAGCAACAAGCTCCAATCATCACAGGTCACAATCCCGCAGGTTCTCAAGCCGGCGCAACCCCGTTGGGGTTGATGGATTTTTTAGTGCCGTTGCCCCGGGGTAGGCTTCACTGCGTTACGCCACTTGTCCTCCCGTAGCCTTCTTGACCGCCATAGCTTCAGCGAAGGAGGTGGCGAAGGAGGAACCCCGGGCTGAAATACGTAACTCCGTTGGAGTTGAAGGTTCTTCATCCCCAACGGGGATAAGGATTTTAGCCCAGGGTTGCCGGAGCAGAGCGGAGGCTACCCTGGGAACTCCCGCCCCCGTATATCCCAACCCCAACGGGGTTGCGTCCGTGCCGGAATCAATCCCAGAAAGGTTTCTGCCTACCACTTTCAGTTACACCCCGTCTCATCAGTCTGCTTGCCTGCGTAGGATGGCGAAGAGCAGAATGAAGGCCGTGAGGAATTGCGTCATATTGTCCATTATGAGTTGAATCGACACGGTATCACGGAAAAAAGTGGAATTCACCTGTCCAGATCGCTTCTCATTGGGAGTGGTCTAGTAGATGAACAATGATCACAAATAAGCCAAAACAGGAGAGATGATGAGAAGTGAAAATAAATTATGGCCCGGGCTGTTTGCCCTGGTAATGGTCTTGGCGATGGGCGCCGGGACGGCAAACGCCGGCGAAAAACCGGAAACGAAGTCAGCGGAGAAGACATCGGATGCTGTGAAGGATCCTGCTTTTCCGGGAATCAAGGGAGAGTGGCGAGGATTCGACATCTACCGCGAGGGCGGCAACACAGTCGTCGCGCCCAAGAAGGCGGCCGAGGGAAAACCGTGGGTCTGGCGGGCTCGATTCTTTGATCACCAGCCACAGTTCGATGTGGCAATGCTGCACAAGGGATACCATCTGGTTTACTGCCACGTAGGGGGGCGCTACGGGTCGCCGAAAGCTGTCAAGATTTGGAATTCCTACTATAAGACCCTGACCGAGGAGCATGGCTTCGCCAAGAAGCCGATCCTCGAAGGCATGAGTCGGGGCGGACTGATCATCTATAACTGGGCCGTGGCCAATCCCGATAAGGTGGCCGCGATCTATGGCGACGCACCGGTGATGGATTTTAAGAGCTGGCCCGGCCACACCAAACCCGAAATTCTCAGAATGTATGGTTTCAAGAGCGCCGAGGAAGCGAAGGCGTTCAAACTAAACCCGGTCGATAACTTGGAACCGTTGGCCAAGGCTGGCATCCCGATCATTCACGTCGTCGGCGACCTGGACAAATTAGTGCCGGTGGCCGAAAACACCGCCATCGCCGAGAAACGCTACAAGGAAATGGGCGGCGTGTTCGTGGTGATTCACAAACAGGTCGGCCATCATCCGCACTCGCTCGAAGACCCGACACCGATCGTCGAGTTCATGGAGAAGCACGTGGAAGGGAAGAAGTAGGGAATGCGAGATCTGTCTCTTATTACGCTGCTTTTGCTGGTCATGGGTTCGGCCTTTATGTGACTGGCCATACTTGGCGCCTATGCCAAAACAGAGCGTTCACCTGTCATTCCGGAGGCTATGTGATCCCCATTCCGCAGGTCTGATCGAATGGATTGACGAGTCCCCCCGGCCTCGCCCTCCGGGCCGCCTCCGGCGCTCTGTCTCGCTCCGCTCGGCTGATGATTTCCGATTTATGATTTATGAATCATGAAGTAAGAAGGATACGCTGAATAAACCATACGATCTTGAGGAACGCTTGATCCATTTCGCGGTCGATGTGATCAATGTCGTTGAGGTGCTGCCGAATTCAAAGGCGAGCAATCACATTGCGAATCAACAAGCATCGTCCTGAAGGTCCCACGCAGACAACAGAATCGCAAATGGAACGCCCTCAGGCACTTCCCATTTCAAAAATCGTAAATCATCAATCATAAATCAACGAACGATTGCCAATACTCCCGGATCGATGTCGAACCCCGAATCTTGTCATGCCGATCTGACGGAGCGCCAGAAATACGTCTGGGATTGATTCCGGCACGGACGCAACCCCGTTGGGGTTGGGATATAGGGGGGGCGGGAGTTCCCAGGGTAGCCTCCGCCCTGCTCCGGCAACCCTAGGCTTAAATCCGTATCCCCGTTGGGGATGAAGAACCTTCGCCACCCCCTTCAAAAGTAATCCTGCCCACAGCCGGCGTTGCCGATCTTCTCCTGATCACTGATCACTCGGCACTAGCAAACTTCTTCCTACGACGGGAACGGAAACGTCTTCAACCCCAACGGGGTTGCGTCTGATCCTGAACAACCACAGAATACATCATGCTGAAGGCGCTCGCCCCGCAAAGTGAGGCTAAAATGAATATTCAGCACAAACCAAAACCTTTCTTCATCACACTCTCACTGTTCACCCCGAAACTTCCTATCCTTCCCTTCCGATGATTCGAAACATCCCGCATCTTCTGTTCGCATCCTTTCTGGGTCTTAGCTTGCTTGCCAGCGGGCAGGCAGTTGAGCCAATCGGCGACGATATCGGAGCCCTTCAGCAACGCGGAAGTGAACGGTTTTTTGCCGGCCAGATTACTGAGTCACTTGCCGATTGGGATCGTGTGATCGAGTTGGATCCGCGCCAGGGACCCTACCACTGGCAGCGGGGCATCGCTTTGTATTATGCGGATCGCTACGAGGATGGGGGCGCCCAGTTCGAGAGCCATCAGAAGGTGAATCGGAATGATGTCGAAAACGCGGCGTGGCATTTCATCTGTGTCATCAAGACCGAGGATGGCTCGGTTGAGGCGGCTCGAAAGAAGTTGATCCCGATTGCGGGCGATACCCGGGTGCCAATGAAGGAAGTGCACCAACTCTTTGCTGGCACGATCACACCTGAGGCGGTTCTCACTGCGGCGGGGAAGGGGGCGGAGGGTTTGGAGCTACGGAGTCAGCTTTGCTATGCCCACCTCTACCTCGGCTTGTATTTTGAAGCCATCGGCGAGCCGGAAAAGTCAGCGATTCACATCAAGAAGGCAGCGGTGGGATACAAGATGGATCACTACATGGGACGCGTCGCCCAAGTCCATCACATGCTGCGAAGCATGGAGAAGGATGAGTAGTTTTCCTGAGCAGGGGCGGACCTAACCACGGAGGTCGTAGCAGATCAGACGCGATCCCATCGCGTTCTGGTTCACGTAGAGCAAACCGCGGCTCACGATAGGCACGCCCCAGGTTTCTGGAGCGCGGAATAGTTGCGCCTGGGAGAGGATCTTGGCGCCCTTCGGGCTGAGGTCGAGCCAGAGCAGGTTGCCTTGAGCGCCGATGCAGAGGAAGGCGCCATCCACATGAAGTAGGCTGGCGCGGCCAAGTCGGGCATCCTTGAGATCGATAGAGTCCCGCCACATTTCTCGACCGGATTTGACCTCATAGCAGACCATTTCAGTGCCCGCAGTTCCCACGACGCCGTAAAGATAGCCATCGTGGGCGACCGGTGTGGTGAACTGGCTGACAAATTGCCCCGCCTTCCAGCGGAGTTTGGCACTGCCGTCCTCAGCGAAGTCGATCAGGGCTCCGCCTTCGGTGTATCCCTCGGTCACGAAGACCGAGTCTCCGACAACCACCGGCGAGGCGGCATTGACGGAGGCGAACATTCGGGATCGCCATGGGAACATGCCCGCGGTTTCCCCGGATGCCGGATCGATGCTCAATAAGCCCCCGGTCGGTGGATCCGTCATGCCACCGGTAAAGACAAGGATGCGGTCTTTCCCGTGGAGGGTTGTTGGAATGGGAGAGGCATAGCTGGCTTGCCAGTTCTGCTTGTTCGTCCAGCGAAGTTTGCTGGTCCGTTTGTCAAATCCGCCGACACAGAACTTACCGCCGACGTTCACGATGAGCAGGTCTCCGTGAACCAGCGGGGAACCGCCGCGTCCGAAGAATAGGGGAGCGGGTTCGTAGGTTTCGTCGAGATTGGTTTTCCATACCACCTCGCCTGTCGCCAGGGAAAAGCAGTGGAGATCGCTCCGCACGCCGACGGTGAAGACAAGGTCGCCATCGATGACTGGCGCGGCACGCGGTGCGTCTTTCGTGCCGTAGCTCGAGCCCAATTTCACGGGATAATCGAAGCTCCAATGGCGTTCGCCGGTTTCGGCATTCAGGCATTCCACCACTTCCCGGCCATCCATGGCATGGATCATGACCAAGCGCTTGCCGGCCACCACGGGGGGTGCGTGGCCGCTGCCGCGAGTCACCTCCCAAACAAGCTTTGGACCGGTGGCGGGGAGCGCTTTGAGAAGGGGACTCTCTTTCGAATGGAGATCGTGCCGGGGACCAAGAAAGCGCGGCCAGTCTTCCGTCACAGCCTCCTCCTTCAAGGGCTTTGGTGACTGATGAAATGTCAGTCGATCAGATGCTTCACCGGCGTTGGCCACAAGAGTGGCTGCCGCGACAAGGAGTGTGAGGAATGGTTTCATGGTCAGAGTCGGGGGATGCTTCGCCCACCGTCGACCATAGTTTCACGAGGACAGGCCAGTAAACGGAAAACGAACCTTGACGGAAAGGTGTTCTCTTGAGTAGTCTTCGTGTATGGCCAAGCCGAGATACATAGCTCCCTGGCATCGGGAGGGGCTGGAGGAGGCGGATTTGGAGGCGATGAGCCCGGAAAGTGTAGAATTGTTGGCCTCTTTGAAGGGCAAGCCGGCGATTTACCACTGCGTGTCGCGGGTGGTAGGGCGTGAGTTTGTGTTCAAACGCGAGGAGCGGGAGCAGTTCGTGAGCTTGATGCGGCGCTACGAGAGCTTCGCTCAGGTGAAGATTTGGAATCATTGCGTGATGAGTAATCACTTCCATCTGTTGTTGGAGGTCCCGGCCCGTCCGGAGTGCGGTGGGGCGAGTTGGACGGATGAGCGCTTGTTGGCTCATCTTTCGAGCCATTACGGGGAGCGCAAGATGGCGGAGCTGCGCTGGGAGTTGGGGCTGTATCGGGAGCAGTGCAATGAGGCGGCGGCCGAGGCGTTTCGGCAGAGATTCTTCGACCGGATGTGGAGCTTGTCGGGGTATATGAAGGATTTGAAGCAGTGCTTCAGCCAGTGGTTCAATCGGAAGCACGGACGGCGCGGGGTGTTATGGGAGCAGCGCTTCGACAGTGAATTGGTGGAGGACGGGCACGCGGCACGCCGGGTGTCGGCCTACATTGATTTAAATCCGGTGCGGGCAGGGATGATGAAGGATCCCAAGAGCTATCGATGGAGTGGCTATGGGGCGGCGGTAGGCGGAGACAAGCAGGCGCGGGAGGGCTTGTGGTTGGTGATGTGCGAGGAGGCGGCGACGCGGATGAATGCGAACCGGGCGGCGGAGGAGTTGTCGGATTGGCGTTCAGTGGCGCGGAGGTATCGGGTGGCCTTGTTCGAGGAGGGCGAGGAGCGGGGGCGGGACAGGAGCAGGAGCAGGAGCAGGAGCAGGAGCAGGAAGAGGGCGGGGATCCCGGCCAAGCGGGTGGCGGAGGTGATCAAGAGGGGAGGGCGCTTGAGTGAGGCGGATTTGTCTTGGTGCCGGACGCGCTACTTTCTGGACGGGGTGGCGATAGGGGTGCGGAGTTTTGTGGCGATGAATTATGAGGCGACGCGGGGGTATTTTGGATCAAACCGGCGTGATGGGGCGCGCCGCCTGCGCAAGGTGGAGTCGAGCTTGTGCACGCTGCGGGATTTGCAGAAAGAGGCGGTGTGTGTGAGCGGGAGTGGGTAGTTTTTTGGTGAGCGCAGGCAAGAAGTGGTAAGCGGAGAGCGCCGATGGGGCCGAGGTCCGGGATCATGGAGGGAGAAGTGCGCTCTGAGTGCGCCCTGTTTGCATCATGGCCGGGCGAGAAGACGAGAACAGGGGAGAGCGCGGGGTTATCTGAGGATCATGGCGTAGAAATCGCCATATAAGAGGGGTGAGGCAGGCCAGAGAATGGGACGAGAAGTGACGATGCGAACCCTCCTCGTGCCTCCTCTATAAATGGCCTGTCCTCCTGAAACGATAGTCCTCGTGAAACGATATCAAGAAGCCAGCGATTCCTTGAAAGGAACTGTCGGATTGGTAATGAAACAAAAACTGACTATGCCAAGATGATGAAAATTGTTCTTGATGCAGGTTTTTGTGGTTACGTTGGTATTGAGTTTGACCGTCGTGGTGATGAAGCCGAAGGCATTAAAAAAACAATTCCTATTGATTAAGGATGCGCGATCCATACAAAGATGAGTATTTATTTTTGTTGGATCTGCTGATTTACTACTTGATGTCTTTGATGTCTTTGATGTCTTTGCCGTCGAGGAGCCACTCTTTATTGAAGACAGCAACAGAAAGGCCTGTATCGCGATAGTGCCCCTTACCTTTCTCATACAGCACGACAACATTGCCGTCCTTGGTGAGTGCGGTGGAGGAATAGCCGGTCGCGCCTTCGTAGATGAGCTTCCGGACGGGCCAGGTCTTGCAACCGTCTACCGAGAGGCTGATCATCAGCTCCTTGCGGTGCCAGATGCTCCATTTGGTATTGCCCTTCTCGTAGAAGCTCTGGTTGCTGAATATGACTGCGTGGCGACCCCATGACGCTTCCGGAATGCCGAGCAGGGCCGCGGCGGTGCCCCCCAACATAGAGCGTAGCGTGTCGGACGTCTTGAAGGTCTTGAAATCAAATGTCTCGCCACCATCGAAGCTGCGCGCTTCCATCCGCGGCCCTTCTCGGCGCGAGTTCGCGTAGAGCGAGCCGTCGGGCAGCTCCACGATGCAGCCTTCGCCTGTATTCGGATTAACATAGCCACCGTGCTTCCAGGCCTTGCCGTGGTCGTCGCTGTAGACGACCTGGTTGCGCCCGGCGAATTTGGGTGTGCCGTCCTCGTTCTTTTCCGGCTTGCCGTCCTCAGTCAGGGTGGGGCCATGGGTGCGGCCAATGAAAAGGATGCGGCCTTTCTTTGGGCCATACTTCAGCGTGATACCGGCATCACCGCCGGGACCCGACGCATACTTGCCAGCGACATTTGGCGTTACCTTGTAGTCTTTGCCCATCTTCAGGTCATGCCACGTCATGCCACTGTCCTTGCTGACGAGCAGTCCGCGTTTCTCGATGAGGGGCATGATCCATTTTTCCTCCGCGTAGAGTGCCTGTTCCTCTTTCGATCGAGTCGCCAGGAGGGCATCCTTCGCTTTCGTAGTCTCGGGTCGGGCGTCATAGTCCATGAAGATGTCCCCTGTCTTCTCGTCGACGACCGCGGCGCCTATGTAGCAGAGCCAGCCCGGCCTGTCCAAGATGAACTGGAGCGGTTCCCACGTCTTGCCGTTGTCCTTGGAACGCCGAAGAACGATGGTCTGGTAAGGACAATTGTCTTTGGGAGTGCCGACACGGCCGTTGCAGAACGCCAGGAGGGTGCCGTCCTTAGCTGTCACGAGCGAGGGGATGCGATAAAAGGTGGTAACCTCCTTCCCTGTCTCGTCGGTCGCTTTGGCGTGCTCGAAAATGTAAGAATCAGTCATCTCAGGTACAGCGCCCCGTGCGCTGTAGCCGATACACAGCGTGATTACCGTCGTCAGTAGCAAGAGGTTGGTTCTAGTTGTATTCATCGCAGACTGCTTACCCGTTGTTTGTGGGCGGAGCAATTTTTTTTCTGTAACTAGCAATTAGGGTTCTCTTTAGCTGTCCTAGTGGCCTGTCACACTTCGATTGAAGGATAGAGGCTTTGGAGTTTTATGCGGGCGGCGGCGGTGTCGTCTACATCCCCAAAGGGGATACGGATTTCAGCCCGGGGTTCCTCCTTCGCCACCTCCTTCGCTGAAGCTATGGCGGTCAAGAAGGCTACGGGAGGACAAGTGGCGCAACGCAGTGAAGCCTACCCGGGGCAACGGCACCAAAAAATCCATCAACCCCAACGGGGTTGTGTCCGATCCTGAAAAACCACCGGATATCTCGTGCCTCTTCTCCGTTTCCGAATCCCAGCTTCCTGTTGTGCCCAAGTATCTTGACAACCAGGAGGAGCCCCACCCCAAAAGCAAATTCCTAGCAGCTAGCAGCCAGCAGCCAGCCTTGACTTGATGGCGGCCAGGTTCACCTTGGCGCAATCAACGCGCAATGTTCCGTAACTCACACACCCACCGATTGGTCGCGTGGGGGGTGGCGTGTCTTGTATCTAATTTATCCACAAAGGAGTTTCTAATGACGTATCGCCGCATAATGGTAACGGGTTTTCTTCTGGTTTCATTACTTGCCGTCCCGGCGCTGGCCGTCGAGGGCGACACGCTCAAGGTGGCGACGATTTTCGGGGACCACATGGTCGTCCAAGCGGACAAGGCGATCCCGGTGTGGGGATGGGCCAAGCCCGGCACGAAGGTAGAGGTCAAACTCCTCGACGCAAAGGCCGTCACCGCGACGGCGGGCAAGGACGGTCGTTGGATGGCGAAGGTGAGTCCGGTCAAAACGGGGCAAACCGGCACGATGACCGTGTCGGCCGGCGACGCGAAGATCGTTTCCAAGGATGTGCTCGTCGGCGAAGTGTGGCTGTGCGGCGGCCAAAGCAATATGGAATGGAAGGTCACCGGAAGCAACAACGCCAAGCAAGAAATCGCAGCCGCGAACTACCCCCAGATCCGCATGTTCACGGTCACCAAAACCGTCGCCGGGTTGCCCGCAACCGACGTGCAAGGCCAGTGGGAAGTCTGTTCGCCCGAGACGGCGGGACAGTTCTCTGCGGTGGGATACTTCTTTGGTCGCGAGATTTACAAGCAACTGAAAGTTCCCGTCGGCTTGATTCATTCCAGCTCGGGCGGCACGCCCGTGGAAAGTTGGATGCCCCTCAAATCCATGAAGGGCCACCCGTTGTGCAAGGACATCATCAAGCGGTATGCCGTAGTCGCCAAGGCCCTCGCGGTGAGCGACGAAAAGAGAAAGGAGGTGCGTGCGGAATATACCAAGAAGATGAAAGAGCACAGAGCGTCGGTGGCGAAGAAAGAGTATCCGAACAAGGGCTTCGAACAGGGACTGGCCAAAGCGAGCTATGACGACGCCTCGTGGAAGTCGATGGAGATTCCGAGCAACTGGGAGGATTCCGTAAAGGAGATGAGAGGGCTGGATGGCGTAGTCTGGTTCCGCAAGACGGTGACTGTCCCGGCCGCCTGGGCGGGCAAGGAACTCTCGCTCAAAGTCGGACAGGTGGATGATGTGGACATTACCTATTTCAATGGCGAGAAGGTCGGCTCTACCAACTTGTCCTATATGGCTAAGCGGGAATACACGGTTCCGGGCAAGCTCGTCAAAGCGGGCAAGAACACGATCGCCGTTCGCGTAACAGACAGGAAGGATGGCGGAGGCATCTGGAATGGCACGCTCTCGGTGTCGCGAAAGGACGCAGACACCAAGCCCATCGATCTCGCCGGTGCGTGGAAATACAAAGTCACCGTGCCGGTCAGGCCTTTGTCGAAACCACGCAGACCTTTCAACCTGACAGGGTGGACCCCGTCAGGCCTGTACAACGCGATGATCTACCCGCTGGCTCACTATCCGATCCAAGGCGTGATCTGGTATCAGGGCGAAAGCAATGCCTCCCGCTCTGAGCAGTATGCCTTCCTCTTCCCGCAGATGATCCGCGACTGGCGATCGCTGTGGCAGGACGACGAGTTGTCGTTCTTCTACGTCGAGCTGGCGAACCACATGAAGCGGGCCGATCAGCCGGGCGTCGATAGCAATTGGGCCTTGCTCCGCGAATCGCAGCGCAAAGCACTCGAACTGCCGCGAACGGGCATGGCGACCGCGATCGATATCGGCGACGCCGAGGACATCCACCCCCGCAACAAGCAGGACGTAGGCAAGCGGCTGGCGCTCAGCGCATTGGGTGTGGAATACGGAAAAGCAATCGTGCACAAAGGGCCGTCGCTGAAATCGGCCACCCCCAAGGGCGATAGCGCAACGCTGGTGTTCAACGATGTAGCCGACGGCCTCAAAGCCAGCACGCCGCTGGAGAAATGTTTTGGTGTCAAGGGCGCCGACGGTGAGTGGACCTGGGCCGATGCCAAGATCGCCGGCAAGGACAGCATCGTGCTCAAGGGCAAAGCCGGCACGAAGATCGTCGCGGTGAGCTATGCTTGGGCAGACAATCCAGCCGCACCGTTGTACAATAGTGAGATGATCCCAGCGCTTCCCTTCAACACCGTTGCCCAGAAATCGAAGGAATAGAGACTCCCGCCGAGCAAGGAGCAGTTTGGCCTGGTGACGTATTCGTTCCCGCCGTAGGTGGGGAAGAAGTTTGCTAGTGCCGAGTGATCAGGAGAAGACCGCTTACGCCGCCTGCTCCTTGCATTGAACCCGATAAATCCATTCCCCAATGGTAGCTCTTTTCAAGAGTCGTGTCAGCGTATTCCGCGATGGGGAACGTGTGATTGAGC
>Ga0206130_10004081_pt1 | contig 18316 bp, 19 predicted proteins | sample Helgoland_Spring_9_FD_148637 | JGI IMG/M metagenome (GOLD analysis project Ga0206130, IMG submission 148637) | Pelagic subsurface seawater microbial communities from Kabeltonne, Helgoland, North Sea - Helgoland_Spring_Bloom_20160512_1 | ecosystem: Environmental > Aquatic > Marine > Epipelagic ... | reverse complement strand
CCCAACCACCGTCCCGGTAGCTCTTGTGCCACCCCCGGATGGTGTCATCATCAAGATACAAGAACTTCGCTATTTGCGAGCAACTCTCGCCATCGTCCAGAAGCAGGATCGCATTCGCCCGCCGTGCGATGCCATGATCTTCGCGTTGACTGCGAACACAGGACTCAAGCTCAAGGCGCTCCGTGGGAGAAAGAAAGTTGGGACGGATCATGCGGTTAGCTGAATCGTTCTACGGTCAGACGTCAACCCGTCAAAAGTCGGGTGCTCGAGGACTCTGTGTATATCAAGATTTTCGCTGTTTAGCCGAAGAGCTTCGTTACAATCAGTTAGCGCTTCTTCGTACTTACGCAAATCTTGGCGAACAACACAACGCGAGAGCCAGCCCTGCTCATGTTTATCTTCCGCAAGAATGCGTGAGTAGAGGTTTTCAGCGTCTTCAAAGCGACCTGCTGTCCGGTAAGTCCATGCCAGCATTCGCATGGCTGCGGTATCATTTGAGAGAGCAACGCTTGCGCCAAGGTCTTCTATGCTTTTCTCTAACTCACCGCTTTCTCGGTAAGCGATGCCGCGGTTTTCTAGGGCTTCCGCACGTTCTAAAGTGCTTAGCGTTGGGGTTGTTAGTAGTTCAGTGCAAATTTCTATGGTTTTGAGTGGGTTCTTATTTGGATCGATTTCATCACATATTTCAGGGTTTGCATATGCAAACGCTGGAAAGAGCAGCAGAACCAAAATTCTAAAAATCATATTTAAACCCAGCCCGATAAAAGTGAAAACTCAAGATTTTGATCGTTTCGCTTCTAATGTCGTTTGCTCCGTTTGAGCCTAATATTTTGTAACTGCGTAGATAAGTAAGTCCACACAAAAAAAACCGGCCCTACAATAGGGCCGGTGTGTTCATTCAGTGATGTCCCACGTTCACTCTGTGCTTATGCGTATGGCGATGCTTGTGACCATGTTTGTGCTTATGCGTGTGGTACTTGTGATGTGTCGTCGCGTGGCTGTTGTGGTGCTTGGTCGCGCAAGGCTTGCCGCGTAGGAACTTGCTGGAGACCCAGTAGTGCTTGCCTGCGTAGGACACTTTCGCCCAGCCATGTGAATATTTAACCACATGAACTTTGGTGCAGCGTTTGAAGCTGCGTTGCACGTGGTAGTCCGTTCCAGGGCCGGAGCGCGCGTTCAATGCTGTTTTCTGTGATGTCCATGCGGTGCCTGCAACAGCTGCAACGGTTGAAACCGCCAACATGCCAAACGCCAACGTACCTGCTAAAATCAACTTCATTCTATTTCCCTCCAAACATGCGCTTGAAAATATTAAGCGCGGATAAGAAGAGCATGTTGTTGCAAATGCGTTCAGGCAAGTAGGGAATACCTTACGAAAAAAGCAGTTATTGCGCGAAATTCGCATCATACGGCGCTTTGTCGGCAGGGTGGCCCAGTTGTTGATCCAAGCGCTAAGCAGCAAAAAGCCCGCTGAACGATATGTCCAGCGGGCCGTTTAGACTAGGATTTGCGCGAATATTACTCGCGGTTGCCGAACAGTTGAAGCAGCATCATGAACATGTTGATGAAGTTCAGATACAGGCTCAGCGCGCCCATGATCGCGGACTTACCAAGCCACTCTGTGTCACCGTGGTGTGCATGTGCGACATACTCTGTCTTGATGCGCTGTGTGTCGTAGGCTGTTAGGCCAGCAAAGATCAGAACACCAATCGCAGAAATCGCGAACATGATCGCAGGTGACGCTAGCCAGATGTTGACGATGGATGCTACGATCAAGCCGATCACGCCCATGATCAAGAAGCTACCCCAACCGGAGATGTCTTTCTTGGTTGTGTAGCCGTACATGGACAGACCTGCGAATGCGATGGATGTGATCAAGAAGATCTGCATGATCGAGTAGCCTGTGAAGACCAAGAAGATCGAGCTGATCGAGATGCCCATGACGGCTGCGAACACGTAGAACATTGTTTGTGCAGTCGCGGCGGACATTTTGTTGATCATCGCGCTAAAGCCGAAGACGAAAGCGAGGGGTGCAAACATCACAACCCACTTGAGCGGGGAAAGATAAAGCGCGGATCCAAGCGATGTCAGGTACTTGTCAGCGCCAATCTGCGCGACAGCCTGCGAGGGGTCAGTTGTGACCGCAAGGCCCGCGATTGCCCAAGCTGCAAGGAATGTGATGAACATGCCGACGGACATTGTGCCGTAGACTTTGTTCATGTGCGCGCGCAAACCCGCGTCGATATTCGCGGCTGCCGTTCCAACGCCGCTGCGAATTGTGCCATATTCAGCCATGAATATTCTCCATAATAAGATGTGTCCGCCGTTGTGTCGGACTTGCGCTAAATATCGGAGGGGTGAGAGGCTATTTCAAGTCCCTAAACAGCAAAAGCGTCCGATTTTCGGACGCTTTCACTCAGAAAAGCAAATTAGTGCCAGGAAGAGAACGCTAATTGCCCATTTTGACTGAATTTTATCGCACACATTGTGGCGCGATGTCCCAGAAGGGACGGCGCATTTCTGTGCGAACTTGCGTTGAAGAGAGGCCGATATCTGCCAAAGACGCCTCATCCATCTGTGCCAAAGCGCGACGGGTGCGCGCAACAGTCAGCGCTGTGGTCAAACGAGACAGCAAAGCTTTGCGCGGTGCGCGGGCCTCAAGGAAGGTGGCTGTGTGCGGGAGAGCGTGAAACTGTGACATTGGGAAACCCCTTTCGTTTGTGATGTGTCGGCGGTGATTAATTCTTTATGTTGATGTATGTCTCATTTCGTGGTTGATTTGAAAAACGAATAGTTTTGATGTCACACATCACAAAGGGTGATATATGAGAAATCTCGACATTACGGCACTGCGCTCTTTCGTAGCGATTGCGGAAACCGGCGGCGTGACGCGCGCGGCGGGCTTGTTGAACCTGACGCAATCAGCGGTTTCGATGCAGATCAAACGCTTGGAGGAAAGCCTTGACCTCAAGCTGTTGGAGCGCGCGGGTCGTCAAGGTGTGCTGAGCCCTGCAGGAGAGCAATTGCTGACTTATGCGCGCAAGATGATTGAACTGAATGATGAGATTATGACCAAACTGACGGACAAAGGATTTGAGGGCGAGGTCTCTCTCGGGGTGCCTCATGATATCGTGTATCCTATTGTTTCTAAAGTGCTTCAACAATTTCGCGCGCAGTTCCCGCGTGTTCATGTGAACTTGAACGCCTCTTTCACGCGACAACTGCAAGAGGGGCTGACGCGCGGCGAATATGATATCATTCTGACGACGGAAGAGGGTGTTATGCCTCGCGGCGAGACTTTAAGCCAAGCGCGGCTAAGTTGGACCGGGGCGGAAAACGGAAATATTTGGCGCCAACGGCCATTGAAGCTCGGGTTTAGCCGTCACTGCATGTTCCGCCCATTGGTGCAAAAGGTGTTAGATCACGAAGGCATCGCTTGGGAGATGGCGACCGAAACAGACAGTGATCGCACGATAGAAGCGACGATTGGTGCTGATCTGGCGATTTGTGTCGTGATCGAGGGAACTGAGCCGCCGCATATGGTGCCGATCCAGCATGGAGGGACGTTGCCTGAAATGCCTGTGTCGCTGATTAATATGTATGGCGCTGAGCAAGCGCAATCACAGGTGGTGAGCGCTTTGGCTGAGTTGCTGCGTCAGGGGTATGCGGATCTGAAATCCGGTGGTCGTGTTGGGGCCAACGTGCTGCGTGAGGTTGGTTAAGGTTCTGCGAAGGCGAGGTTTTTAAGGCTTTGGAGGCTGATTTTTACTTGGATCGTGTTTCATAGATAATTTAACCGGACGGTAATTTTATTGGACTAGACCTAGCTGCTCTGACTTAGGGGCTAGGCAATGGTTGCAGATCTAAACGGTGTTATTTTCAGTCAAATTTACGGTGACAATTCTGGTGGCGCAGAATTTGATACAGATGGTGATGGCACCGCCACGCAAGAGGATGAATTTGTCTCGCTCCAAAATACAACTGGTAGCGCCATAGACTTGTCGGGCTGGCAAATTTGGTCGGATATGACGGGGGCTGGTGCGCCAGACGGGGTGCAGGATGGATTGTATCATACGTTTCCGTCCGGAACGATTATTCAGCCGGGCAAGAATCTCTATATCGTGAACGAGATTAGCGGCACCCCTCCCTCTAACATGCAAGAAGCCAGCGAGGGCGGGGTGGAATCCGGTTCAGGCGGCCAGAACACAAATTTCTTGACGGAAGGCTCTGACGAGAACGATTCAGAAGGTGTGGCTTTGGTCAATCCTGCGACTGGTGAATATATTGTCATCAATTTGTCTGAAAACGCCGCCAGCAATTTCCCCGGGATGTCAGGCTTTCCCGGGACCACTTTGATTGAAACAACGAATGCGGCGGTGGAAAGCGGGCAGGAAGATCAGAATGCGGGGTCTTCCTATCGGTATAATTCGGCAACCGACAGTTACGAATACTCAACAGTTTCAGTCGTTTGCTTCGCTACAGGCACGATGATTGTGGTGCCAGAGGGCGAAAGGAGGGTCGAGGAACTGGAAAAAGGCGACTTGGTAGTGACTTTGGACCATGGGGTCCAGCGTTTGCAGAAAAGCCTGCGCAGGCATCTGAATTTTTTAAAAGGCGATGATCCTTGCCACAAACCGATTGAATTTAAGCCCGACGCCCTTGGCTTTGGTGTGCCAAGAAAACGTCTGGTTGTGTCGCCGCAACACCGTATGCTTGTGCAAAACCCTGAAGGCGACCAGGTTCTGGTCCCCGCAAAAGCGCTGACAGAACGCGAAGGAATTCGTGTGATGAAAGGTTGTCGCAAGGTCAGCTATGTCCACCTTGTTTTTGCGCGTCATGAAATCGTCAAGGCCCATGGCTGTTGGAGCGAGAGTTTTTACCCTGGCACCTATGTAACATCGCGCATTAAGCGGCGTGAACAGTTGGATTTGATCGGTATTTTTCCAGAACTTATGCGCGATCAACCAGTCAGTCCTGCACGATCCTTTGTACGTGTGGGAGAAGCTCAGAAAATCGCACCGCGCGATTGCATTTTGATCCCGGATCCGGAGTGGGCAGGCCATATGGCAATCATTGCATGCCCTTCAACTCAAAGAAAAAGGGGCAAAAGGCCGCTAAAATTTTGTGTGTTACGCTTCTTGCGGCGTAACTTCTATCACCACTTTACCTGTAGACTTGCGCGCACGCAAAAGCTCCATTCCATCTGCTGCTTGTTCAAATGGAAGCAAATGACTCACATGCGGCTTCAACTTGCCTTGTTCATACCAATCAAAGAGTTCGCGTAGGCTGTCGGTTACAATTTCGGGTTTGAACTTCAGATAGCCGCCCCAATAAAACCCCAAAACATCGATATTTTTCACGAGCAGATGATTTGCAGGCACTTTTGGAACGTCACCACTTGCAAAACCAATGGTCAAAATGCGCGCCTCGGGCTTGCACGCGCGAAAGGCGGCTTTGAACAGATCACCGCCCACGGGGTCATAAACCACATCCACGCCACCAAGAGCCTTTAACTCGCCGCGTAAGTCGTCGACGTCCGCCTCGATAAGATGATCGGCACCTGCTTTGCGTGCGACTTCTAACTTATCCGCACCTCGCGCGACGGCAATAACAGTCGCGCCCATCAGTTTGCCGATCTCGACAGCCGTTAGACCCACGCCACCTGCGGCACCAAGGACCAAAAGCGTCTCGCCGGGTTTCAGTTTGGCGCGATATCCGAGCGCGAGATGACTGGTTCCATAAGCGATTTGAAACGCTGCCGCCTCCGCCATGCTCATTGCGTCGGGGATCGGTAAAACGATGCGCGCGTCATAACACCCATATTCGGCTAGCCCGCCTTGGCCGCCAAAAACAGCGACTCGCGTGCCAGCTTTTGGACCTGAAACACCCGCGCCATGCGTGTCGATTGTCCCCGCAATTTCCATACCAAGCGTGAACGGTGCAGGCGGGGTATCTTGATATTGACCCTTTTGCATCAACAGATCGGCGAAGTTCAGCCCACAACAGGCAATTTTCACCCGCGTTTCCCCGACGTTCGGCTCGGGTTTTTCACACTCTACAAACGCAGGGGGAATATCAATTTCTGGGACCTGATATGCGCGCATGGCAACCTCTTTTTTGTTCAAAGAATGCATGTATTTAACAAGTTAAACGATAGTGCTTTCGGGCGAAAGTCCAACACGAAAATACGCCTGAAAATATCGATATTTAGGTAGGGATTGAGTTGAAATCTTGAAAGTTCCCCCTCAAGGTTAGTGATTCCAGACTTGCCTATTAGAGGTATAATCGTAAGATCGCGCTACTCCACGTTGAATTTAGTAACGTAAACGTTGAGTAATCTTGCACGGTTCAATTGTTCTGCCACTCGGAACATGTCGTGCTGCGAATATGAAAGGAAGCACCATGCCACATCCAGTGGACGTGCACGTCGGCAAGCGCATTCGACACCGTCGATGGCTTGTAGGGGTCACTCAGCAGCAGTTGGCTGAAAAGGTTGGGATCAAATTCCAGCAAATTCAGAAGTATGAAACAGGCGCAAACCGCGTCAGCGCATCTCGTTTGTGGGATATCGCAGAATCACTCGAGGTGGATGTCAGCTTTTTCTTTGCTGGCATGGAAAGTACTGACGCGGATGCTGCACCTCAGGGTGCCGAGCAAAGCGCCGTGCCCACTGATCTATTGAATGACAAAGAGGCGCTTGATTTGGTGCGCTCTTATTATTCGATCCCGGAAGAGCAGCGCAGACGTTTGTTTGACCTAGCGCGCGTTTTGAGCGACGTTGCTTGAAGGGTCGGACCACCTGCTCTAAGTAAAGGCAGCGCGCGATATGACGCGCTGCTAAACAAAGCAGGGTACTATGCAAGACATTGAAAGCGTTGCGTTACAGGCTGAACTTTGGTCTGTGGCAGAGGAATTAGCCGATGCCGCGCGCGCTTGCATACTTCCCTATTTTCGCCAGATCGGCCTGAGCGCGGACAACAAGGATCGCGATGGTTTCGATCCTGTGACAATCGCGGACAAAGCGGCTGAGCAGGTGATGCGCGACATCTTGAACAAACGCCGCCCGCAAGACGCTATTTTGGGCGAAGAGTTCGGCAACAGCGCAGGCACCAGCGGTCTGACTTGGGTGCTCGATCCTATTGATGGCACCCGTGGATTTATCAGCGGCACGCCGACTTGGGGTGTCCTGATCTCGCTCAATGACACCAGCGGCCCGCGGCTTGGCATAATTGACCAACCCTACGTTGGTGAGCGTTTCTGTGGTGGTTTCGCTCGCGCAGAGGTGATTGGCCCGCACGGTACCGCCGCTTTGCAGGTGCGGGATACCAGTGATTTGAGCGATGCAATTTTGTTCAGCACCTTCCCTGAAGTGGGCACGCCAGGAGAGCGCACCGCGTTCGAGGCTGTGATGCGAGAGGTCAAACTCACACGGTTTGGATGCGATTGCTACGCCTATGGTCTGCTCGCGGCGGGGCATATTGATTTGGTGATTGAAGCGAGCTTGAACGCCTATGATATTGCCGCGCCGATTGCTGTGATCGAAGCCGCTGGCGGCATTGTGACGGATTGGAAAGGTGGCAAAGCCCACAACGGCGGGCGCGCATTGGCTGCTGCAACGCCAGAGTTGCATGCGAAAGCGCTTAAAATTTTACAGCAAACCTTGAGTTGAACACGACACTTCGCTTTACTGAACGAAATTTGCTGCGAGTCCTTCGCTTTTTTCTGTCGCAGCACCAAGGTCCCGTGATCTTGGCCTAATCCCGAAAAAAGCGTGGAAACACGTGAAGGACTGCACAGTATGACCAAGCCAAATGAGACCCTTATCCGTAACGCGCGCCTCGTTCTGACGATGGATGACGCTGGCTCCGAGATACCCAATTGCGATATTTTGATGCGTGACGGTGTGATTGTTGAAGTGGGCCAGGGGCTTAGTAGTGCAGGGCAGGTACTTGATGCAGCTGGATGCCTTGTGACGCCGGGTCTCGTGAATACGCACCACCACCTCTATCAATCCCTGACGCGTGCGGTGCCGGGTGGGCAGGACGCGCTCTTGTTTGGCTGGTTGCAAACGCTCTATCCAATTTGGTCGCGCTTTGGCCCTGAAGAGATGTATGTCTCTGCGCAAGTCGGGCTGGCGGAGCTGATGCTCTCTGGCTGCACACTCACTTCTGATCATCTGTATCTTTATCCCAACGGTTCGCGGCTTGATGACACCATCGCAGCGGCGGCGGATATCGGGATGCGGTTTCATCCGACACGCGGTTCCATGTCGATTGGCGAAAGCGATGGCGGGCTACCACCAGATTCGCTGGTGGAAGACGAACGCGCTATCCTCGAAGACTGTATTCGCGTGATTGATGCGCATCATGATGCCTCGGATGGGTCGATGTGTCGTGTTGGTGTAGCGCCGTGTTCGCCGTTTTCGGTAAGCCGTGATTTGATGCGGGACGCAGCTGTTCTGGCACGCGACAAACGTGTGATGTTACATACGCATTTGGCTGAAAATGATGAGGATATTGCTTATTCGCTTGAGAAATTCGGCTGTCGTCCGGGCCAATACGCACAAGATCTGGGTTGGACGGGGGATGATGTCTGGCATGCGCATTGTGTTAAGCTTGATGATCAGGAAATTGATCTCTTTGCACGCTCTGGTACAGGCGTTGCGCATTGTCCTTGCTCGAATTGTCGTCTTGGATCCGGCATCGCCCCTGTGCGTCAAATGCGCGACGCTGGCGTTAAAGTCGGGCTTGGCGTGGACGGGTCTGCTTCGAATGATGTGGGTAACTTGGTACTGGAAGCGCGCCAATCGATGTTGTTGCAACGTGTCTCATTGGGTGCAGACGCGATGAGCGCACGCGAAGCGTTGCGCATCGCGACACGCGGCGGCGCAGAGGTTTTGGGCCGTGATGATTGTGGGCAAATCGCGATTGGGAAACGTGCTGATATAGCGATTTGGGATATGAACGGGATCGAGGCTGCCGGAACTTGGGATACCGCAGCGCTTTTGCTTGCAGGTCCAACACAGGTGCGCGACCTGTTTATCGAAGGACGGCGCGTTGTTGCGTCTGGCCAGATCACATCTATTGACCTGTCCAAGACAATCGCGCGACAAAACGCTATGGCTATGGCTTTGGCATCATCGGATGGATAATTTTCTTTAGGAGTATTGCAGATGCGTGTTATTTTACTTGGGCTTTGTGTCCTTGCGGTGAGTGCCGCTTGTGTGCGCTCTGGCGCGAATGTCACGCCTCGTGGCAAGGCCGCTATTGCACAGCCGACAGGTGGTTTGAGCGCGAATATTGCGCCTGAAGTCAACGCCTTTCGCCTTGCCAATGGGCAGCCTGCCTTGGCAGCCGATGCGCGCCTTGCTCGTGCGGCGCAAGCCCATGCAGACAGTATGAATGCCAATGGTTTCTTCAGCCACACAGGGCAAGACGGTTCCAGTGTCGGGGATCGCGTGAAACGAGAGGGCTATGGATTCTGCTTTGTTGCAGAAAACATCGCACAAGGCCAAAAGGGTGCTTTGGAGGCCTTAGAGGGCTGGCAAAAGTCCGAAGGTCACCGCAAAAATTTGCTCAGCAAGAATGCGACCCAATTCGCGATGGCCCAATCGGGTGACTATTGGGTGATGGTTCTGGGCAAGCCCGGCTGTTGATTTCAATCAGGCGGTGGGCGTTACGCGCGCGCCACCAATCCAAACATCTGCAATCGCACGGTCATCGCCCATCATAATGGTCGGAAATACTCGATCCCAAGCGTGCGCCGCATTATCATAGCGTTGCGCAATCGCGGGGGTTGAGGCAAGATCGAGCACTGTAATATCCGCCTCCATCCCGACCTCTAATGCACCGATCTTGTCGCTGAGATGTAGTGCTTTGGCAGATCCTTGCGTCGCCAGCCACAAGAGCTGACCAGCGTGTAAGACAGACCCCGCAAGCTGCGCAATTTCATAGGCTGCGGCCATGGTGCGCAACATTGAAAAGCTTGATCCGCCGCCCGTGTCTGTCGCCAAGCCAATGCTCAAACCGCGTGCTTTCAACGCGGCCATTTGAAACAGGCCAGACCCGATAAACGCGTTCGAGGTCGGGCAATGCACCAGCGCTGCGCCGTGTTCGTTTAGCTGATCAATCTCGCGCGGTTCTAGGTGTATCGCGTGCCCGTAAACGCCGCGTTCGCCCAATAGGCCAAAGCTCTCATAGGTGTCCAAATAATCCTGCGCCTTTGGGAATAGTTCATGCACCCACGCGATTTCATCTACCTGTTCGCTCAAATGCGTTTGCATCAAACATGTCGGATGCTCTGCCCATAATGTGCCCATCGCTTCCAACTGCTCGGGGGTCGAGGTCGGGGAAAAGCGCGGTGTTATCGCATAAGACAATCGCCCGACACCATGCCACTTTTCCAACAAAGCTTTGCTGTCATCATAGGCGCTTTGGGCTGTGTCACGCAGCCCGTCTGGCGCATTGCGATCCATGCAAGTTTTACCAGCAACAACCCTTTGCCCACGGCTTTGCGCTTCCGAAAACAGCGCCTCAACTGATGCGGTATGGATCGTACAAAAGCTCGCCATAGAGGTAGTGCCATGCGCCGCTGTCAAATCCAGATAGCGTGCGGAAATCTCGCGCGCGTAGTCCGGGTTTGCAAAGCGCATTTCTTCGGGAAATGTATAGGTGTTGAGCCAATCAATCAGCCGCTTGCCCCAAGATGCGATCATCGCGGTTTGTGGATAATGCACATGCGCGTCAATGAAACCGGGGCAAATTAGCTTGTTTTTGTGTGCGTGATGTTTCGCTTGCGGATGAGCTGCGACCATTTCGTCGCGCGACCCAATCTGTGTGATCAAACCGCCCTCGATCAAAAGGGCGCTGTCGCTCTTGATTTGCACTGCCTGTTCAGGTGCATTCGTGAATGGATCACCCTCAAAGATCAAAAGATCACCGGAAATTATTTGCTGTTCGCTCATGGTGCCTCAATAGCAGAAACCTGCCAGCTCTTTACAGGATTTTTACGCGACTCACTGTTGCTTCTTGCTGCATATGCGTAAACTTGTACATGAACCCGCTGCTTTGGTCAGAAAGGTCCTCCTATGAACGATACCGATCTGATAAATGAAATTCGTAATGAGGCGGCAGAGGGCAGCTATAAGCTTGAGCGCTCTGATGTGACGGCTGTTGTAAATGCGGTCGAACGGGGTGATCAGGGCCTGCTCAGCATGCTCATGGATCCGATGCACCCCGCTGATATCGCGGACCTTCTTGAGCAAATCAGCACGGTGGAACGGCGCAAGCTGATCCATCTATACGATCGCGAATTCGACGGAGAAATCCTGTCAGAACTCGATGAGAGTATTCGAGACGAAGTCATCGCTATTCTGCGCCCCGAAGTCCTTGCCGATGCTGTGCGCGAGTTGGAAAGCGATGATGTTGTCGATCTGATCGAGGACATGAACGTCACCCAACAGGACGTCATTCTGGACGCACTTGAGGACAGCGATCGAGTCGCCGTAGAGCAATCTCTGGCCTATCCCGAGAACTCAGCGGGCCGCTTGATGCAACGCGAAGTCGTCATGGCGCCAGAGCACTGGACTGTGGGCCAAGCCATTGATTACCTGCGCGAACAAGACACGCTGCCTGAACAATTTTACCATGTCACCCTCGTTGATCCGCGCCTTAAGCCTGTTGGCAATATCACCCTTGGCAAACTTATGGGCTCCAAGCGCGACGTGCTTTTGTGGGAAATCACGGAAGCGGTTTTTCAGGTCATTCCCGCGATGCAGAATGAAGGCGATGTCGCCTATGCGTTCAACCAATATCACCTTATATCTGCGCCCGTCGTGGATGAGGACGAACGGCTCGTGGGTGTCATAACGATTGATGACGCGATGATCGTTCTGGATGAAGAGCACGAAGAAGACATTCTGCGTCTCGCAGGTGTAGGTGAGGGATCGCTCTCTGACCGTGTCATCAACACCACCAAACAGCGCCTTCCTTGGCTTGCGGTGAACCTCGTGACGGCTATTGCCGCCAGCCTTGTGATTGCCCAGTTCGAAGCGGCGATTACCCAGATCGTTGCGCTGGCTGTCTTGATGCCTATCGTTGCTTCCATGGGCGGTAACGCGGGCACTCAATCGCTTACAGTTGCGGTCCGCGCGATTGCCACAAAAGACCTTACAGGCTCTAATATGTGGCGCGTTATTCGTCGTGAAGTCCTTGTGGGCTTGATCAATGGCGTGGTCTTTGCAGTAATCATGGGGATCGTCGGCTTGGTCTGGTTTGGCTCACCCGCGCTGGGCTACGTGATTGCGGCTGCGATGGTGATCAACATGGTCGTCGCAGGTCTTGCGGGGACGGCCATCCCTGTGATTTTGGAAAAGTTCGGCATCGATCCTGCGCTGGCCTCTGGTGCGTTTGTGACGACGGTGACAGATGTGGTTGGCTTTTTCGCTTTCCTCGGCCTCGCGGCATTGGTGCTTTTATGACGGACCTCGCGACTATCAAAACCGCTGCTCGCAAAGCAGCTTTTGCGGCGCGTAAGTTTGCATTCGATGCCTCGCGCGGTGCACAATCAAGCTATTTGAGCGAAGTGCTTGCAGGGTATCGTGGCGTGCCGATTGCAGGCTACGCGCCTATGCGCACAGAGATCAATCCATTGCCCGCTATGGCCGAATCCACCGCATATGGCCCTGTCGGAATGCCGGTGATCAAAGCGGCTGCAACCCCGCTCGATTTTCGCGAATGGACGCCGGATTGTTCGATGATCGCAGGTGCTTTTGGCGCACAAATCCCCGAAACTGGCGTGTGGATCGAGCCTGAAATTCTTATCGTTCCGCTGGTCGCGTTTGATCGCAAAGGGGGGCGGCTTGGCTACGGGGGCGGGTTTTATGATCGCACGCTAGAACGCCTACGCGCGCGCCGCGCCACCATGGCCATCGGCTTTGCCTTTAGTGCTCAAGAACAAGACAACCTGCCGCTGGAACTCACTGACCAGCCTCTTGATCTTATCGTGACCGAAGCTGGCATAATCACGCCAAGCTAGCGCTTCTTCTTTCCAGATAAACTTCCCCTGGAGGGCCGCTTTCAATCGATCACAAAGGCCAGATAAAGGGGATCAAAGCGGATGCCAAAAGCCCGATACTCAGGTTCAGCGGTATGCCGACTTTCATAAAATCGGTGAATTTGTATCCGCCAGGACCATAGACGAGCATGTTGGTTTGATAGCCAATAGGGGTCGCAAAGCTCGCAGAAGCTGCGACCATCACCGCAACCACCAAAGGCCGCGCGTCAATGCCAAGTGCATCTGCTAATCCGATAGCTATGGGCGTTACCACAACTGCGACTGCGTTGTTGGACACCAATTCTGTTAGGACCGACGTAAGCAAATAGATCGCCCAAACCAGCAAGAAAGGCGGCAATGTGCCAAGGTAGGGCGCTACGCCTTGCACGATGAGCTTCACAGCACCCGAGCTTTCAAGTGCCGCACCAATCGCGAGCATCGCGAAGATCAGCGTGAGCAAACGCCCATCCACAAATGAAAACGCTTCGTCCGCATCAATGCAACGGGCAATCAGGACCAGCGCGACAGCAATGATCGCAAGATAAAAAATTGGTGCAATGCCAAAGCCTGCAAGCGCAACAAGGCCCACAATGGCAAGCAAGGCGATCGGCGCGTGCGAGCGGCGATAGGCGGCTCGGATGGCGTGGATACATCAACCAAGTCCATTTCAGTGGCGAGCCTTTGGATATCCGCAGGCGACCCTTCAAGCAGCAAAGTATCCCCAAACGCGCACCTGCACAGCATCCAACTGACCACTGATATTCTGGTTCCGACGGTGCACCGCGAGCGGATACACACCAAAGCGGCGACGCAGTCGCAAAGCGCCGAGCGTGCGTCCAACCATCTTGCAACCTGGTGTGATCAGAACCTCAACCGTATGCGTCTCCACGGCAGAAACTTGATCAATGCGCTTCAGTTCTTTGGTGGCTTGTAGACTTAGCAATTCAGAAATGCGGCTGCGCAGAACAACGCGGTCACCAACTTGCAGCGTGACCTCCTTCAAATTGCGTCGCAAAGACAGATCTCCGCGCACAACATCGATCAAACGCACGCCTTCGCGTTTGAACAGTTGCACCCCCATGACTTCGCGCCCGATCAGATTGCTCTCTGGCGGGATGACAGCCTCTGTGAAAAACTTCATCTGGCTCTTATCGCTCAAAAGGCTCGCCATACTGTCGCGCTCGGGCAGCAGGTAGGGGCCAATGTAGCGCAGATAGAGCATCCCCCAAGCGACGAGCACGACGCCCAAAGGCGTGACCTCGAAAATGGAAAACGCCGCCATACCGTTGGCCCGGGCTACACCGTCGACCAACAGGTTGGTCGAGGTGCCGATCAAGGTCAAAGTGCCCCCAAGGATCGCGGCATAGCTTAATGGGATCAATAGCTTAGACGCTTTTGTGCCAAGCGTGCGAGAGAGCTGCACAAAAACAGGGATCATGACGACGACGACAGGGGTATTGGACACAAACGCCAAGAGCATGGCAATCGCTACCTTTGGGCGTGTCTTGGCTTGTTTGTCTGCGAGCTTGGTAAACGCCTCCAAAGCGCCAGTGCGCACCAAAGCGCCCATGACGATGAACATCGCAGCAATCGTCCAGGGGGCAGGGTTGGATAGAACGGTCAGCGCGTTTTCGTAGGGTAAAACACCAAGGATCAGCAAAAATGCTACACCCGTGATAGCGACCACTTCGGTCGGGTAACTTTCGCGCACGAACAAAACGAACATGCCAAGCACTGTCAAAAGCGCGGCAATTGCGCTTTGAGTTTCGCTCAGTTCAAAGAACGTCATGTTTCAATCGCCTCTTCATCGCGCTTTCGTGGCTGAACCAAGAACAATCCACAAAGCATTAAGACCAGTGCAACCCAAAATCCGGCTGCATAGCTTTCGCGCAAAAGGATCATGGCCCAGCCTACGCCGAATATAGTTACCAAATAACTCACCTGCGCCGCAAATACGGGGCCCGCGCGGCCGACAAGCCAGACGTAGCCTGCATAGACAATTGCATGCGCAATCGCGATTATCAGGAAGGCATATTCCGCGGTGCCCCAAATCTTAGGCACGGGAATGAACTGGCCCGAGGCCACCGCCAACACCAAAGCGGGAAAGACGCCGAAAACTGAAGACCAGAATAAAGTCTCAATGGGATCAAAGCCATAGGTGCCCCATTTTGCGACGACATTGCCCTCAAGTGCATAAAAACTGGGCGCGATCAACGCAACGGCGATCCACCAGAGCGACACTTCACCGACAAAGCTTGATCCTGTAACCGCGATAAGTGCTACCGCGCAGAACCCGATGGACAGGCCGATAAGTTTGCGTAGTGAGAAACCATCATTGCCGAGCGCCAAAGCAATCGGAAAAGCGATCATCGGGATGAGAGAAAGCAAGATGGAGATGACGCCACTTGGAAGATAAACAGCCGCTTGGTAGCTCGCAGAGTTCGGTAAAAGGGTGCCGATCAAGGCGATCATGCACGCAAAGTAAGCTTGTGCTTTGCTCGGCCAGCGAAGCCGACCGCGCAAGAGCAACACTGATCCCATGAGGATCACAGCAACTGCAAATTGCCAGAAAATCAGACCTAAATACTGATAGCCCGCGCCGACGGTGATTTTGGTCAACGGCATGGTCACGCCCCAACCTGCACCGAGCAAGATCAAGATGCCAAAGAGGGATGCGTTGTGTTTCACGTCCGCTTTATTGGCCGCTCTGTTCAAGGCGTCCGCCGTGGCGGATCATTTGCACTGATGTGGCTTTGCCGGTGCGATCATCACTGACCACGAACAGGCCGGACAAAGTCGCTTCGCCATTGGCTGGAGTGAAACGCGATTTGCTCATCCCGGTCACAAAACGGCGCATGGGTTCTTCTTTTTCCATGCCGATCACCGAATTATAGTCTCCGCACATCCCCGCATCGCTTTGAAAGGCTGTCCCGCCCGGCAGGATCTGCGCATCGGCGGTAGGAACATGGGTGTGTGTGCCAACAACAATTGTCGCGCGGCCATCGCAATAGTGACCCATGCCCATTTTCTCAGAAGTCGCTTCGCAATGCACATCCACAAGGATCATTTGCGCCAGACCACCCAAAGGATGCGCGCGCAGCACAGCGTCAACTGCGGAAAACGGATCATCAAAGGCGCGCTTCATAAAGACTTGGCCCAGCACTTGCAGCACAAGCACTTTTTGACCACCGCGCGCTTTGAACAACTTATGGCCGCGGCCAGGGGCCGTTTTGGCAAAGTTCAAAGGACGCAGAATGCGCTGATCTTTTTCGATGTGTTGCATCATATCGCGCTGATCAAAGGCATGATCGCCCAGCGTGATGCAATCCGCACCCGCTTTGAAAATGTCATTCGCGTGCTCGCCATTGAGGCCCATGCCATTGGAAGCGTTTTCGCCATTCACAACAACAAAATCAGCCCGCAAATCATCGCGCAATTTGGGCAAGTGTTCCGTGATAGCACGGCGCCCCGCACGGCCCATCACATCGCCTAGGAAAAGTGTTCTCATAGATTTGTCCCTACCATGACATACTGAACGCGCAAGCACTGCTTGCAGTGAAACGCTTAAAGTTAGGATGCAGGTGAGGACTTGAACGCCATCGCAAACGGAGCCGTTTCTGCTGCGTTTCGCGTATTTTTCCCTGCATTATTAGTTGCTTAAGCTCTTTGCGCGACTGTGAATCGTCTCATTCAGCGCACATTTCATAGGTATCAGAAGCTTTTGTTAGAGAGTTAGGCTTTGTTATGGCTACGAATACAAACACGACCCTTGCAACACAAGATGATCAAACGATTACTGGCACCGCGGGCACAGATACGCTGTCTGGTGTGCTCGGGAACTACACCCTGACAGGTGGCGCGAGCAACGATGTTCTTGGAGGTGATGGTCCTGTAGCAGGCGCGTGGCACTTTGAAACGTATGATCGTGATTTTACCAGCGCGGCTGGGCAAGCCTTTGACATAGAAATGGTGGGCAGCACACGGACTACTGCTGGCTATGTAACAGAATTCAATGAAGGCGGGTTAACCAACACAATTCGCGGAACTGGTGGTAACCCCGAAGATTTTGCGGTGATCTACACGAGCACGATAAATACCATTGTGGGTGGCACAGACCGCTTTGCGACCAGCTCTGATGATGGCTCGACGATCCAGATTTTTGACAGCTCTGGTACGGCTTTGAACTTTGCCAACCAGACAGGCGGTACGCTTGATTATATGAACAACGGCTTCCACCAAGGCACGACGACGCGCTTTGGTGATGTGACGTTGGACCCAGCCGAGACCTACACGATCCAAATCCGCTATTGGGAAAACCGCGGTGGTGACACCCTGTCTGCGACAGTAAGCGGACCTGATACTGGGGGCGTAACATAAAACCTTTTGACTTCGCCAATGCCAGGCCTTCCGCCAGAGCCAGGGTACTCGGTCACGGGTGTTCCCTTTGGTATTGAAGGTGATGACAGCATTGATGGTGGCGCAGGTGCGGACACGATTGAAGGCAATGGCGGCAACGACACGCTTATCGGCGGCACTGGCTCGGATAGCCTCACGGGTGGTGATGGCGATGACACTTATGTTTTCAATTCCGGTGACGGCGTTGACACGATCACGGATTTCAACGCAGGCAACAGCGGCAGCATCACCGATGGCGATCAGGCCAACAATGATTTCGTTGATCTAAGCGATTTTTATACAAACCTGACCGAACTGCGTAACGACGTTCTTGATGATGGGGTGCTCAACCAATCGGTTGGAAGTTTTGGCGATAACACCGCGATGGGTGGTAGTCTGGAATTGAGCGGCGTTGTTGCAAGTGACCTCACTTTCGACAACACCAACGTCGTTTGTTTTGAACGCACCACTTTGATTTCAACCCCGCAAGGGCAACAGATGATTGGTGACCTTAGTGTGGGAGATGACGTCGTCACGCGCGACAATGGCATTCAAAAAATCCGTTGGATTGGCTCGAAAACCGTTGCGGGCAAAGGACATCTTGCACCTATTTATATTCGAAAGGGAACGCTTGGGAATGCACGTGACTTGTTGGTGTCTCCGCAACATAGAATGTTGCTGCGGGGGTGGCAGGCAGAGTTGCTTTACGGTGAAAACGAAGTGCTCGCTGCGGCAAAGATGTTGGTGAACGATCAAACCATACGTCAAATCACGTGCAACGAAATCACATATGTTCACATGCTCTTTGATGACCATGAGATCGTTTTGGCCGAAGGCTGCTGGTCTGAAAGTTACTGCCCAAGTAAAG
>Ga0206130_10004080_pt1 | contig 18317 bp, 13 predicted proteins | sample Helgoland_Spring_9_FD_148637 | JGI IMG/M metagenome (GOLD analysis project Ga0206130, IMG submission 148637) | Pelagic subsurface seawater microbial communities from Kabeltonne, Helgoland, North Sea - Helgoland_Spring_Bloom_20160512_1 | ecosystem: Environmental > Aquatic > Marine > Epipelagic ... | reverse complement strand
AAGCAAAAAGGCAAAGAGAAAGAAAAATAGCGAAACCTTTTTTGTTGCTGGAGAAATTGGGGAACGTTGATTGTGTTGTGGCACCGATGCCCGGGCTGGGGGCCGCCGCTTCATGGGCCTGCTCCCTCCGGGATTCCCTCCAAAGTGTCTGAGCCTTGATGCGCTGCGCTGTCTCAGTCGCTTCCTCGGCCAGTCCCTTTAACTTGCGCAACAGCCACCAGCCCAGTCATCTCACCCTGTAGAAATTTCTCTCAGTGGCCTGATCATTTCACCCAACAGTGCGAAAGTAAATGCTTACTACGGCCAGAGGTAACGGGACAAAGCCAGTGCGGAATAATCAGGATGCGTGCTGAGCGAGTGCGTGAGACCGACGGTTTTCCCGCAGGGATGTCGGCCTCAGGCGGAAGTGAAGGTAGCTCGGAGGGCCACCAGCCATGGAGCAATGGCTGCGTCCAGTTACCGTATTCAATCAGCAAAAGCATCTTAAAAGAAACTATAGCAACTTCAATGAAGCCTGCTATTGGCACCAATAGTTAAACCGTCGAACCAGCCGCTCCAAACCAAAGGTTTCTCCTAAGCAAAGGTCTATTATCGCTGCATCTCAACAAACCCTAATTCAGCGGAGATACTGATGCTGGCCCCGAGACTAAGTGTTGACATAGCCACCCGAACAGGGAATAATCTTGCCTCTCAAATTTTAGCTTCCGTTTTTGTTAATCACCTGCGGAACAATCACCTACAGTCGGGATTAAAACAATGGCGAATTCACCACAAGCCAAAAAGCGCGCTCGCCAATCTGAGAAGCGTCGTCAACACAACACCAGCTTACGCTCTGTTGTTCGTACTTCTATAAAGAAAGTTCTCGCTGCCATCGGTACAGGCAACGCAGAAGAAGCCAAGAAAGCCTATGATGCAGCAGTTCCAGTCATCGACCGCATGGCAGACAAAGGTATCCTGCACAAAAATAAGGCCTCTCGGCATAAGAGTCGCCTTAACGCCCAGGTGAAAGCACTGGCTGCATAATCATTAATAAAGCCTCTCGGGGCTTTATATTAAAAAACCGGCTTATAGCCGGTTTTTTTGTCTGGAAATTGCTCTAAAGAACACTACATCAATACCAGATTATCCCGGTGGATCAACTCCTCATCACCCTGATAGCCCAGCAAGCCTTCAATCTGACTACTGCTTTTGCCAATAATTTTATTCACTTCATCGAACTTGTAGTTTACCAGCCCACGGGCAATTTCCTGACCATTGCTATCGATACAACGGATCAAGTCGCCCCGATCAAAACACCCGGTCACCGCACCAACACCAACGGGCAGCAGACTTTTTCCGGCCTGCTGCAGCATTTTAACGGCGCCATCATCCAACTGTACCGTACCTTTAATATTAGACATGCCCGCCAACCACTGTTTACGAGCAATTAGAGGCGCCTGTTCGGCAGTCAACAAGGTCCCTACAGACTGGCCCGCGGCAATACTCAGCAATACATCGTCGACCTTACCGCTGGCAATCACCGTATTAGCGCCAGAGCGCGCAGCCAACTTTGATGCTCTCACCTTGGTTATCATTCCCCCTTGGCCCAGTTCGCCACTGCTGCCACCCGCCATACTCTCAAGGCTAGGATCACTCACCAACGCCTCTGTCACCAGCTTTGCAGTAGGATTGATTCTTGGGTCGGCATCGAATAACCCCTGCTGGTCCGTTAAGATCACCAGTACTTCAGCATCGATAAGGTTGGCGACCAATGCCGCGAGAGTATCGTTGTCGCCAAAGCGTATCTCTTCGGTGACAACGGTATCATTTTCATTCACCACGGGAACAACACCTAACTCCAACAATGTTGTCAGTGTACTACGGGCATTAAGATAACGATCACGAGCTGATATGTCATCGTGACCTAAAAGAACTTGTGCGGTATGCAAGCCAAATTGTTGAAAGCATGATTCATAAGCCTGCACCAACCCCATTTGACCAACGGCAGCGGCAGCCTGAAGATGATGCAAAGCGTGCGGACGGGTACTCCAACCCAACCGGCTCATACCCTCGGCAACAGCGCCAGAAGACACCAATACCAGCTCAATACCACGCCCTCTCAACTCCGCCATTTGGCGCGTCCAATCAGCAATGGCGGACAAGTCAAGACCCTTGCCATCAGCGGTCAGCAAAGCGCTGCCTATTTTCACAACCCATCGTCGGGTTTGTTGCAAATTTTGTCGTGCAGTCATGATTTTTTAGTCACCTGAACTTACTAGGGCTCGTAAACGACCTCAACGTCGTCGTCATCATCTTCCCAGTCGTCATCACTGTCGCCATCGAACTCTTCGCCCCGTTCAGCGGCTAACAATCTTGCCGCTTTTCGGGCGGCGGCAAGCTCTTGAATACGCAATCGCGACTCTTCCTGCATCCTGCTTTGAATATCGGATTCTACCGCAGCCAACTCCGGATCATCGACCTCTCGCTCGCGACGCTCTTCGAGATAATTCATAATGTCGCCGCATATCGGCTCAACACCTTGCCGGCTAATCGCCGCAATGGCGTATACCGGGCCGGTCCAATTCAACGCCTCAACCACCTGCTTGCAACGCTCTTTGCGCTCTTCTTCTGGCAGCAAATCCATTTTGTTCAACACCAGCCAACGGTCTCGCTGATGCAAGGTAGGACTAAATCGCTCGAGTTCGTTAACAATTGATTTAACCGCCGTCGCCGGATCAGTGCCGTCAAAAGGCGCCATATCAACAATATGCAAAAGTAGCCGGGTTCGAGTCAGATGTTTAAGAAACCGCACGCCAAGACCCGCGCCCTCCGACGCCCCCTCGATGAGCCCGGGAATATCTGCAATGACAAAACTGCGATGCGCCTGCACTTTGACCACCCCCAGATTGGGTACCAACGTGGTAAAGGGATAGCCCGCCACTTTGGGCTTGGCAGACGAAACCGCGCGAATAAATGTCGACTTACCGGCGTTAGGTAAACCCAGCAAGCCAACATCGGCCAATACTTTTAGCTCTAACTGAAGGCTGCGAAACTCGCCGTCAGAGCCGGGCGATGTCTGCCGAGGTGCACGATTGGTACTGGACTTAAATCGCGCGTTGCCAAGACCATGGAAACCACCCTGTGCAACTTTTATTCGCTGGCCATGTTTGGCCAGGTCGCCCAACACTTCCTGCGTATCTTCATCAATAATGGTGGTACCAACGGGAACGTTCAACGTCAGATCGTCGCCACCCCTGCCGGTACAATCTCGACCGCGCCCCTGCTTGCCACTTTCGGCCTCATAATGCCGCTGAAAACGGTAGTCGACCATGGTATTTACCGCATAATCCGCCTGCAACCAAACACTGCCACCATCACCACCGTCGCCGCCATCAGGACCACCTTTAGCGATATATTTTTCTCGACGGAAGCTAAGGCTACCGTTACCACCGCGGCCCGCCTGTACCTTAATACTGGCCTCATCTACAAATTTCATGGTGTTCTCTACTTGATTTGCAACACTGCAGCTTCATTTTAGCCGATACCTGCGCTATTCGCAGCGTAAAAAAGCCAGCGGGCTTAAAAATGGGCAGATATAAAAAAGCCCCGTCACATGACGAGGCTTTTAAAAACTCAAAAAACCGACTTATGCGCTAACAATGCTCACATATTTACGGCTATTCGGTCCTTTAATTTCAAATTTAACAACACCGTCCGCTTTAGCGAACAAGGTGTGATCAACACCCAGACCAACATTTATACCGGCGTGAAAACGTGTGCCACGCTGACGAACCAATATATTGCCTGCCAACACTTCCTGACCACCAAACCGCTTAACACCTAAGCGCTTGCTATTGGAATCGCGGCCGTTACGAGTACTACCACCTGCTTTCTTATGAGCCATTACTACTCTCCTCGTTTAACCTTTAATGCTAGTGATTTTCACTTCTGTGAACCACTGACGATGACCGGCCTGTTTCATCGAATGCTTACGACGACGAAACTTCATGATTTTAATTTTCTTATGTCGACCTTGGTCGATAACTTCAGCAGTTACTTTGCTGCCGTCAACATAAGGCGCGCCAATTTTAACGCCCTCACCTTCACCAACCATCAATACATTGTCAAATTCTATTGACTCACCGGTGGCGACTTCAATTTTTTCTAGCTTGAGAGTTTCACCCTCTATAACACGGTGCTGCTTACCACCGCTTTCAATCACAGCGTACATAGTTTTACTCCACTAATAGGCCTGCTTGCAGTTTGGAACGAACGGCCAGCTACTTTTTACAGTGAGCCGGGACAAGTCCAGGCACCAAAACCCTGTCAAAAAAAACACAGAAGGGTTCGGATTTCGGGACGCGCATTCTACGGTAGTTAACTGACGATCACAAGCCTTTTTCATAGGCTTATGACTATAGTGCAATCAGAGTAAACACCCGTCCACAGTGGCTTGACACAGCACAAGGCGAATCATAGCATGTCGTCTCCGACACGATAACGCCACGAAGCGGCCATACAGTTAATCCACCCTGCACTTATCGGACAACACACAGTCAATGCAACAGGTTCGCAATACCGTCGCGACAGAATTTAACGACGTAGACAAGCTAATTATCGAGCAACTGCAATCCAATGTACCGCTGGTCGAAAACATCGGCCATTATATTGTTGATGCAGGCGGCAAGCGCATGCGGCCCATGCTGGCGCTGCTATCAGGCGGTGCCAACGAAAATCTCAATCAACATCACATCACTTTGGCAGCTGTTATCGAGTTTATTCACACAGCCACACTATTACACGACGACGTGGTCGACATATCAGCTCTTCGCCGTGGCCGCCCTACCGTCAATGAAGCCTGGGGCAATGCACCGAGTGTGCTGGTAGGTGATTTTCTCTACAGCCGTGCATTTCAGCTACTCGTATCCATTGGCAACATGCCGGTAATGGGGCTGATGGCGGATGTCACCAATACCATCGCCGAAGGGGAAGTATTACAGCTTACCAAAGCCGGCGACCCCGACACCACCGAGGATCAGTATTTTCAGGTTATCACCAATAAAACAGCGGTGTTATTTGCAGCAGCCACAGCCGGTGGCGCCATTCTAGCGAACCAAGATCAAACGACTGTCGATAACTATTACCAGTATGGCCTTAACCTAGGCATTGCATTTCAGTTAATTGACGACGTTCTTGATTATGACGGTAATGCCGCAGACATGGGCAAAAATGTCGGCGATGACTTGGCTGAGGGGAAACCTACCCTGCCACTGATTTATGCCATGAGAAAAGGCACTGACCAGCAGGCAAAGTTGATTCGCCGTGCTATCGAAAACAAAACTAATGAGGATATCGACGCCGTTATTGACATCGTTAAACACAGTGGCGCTCTGACCTATACCAAAGACAAGGCGAAAACATTCAGCGACAACGCCAAATTCTGCCTTAGCGGCGCCAAAGACACGCCTTACACACAGGGCCTAGCACGCCTGGCAACACTGGCCGTTGACCGAAATGCATAGCTAACACACCGGCCAGAACGTGAACAAATGCACACATTGCTAAACCGGGTCTTGATCTAGGGACAATAAGCGCTCAAACTAGCTACAAAAATGACAAAACGAGCAGCTTTTCTGCCATGAACAGTTTCTTAAAGCTCATCGCCACACTACTGATTTCATCAACGCTGGTTGCCTGCGGCGGCGGCGGTGGTGGCAGTGGTGGTAATAGTAGTACCAGCAGCTCAGGTTCATCGAACTCAACACCGGTAACCAGCGAAACGCCTAAAACCCTTGAGTCAAACGCGCCTGCCAACAATCAGCTTCCGCCTTTAGATCCACCGGCAGTTGACACGCCGCCCGACAAAACTGTCGATATCACATTGTCGTGGGTGGCCCCAACCACTCGAGAAAACGGCGGGCCACTGCTATTTTCCGATATTGATGGCTATGAAATCTATTATTTTAAAGAAGGCACCAACGAAGATAACGACCAGCTCGTCTCCATAACCGACCCAAATACTGTTGACACGACCATTAGCAATCTGACCGCCGGAACCTACTATTTTGCTATTGCAACGTTGGACTCTGAAGGCTTGTATAGCGACACCTCCGACTATGTCGAGCTGGTTATCGACTGATCTCTTCGACTTCGTCACTCGAACAACTTTACAGTCGCCAAAAATTCTTTTAGATTGAGATGCCTATGTCTTTTAAAACTTGGGAGTCACTAGCGACTCATCCGATGCATGTTATTTTATCCTTTAATAATCATCCACTTAAGTCGACAACAACTGATGTCGGCAGAGCATCATGCAAGGAATAATCATTATACCGTTGAATCGATTAGCCGCTTAACGATGCAGCAGTCAACATAGTTCTATTTAACGGTATGATTTAAGCAGGCTATACTAGGCGAAGTTGCGTCATTAAACGTACCACTGGGCTACAATGAAAAAAGAATCGGATCTTATAAAAGCAGTGCCTAAAGACGGCCGACAAAGGAATTTACCGGTGTTATTACGGCAAACCAAGGACAGTACAATTTCCATTTTGCTAGCGCACTTAGAAGATCTTTTTAGCGCCTGTGACGACCTATTTTTTGACCTCTCGAGCCGCTCGAGCAGTAATACCGAGCAAAACCTTTATTTTGAATCCATGCGAGAGATGCGTTTACAAAAAGAGGGCGTTATTGCCGCTTTTCGCGCTGAAATTGAAAGTGGATTTCACGATTTATTGGCCAATGTGACACCCCAAAAAAAATCCACCGATGACGATGGCCAAAATAGTAGCCTCAGTTTGGTTAAACATGATGTATTGGAGCAAGATGTTGCGGTCACCAGCATGGTCAACAAAGCGAGAATTAACTGCCAGGAAAGCCTTTACCATCTGATCTTGCGACTGGACTATTTGTTACCGGGAATTACTGTCACTGAAAAAAATAATCCTCTTGACCCCTATCAGATCTGCAACTATTTCGCCGATGCTTGTCAATCCCTTGACCTTAATATCAAAGCTAGAATCATCGTCCTCAAACAGTTTGATCGGTTGGTTGTCTCAACGCTCACAACAGTTTATAACACGGCTAACGCGGTGCTAATTGAAGCCGACATCCTTCCGGACACCAGGGAATACGCCAAGTCAAAGTCGGGCGAGCAAAATCAAGCGCCGTCACCAGCGCCAAATAAAGTGGTTAGCGACGTTTTATCTCCGCAAATACAGCAGAATGTTGTAGTCGAGTTTGCCGAGCTCGGCAGGTTATTTGCCTCTATTCGACAACATTCTCCCGACGTTCTTGCGAACGTTATTCCCAACTACACACCCTATGCCTCCAATCCAGGACCCGTGCTGCAAAACCAGGAGCTGCTGCAACGACTTAACTCCAACCAGCACATGCCGACACCGCAATTGTCCGACGCAGAACTTAAACTCAATGGTATACGAAACATTATCGACGATATATTGTCGAGCCATGGTCAAGAACCCGAGCGCGCACTCCATCAACCTGATGATGATGTCATCAATCTGGTAGCTATGTTCTTTGATTTTGTGCTTGACGATAAAAATTTACCACTGCCGGTACAGGCATTAATAAGCCGCTTGCAAATCCCTGTGTTAAAAATAGCTCTGCACGACGAAACTTTTTTTAGCGACGGTTCTCACCCAACACGAAAACTGATCAATGCCATTGCCAATGCCAGTATCGGCTGGGATGACTCATCGCAGCTGGAAAAAGACAGTTTGTATGCTGTGATTACAAAAATTACCCACGACATTAACGATCAATATGAAGACGACGATAAGATTTTTGCGGCTAAATACAACGAGTTGCAGCTCTTCATTGAGCAAACAGAGCGCCGCTCCTCTGTTGTAGAAAAGCGCACAGAACAGTTAGCCGAGGGGCAGGCTAAAACCAATCAAGCAAAGCGCACGGCCCAGAGAGCGATGTTTGGCAAACTAAAGTCAACTTCGCTACCAGAGGTGATCAGTCAGTTTCTGACGGAGCATTGGCTCAGCTACCTGGTGATAACCCACCTTAAACATGGCGATGAAAGTACCGAATGGATTGATGCAACGCAATTGATCGACGACCTATCTTGGGCAAGCCAAAAACAAACCGATGCAAAATCACTGGAGCGACTGGAAAAAATCAGGCCCGTCCTGCTCTCCCGAATTGGCGCCAGTCTGGAAACGATCTCTGCCACCCCAGAAGAAGCCACAGACACCCTCGCTGAGATCGAGCAAACCCTTAGACTACTTCACGGCGCGTCAAGCGACACACCAGAGATCCGCCCACTGACCGCTGAGCAAGCAAAAAATCTCGGTCACACACCGGGCAGCGGCGACAAGTCTTGGAAGGATATGACCGGGGTTGAACGCCAACAAGCGCACTACAAACAACTGACTTATGACTTTATTCGCAAAGCCGAAGAGCTTCCGTTGCAAACGTGGTTGTCTTATGTAGACAATAAAACCGGGAAAATAAATCGCTGTAAACTGACCTCAAGAATTGAACAAACTGACACCTATGTTTTCGTCAATCGCTTTGGCTTGAGAGCATTAGAAAAACAACGGAAAGACTTCGCAGCTGATTTGCAAGCGGGGCGAGCCGCCATTTTAGATAGCGGCCAACTATTTGATCGCGCGCTGAGCAATGTTCTTAACCGCCTTGGCAGCACTAATAAATTACCCACCGAGAAATAATTCAATTTTGTCAAGAATACCAATAAAAGAGATCGGAACCCTTGACCAAACAGCCTATTATCGTGCTAACTGACTCACGCTGATTTTTAATCAAACCAGCCAATATTAGAACACAGACTTTATGGATGAAAACTATATTGCCTTCATGAGCTATTCAGTTGGTAGCGGCTGTTTTGCGACGTTAATCCTACTGCTGGTTTATCTGCGCAAACAGAAACTTGTTCATCCGTTCTTGGTCTTCGCCGCCTGCTGCTCATTATTATGGAGCACTGCAATTGCCGCCAACTATCAGCATTTTACACTGCCCCGCGAAGGGTTGTTGTTATTGGAAACACTTCGGTGTGCCACTTGGATCGTGGCACTTATCGTATCGGTTCAATTTGTCACTGGCCAACGACTACCTAGGATTTTTCGGGCCATGCTGCACAGTTTATGGATGATAAGTTTCATACTGATCGGCACGCTGATAGTTCTGAAAAATCCTATGCTCGACGACGGCGATTTATTGATATGGAATAGTCTGATCTTAGCAATCGCCGGTCTGGTGGCAGTGGAACAACTTTACCGCAATGCACGACATCAGCGGATGATGAAATTACTCAGTATCTGCATCGGCGCTTTGTTTGCCTACGACCTCTATTTATTTTCCTCAAGCCTGATTTTTAGTGAAATTGATAAGGGGCTTTGGCAGTCAAGGGGTGCAGTTAATGGCCTGGCGGCGCTATTATTGACGATAGGCGCGGTTACCGTGGTGCGTCAAAATCCAGAGAGGGCTGTCTTTTCTGTATCACGACCGGTTGCCTTTTATACCACTAGCATATCTGCCGCGGGGGGCTTTCTAGCGCTGATTGCTCTGGGAGGCTATTATGTGCAACTGTACGGAGGACGCTGGGGGCATGTTGTTCAAACAGCCATTCTGTTTAGCGCCTTTGTCTCACTACTCGCGCTATTCGGCTCCACTACAATTCGATCAAAGGTTAATGTATGGATTAATAAAAACTTTTTCCGCCACAAGTATGATTATCGCAAAGAGTGGTTACAATTGATCAATTCACTGACCCATAACGACACTGATGAAGACTTCAATGGGCGAGCCGTTACCGTTGTCGCTTCAATCTTTAAAAGTCAAAGTGGCTGTTTGTGGCTGGAAGACAGCGGCTTTTACCGCCCGATCAAAGCACTGGGTATGCCACTACCCGACGCCAGTCACTGTGAGCAGATAAAAAGCCCCTTCTGCAGGGCTATGCAGCAACAGGAGTGGGTATTCTCAACCCACACTAGGCTCCCTAAATTTCCAGAAGACATTAATAAACGTCTGCCCGATTGGGTAAAATCGATTCCTAATCTGTGGCTAGTGCTTCCGTTATTGACCGAAAAACGACTATTGGGCTTTATTATCTTGACCGAACCCAGCACCGACGCTTCTCTCACCTGGGAGGACTTGGATCTACTAAAGACCGTCGGCCGACAGGTGGCTAGCTATCTGGATCGCCACGAGGCGTCTGAACTACTGGCGCGAGCGCAACAATTTGATGCCTTTAACAAATTGACGGCTTTTATTATGCATGACCTGAAGAACCTGATTGCCCAACAGGCCTTGGTGGTGGAAAACGCCGCCAAACACAAAGAGAACCCGGCGTTTGTTGAAGATGCCATCAAGACCATCGACAACTCAGTAGGCCGCATGAGTAACTTACTGAGAAAGCTCCAGCAACAGGAAACCATCGATGTTGAGCGGCTGCAGCTGCACAAAATATTGATTGATGCGGTGAAAAAATGCCAGTCAAACCGACCGCCACCCTCACTTCGCCTTGAAACCCAATCGTTAAAAGTCGAGGCTGACCGTGATCACCTAACTATGATTCTGGCAAATATTATCAAGAATGCTCAGGAAGCCACGGCCGCTAGCGGATTTGTTGACGTCACTTTACGTGAAGACGGGAAAAATGCCACTATCACAGTGGAGGATAACGGCGCGGGTATGGATAGTGAGTTTGTCCAAAATCGACTTTTTAAGCCCTTCGACACCACCAAATCGGGTAAAGGGATGGGGATAGGCGTTTATCAAACTAGAGAATTTATCGCTGGCCTAGGCGGACGGGTAGAGGTTGAGAGTACCGTCAATGAAGGCACTACCTTCACGATCACGATACCTGCCAGTACACTGAAAACTTAAAGGATTATATGAGTAACGAGAGCAATCTAAAAACCCTTCTCATCGTAGAAGATGATGTTGGATTACAAAGCCAACTTCGCTGGCACTTCGATCAGTACAACGTGGTTATCGCTGGTGATCGAGAGAGCGCTATTGCAGCCGTCCGTCAGCATGAACCCGAGGTGATATTGCAGGATTTAGGCCTACCGCCCGATGAAGAAGGTGTTGAAGAAGGCTTTAAATCCGTCCAAGAAATCGGCCGTTTGTCGCCCAATAGCAAGATTATTGTGGTCACAGGCAACCACGATTATGAAAATGCGGTAAGAGCGGTTGCTATGGGAGCTTATGACTTTTACCAGAAACCGATTAATACCGGAACGCTGGATCTGATTGTGCAGCGGGCTTATCACATGTTCAGCCTGGAGCAAAAAAATCGGCAGTTACAGACGGCTTATTTGTCACCCTTGGCTGGCGTTATTGCATCAGATCATAAGATGCTGCGTATCTGTAAGACGGTAGAAAAGATTGCTCCCACCTCCGTCACCTGCACCTTCTTGGGCGAAAGTGGAACCGGCAAAGAAGTGCTGGCCAGAGCCCTGCATCAACTGAGCCCCCGGAGTGAAAACCGTTTTGTTGCAATTAACTGTGCAGCGGTGCCGGAAAACCTTATGGAAAGTGAGCTGTTTGGTTACGAAAGGGGTGCCTTTACCGGCGCTAACAAGCAGAACTTGGGGAAAATCGAAACTGCCCAAAATGGCTCGCTTTTTCTCGATGAAATTGGCGATATGCCACTACCACTGCAGGCGAAGCTGTTACGCTTCTTGCAAGAGCGCACCATAGAGCGAGTAGGTGGCCGGGTTGAAATTCCCGTCGATGTGCGTGTTATTTGTGCCACTAATAAAAATCTCGATGCGATGGTAGCCGAGGGAACTTTCAGGGAAGATCTTTATTATCGAATCTGTGAAATGGTCATCGACATACCGCCATTGCGAGACAGGCAGGGTGACAAAATATTGCTAGCACGTTACTTTTTTGAAAATATGGCTCCCGGCCTCAATGATGTCGTCAGTGGTTTTTCAATCGAAGCCGCTGAAGCGATAGAAGCCTATCCATGGCCTGGCAACATTCGCGAAATGGAAAATAAAATAAAACGCGCTATTATCATGTGTGATGGCAAACTGTTAACGCCGGACGACCTGGCCATCGGCGTTACTGAAGAACTACCCATTAATCTCCGTCAGGTGAGGGTACACGCTGAAAAAAGTGCCATAAGACAGGCTCTATCCCTTGCCGACGGTAATTATGCATCGGCCTCAAAAATGCTAGGTATAACGAGACCGACGCTCTATAGTTTGGTAAAGAAACACCATCTTGAAATCCAAAATAAACTCACAAACGGATAAATAGAATATGCTTCCATTCAACAGGACAGTGACCTTTAAGCCTCTTATAGCGGGTTTATTTTCCCTGTTTATACTGCTCTCCGCGTGTCAAGAGAACACTACCATCGCACCGGATTATAGTAAAAACCTAAAGCGCGGCGAGATCTATCTTCAGCAAGGCCAATACAAAGCTGCGATCATAGAAGCTAAAAACGCACTTCAAAAAGCCCCCCTGGAATTAACGAGCAACTTACTAATGGCTCGCATCCTGTTGGAAATAGGTCAACCGCAGGCAGCGCTGGAGCAATTGAAAAAAATTAAGGGCAATAGGGAGGCTAATTACGTACTCGCAACAGCTGAAACTTTTATAGCACTAACAAAATACAATTCAGCAGAGCGGCTCTTGGAGAAAAATGAAGCTCTACTCACCTCATCAAACCAAATTCGATACCTAGATTTATTCATACAGTCTCAACTTGGTCAAGCCAATATAGATAAAGCACAATCGCTAATTCAACAAATACTAACGTTAGAACCAGCTCATGCAAACGCTCAGGTCAGTCTAGCAATAATTGCTATTAACAAAGGGGATATACCCCTTGCCGAACAATATCTAACGAACGTTTTGACTGAAAATCCAGAAAACATAAAAGCTTTATTACTGAGGGCTAAAATTGCAAGAGCTACAAACGATTTGGCAGGATCTGAAAACGCATTAACTATAGCACTCAACTCGCTTAGTACTAGCGATATTATGACATCACAACGGGCCACTATCTTAACTTCACTCGCAGAAGTTTTAACTCAGCAGGGCCGAAATACGGAAGCAATGGTTTATACACGCATTGTAAACGACGCCCTACCAGGCCAAATAGCGCTCAATAGTAAATTTGAGGACGCATTAGGCTATTTGAGTACGGAGCAAATTGACGCAGCAGAAACCTTACTGGAAGAAATTCTGTTAGCCGCGCCTAACTACCAACCAGCTAGGCAAATACTCGGAATAATCAAATATAATCGGGGCGAATTCGAAGCGGCTAATAACTATTTCGCTGATACTTTAGACGCAGAAACGGCTCCAGAAAATGCGACCTTAGCTTTTGCCATGACAAGCCTGCAACTTAATGATCCAGAACGTGTGTTAAATTTGCTTGAAGATCAAATTGACGATATCTCTAACGCGCAATTGCTCGGAATTTATGGCCTTGCTGCGCTGTCAGCAAACCAGTCCGAAAAAGGGCAGCAAGCACTACATAAAGCGCTGTCAATAGACCCAAAATTGAGTCGTATTCGGCTAATATTGGCAAAAACCTACAATTTCAATGGCGAAATTCAACTTGCCTTGCAACAACTGCAAACAGCCTATCAAGTCTCACCCGAAGACCCCCTCACTCAAAAGGCGTTAATTCGACAATATTTAAGTCTTGATCAACGAGATAATGCCGATAAATTTGTTGCCAGCCTTTCCGAAGAGCATCCCGACAATGCTAGCAGCCAAATCCTCATAGGGTCTTACCAAGATTTCTCTGGCAATAGCCTGGCGGCAATCGCGTCTCTAAAAAGGGCACTGAAGATTGAACCAGAAAACTCAGAAGCCATGGCAAGCCTCGGGGCTCTTTATATAAAGACCGCACAATATCTGGCCGCTACTGAGCACTATCGTCATGTAATCAAGGCGTTACCGACGTTAGCAATAGGCTACAAAGGGCTATTCTCAAGTCTCGAACTTGAAGACAAAAAACAGCAGGCTATTGACGAGATATTAGCCATGGCAAAAACGTCAGCCCATATCGCACCTTACTCGGTACTCATAGAGTATTACGCGCGTAATGCCCTTTTTGATAGTGCCAATGAAATTCTAACCGAAGCACAACAACAATTCTCTGAAGACAGCGGCATGCAGCAACTGCAAGTCAAACTCGCAGGGGCAGAAGCTCAGCATGCGTTCCAGAATGGCAGACTGACTCGTGCGCGCCAGGTTGCTAGCAAAGGTTTACAGACAAAACCCGATGACACTAGCCTAAAGACGCTACTCGTCGAAATCGAAGTTGCGGCACAAAATTTTCAAAAAGCCACGGAGCTTACCTCGGGCTTATCGGAGAATCATGGTAACTTGGCTATGCTCCTGAGCGGTAAGATTGCTACTGCGCAGGGTGAACAGAGTATCGCGCTAAACCATTACCAAGCATTATGGAAACTCCAACCCTCGAACAACTTAGCCCGCCGTATTTATAGTAATCTTATCGGGCAAAAAAAATCTGCGGACTCAACGGCATTTTTAGTTGAATGGGAGGAACGTTTTCCAAATACTATCGAAATACTAACAGCTAAGAGTGCAGTGGCTATTGGCAATCAGAATTATCCCGCCGCCATTATGGACATTAATAGAGCCATTAAACTGCAGGGCAGGCTACCATCACCTGCTTTATTAAATAATCTAGCATGGGCCTACTTACAGACTGATAATTTTTTGGCCGCGGAGCAACACTCCAGCCGGGCCTATGCCATCGCGCCAAAAATCGCAGAAATAGCCGATACCTACGGCTGGGTACTGCTCAAAGCCGGCAAACATGATAAAGCGAAAGAAATTCTCGAAATCGCGTCTAACCTAGCACCCGGTAATGCGGAGATAGCATCGCATTTAAAAGAAGCAAGAGATATGTAGCTAATGACTACGAACGCGAATAAACGAACACCTGCTGCATTAGTTGGCAAAGGGTATGCCGATAATCATAGAGGTGATCATTTGGTAGCTTCGATAATTAATAGGCTTGCCGTTGGCAAAAAAAGATGTTTCAGGCTTTGACATTCTCCAAAAAATATAGGATCTGCATCGCTTGTATTAGCCTCAGAAACTACGTGGTAGATCCTCTTCAATTTCGGACTATCTGGCCTGCTAGACAGTTTTAAAATTCCTGAATATCAAAAAGCCACTAATAGCATGCAGTTTCAAGTACTTAAAAACACATTTAGAGATCTGGCCTTTGATAGTCTATACTTAAAATAAAAACAGCATCTCACTTTTTATCGTGTTTAAAAGTTTTGCTCTTCACAAGCATGGACTAAACTTGGTCTGTAAATCATCGAGGCCCCAGAGGACTATTTTGACGATCCTGCAACGTAAATTTAACTCTGTATGCGTCATTGGATTAGGCTATATCGGCCTTCCCACTGCATCATTCTTAGGCACAAAAGGCTATCAAGTAACTGGCGTCGATGTATCACCGTCAGTTGTTGATACCATAAACCAAGGCAAAATACATATTGTTGAACCCGATTTGGATATTTTAGTTAAATCGGCCGTCAACAGTGGTCAACTCAAGGCGAGCCTTGAACCCGTCGCAGCCGATATATTTATTATCGCAGTGCCGACCCCTTTTAAAGACGATCACCAACCCGATCTTAGCTATGTAGAAACCGCGACGAAAATGATCGCGCCGCTTATTCGACCTGGAAACCTAGTGATTCTGGAATCGACGAGCCCAGTCGGCACAACCGATCGTGTGGCTGAGTTATTAGCAGAAGCTGGCCACAATACTCATGATGACATCTACGTAGCACATTGTCCCGAACGCGTATTACCCGGTAGGATATTGATCGAACTTGTACAAAATGATCGTATTGTCGGTGGTATCAATGCAAAATCGACCGAAGTTGCCGTGGAGTTTTATCAAGCTTTTGTCAGCGGCGAAGTACTGGGGACCAGCGCTAGAACAGCAGAATTATCGAAACTCACAGAAAATGCTTTTCGAGATGTCAATATCGCTTTCGCCAATGAACTATCAATGATTTGCGAGAAGGAAAAAATCGACACATGGGAACTAATATCACTGGCAAATCGCCACCCTCGAGTTAATATTCTGCAACCAGGTCCAGGTGTTGGCGGCCATTGTATCGCCGTCGACCCCTGGTTTATTATCGCTCGAGCTGGGGAATCTGCGCGTCTTATCAAGACCGCTCGAGAAGTGAATGATGCAAAGCCTAACTGGGTACTTGGCAAAGTTCAGGAAAAAGCTCAGAGATTCAAAAACCCAACCATTGCCTGCTTGGGGCTCGCCTTCAAAGCAGACGTAGATGATTGCCGGGAATCACCCGCATTAGATATTGTACGACGATTAATTGAACAGAATATCGCAGAAGTTATTATCTGTGAGCCTAACCTTCAATCGCACTCCGAATTTGAACTTGTATCACTCGAGCAAGCCGTTAGCAAAGCAGACATCATACTGCTGCTGGTTGATCATAAACCCTTCAAAGTCATGACAGCAGCTCAGCTATCTGACAAAGTTGTCATCGATACCCGCGGTATTATTAAATAAAACCGCCGAGATTATCTATCATGCCTAAACGAATTCTATCCGTTTTCGGAACCCGACCTGAAGCCATAAAGATGGCACCGGTCGTGAACTGCCTTCAAAAAACACCAGGCATAGAAAGCCTAGTCGCAGTCACTGCCCAGCATCGTCAAATGCTCGATCAAGTACTGGCTTTGTTCAATATCAAGCCAGACTTTGACCTAGATATCATGCAGTCCAATCAAGATTTGTTTGATATCACCTCCCGGGTATTGTTGGGGCTCAGAGAAGTTTATCAACAATGTAAGCCCGACTTTGTATTGGTGCATGGCGATACCACCACCTGTCTTGTCGCCAGTTTAGCAGCATTTTACCTCCGAATTCCTTTTGGTCATATCGAGGCAGGGCTGCGAACTGGCAATCTGCTGGCCCCATTTCCAGAAGAAGCCAATCGCAGCCTGGTGGGTCGACTGGCGCACTTTCACTTTGCACCAACGGAAGCAGCCAAAATAAATCTATTGCGGGAAAACGTTAACCCTGATCACATCATCGTGACAGGCAATACTGTCATTGATGCCCTGCTTGACGTAAGGACACGCTTACCTGATTATGAGCCTACCCAGTGGCAGCCGGCTCTGCCTACCGCTATCACTGAAGCTGTCCTGGAGAGGTCGTCTCGATTTATTCTGATAACGGGCCATCGCCGAGAAAATTTTGGCAAAGGTTTTGAAGATTTTTGCCTAGCATTAAAGCAAATTGCAATACTCCACCCAGAATGGCTGCTGATTTATCCAGTACATCTCAATCCAAATGTTCAAAAACCGGTAAAGGCACTCTTAAGTGGTGTTGCAAATATTCACTTGATTGCACCACAAGAATACCTACCGTTCGTCTGGCTATTAGATCAATGCGATCTTGTCATCACCGACTCTGGCGGCATACAAGAAGAAGCGCCCTCATTGGGCAAACCTGTATTAGTAACCCGAGATGTGACTGAACGGCCCGAGGCCGTCCGTGCTGGAACTGTCCGATTAGTTGGCACCAACACTAAAAAAATATTCGACAACACATTGGACATACTCAATAACGAAACAATTTATGCCACAATGTCTGAGGCTCATAACCCCTATGGTGACGGACTAGCCGCCCAGCGGATTGCCGACACCTTACTCAAATTTTTATAGGGCACCAGCTTGAATCAAACAAAAATAACGCATAATGATGCACAACTCGCTCAACTACAGGATCAAAAGGGACGAATCTCGGGACTGATCGGTGTCGCAAAAAAAAAACAACAGGACTGCACCGAACTGATCGCTGAAATGCAGCAGGTCAGTACACAGATTAAGCGATTACAAGCATTAAAGGAAACGCCCGATAAACCTAAAAAAAACGAAAATGCTGCCAAAAAGACCGAAAAATTTCCCAGTCATTTTAATAATCCGACTCCAAAAAATCGGTCGTTACGAAGCTGCCGAATAATACAACTAACTAACGGCCCTGACGATGAACAATGGAGGCAACTGTGGAATGAGTATGTCTGCAATCATCCGCGCTGCTCCGTTTATCACCGTTACGAATTCAAAACCATTATTCAGCAATCATTCCAACAGACGCCGCATTATTTATTAGCCGTCAATAATCAGGGCATGGTTGTCGGTATTCTGCCGTCGGTGCAATTGACCAGCCACATTTTCGGTAATTTTATTATTTCTATGCCTTACTTTAATTACGGTGGACCCATTGCAGACCATGCCGACATTGAAGAGCAGCTTATCCAGGCGCTCATCATCAAAGCCAACGA
>Ga0206130_10004078_pt1 | contig 18324 bp, 15 predicted proteins | sample Helgoland_Spring_9_FD_148637 | JGI IMG/M metagenome (GOLD analysis project Ga0206130, IMG submission 148637) | Pelagic subsurface seawater microbial communities from Kabeltonne, Helgoland, North Sea - Helgoland_Spring_Bloom_20160512_1 | ecosystem: Environmental > Aquatic > Marine > Epipelagic ... | reverse complement strand
ATAAAATTTGGTGAAAAAATTACAAATAAAACAAAAATATATATTATAAGTAACAAATCCATTATAATATGTATGTATAAATTATTGAGTTTATAATTTGGGATCAATAAGGACCATAAATTTATTACTCCCTAATTCTGATTCGGTACCATAATTCGTAAATAAATTTAAATTTTGAATATTTGAAATCGAATTATTTCCATACGCAAAACTATAACTACTTTCTGATGGGAAATATAGTACATTAGAACCCGAATCTTGATATTGTGGCATGATATTTGTTTTATAATTATTTGCTATGTTTTGAATACATGTTCCAATATTATAACCATCAAATTCAGTAGCACCCACGGATGGTACGGATTCATCTGGAAGTAATAAGTATCCCGCGTTGTCTATTTTGATCTTTTCTTGTGCTAAGGTGCTTGTATTGCTGTGAAAGTTCCATAATACATATTTTCCAAATCTCCCTATAATACTATATTCATCTCCATCTAATAATTCACTTACTGCTCTACATGTAAATATTTTCGGATCCACATCAATTTCAGGAATAGGATCAGGGAGAATAACCTTTGGTTTTTCAGGCGGCGGTGATACTAATTTCGGTTTTGCTGGTATAACCGGTCTTTCTTTTTGACATGTGCCCCATGTTTCGTTGGCAATATATCCATTACAATACGGTGTTTCTGATTTACATGTATTTTCATAAGGCATTATTGCCGGTGGTTGTCCACAACATGCCATATTGTTTCCATAATCAGCACCACATTGTAAAGGTAAAGTGGGAAAACTAGGTGGAGGTTTTATTGGTGTTTCTTTTATTGGTGGGGGAACAATGACCCAATTTTCATTTTCGTCTTCCTGTAAACTTTTCACTAAATCATTGTTCGTATTTGGTTCATTAAATACAATCATTGACTCTATTATAGGTTGAATGTAACCATGTATAATAAAAACCACCATTGTAAATAGAAACGCATTGATTAGAGCACTAAACAATGGTTGTTTGTGGGAAATATGTAATGAAAAATAGGGGTTCTTATTAAATAACAAAAATAGTAAAAATATATATATTATAAATTGAGGATCCATTATAATATGTATTTATATAAAATTATGAACAATTAGCCCAATTATTAGTATAGGGAAGCACGTTTTTGGAGGCAATCGCATAACCAGCAATTGAAAATATATCCCTCCCGAGTGACCGCCAACTTTTTCCGTCTCCACTCCATGATATTGTGCCTTGCGGGGTATCGGGAGGATACGACGCAGCAGTAGAAACCGCACCCCAAATTGTTCCATTCCATGCAACTCCATTTCCAAGTGCAAAATTAGATGAATTCCAATTCCAACTCTCTCCATCTTCTGACCACTGAACTGATTCACCATTACCACTACCTTGACCAACCATAACCCATAAAGAACCATTCCATGCAACACCTTTTGCGCCATACTGCATTAGGGATTTATTTGGTTTATTCCAAATTTTTCCGTCTTCCGACCATGCAACTGTATTATCGTTGTAACTACCACCAACTGCCACCCACATAGAACCATTCCATGCGACTCCATTCGCTGTTCCAAATACATTACTCGAATCTGTTACTTTAGTCCAATTCTTTCCATCTTCTGACCAGGCAATTCTATTCGATCCATTACCAACTGCCACCCATATGGAACCATTCCATGCAACACCTAATCCACCAGCAGCAAATATTGATGACCCCAATCCATTCCAATTCTTTCCATCTTCTGACCATGCAATTGTATTCGAAATATTTGGGTAAATACCACCAACTGCCACCCATATGGAACCATTACATGCGACACCTACTCCATCATCAAATATTGATGACCCCAATCCAGTCCAATTCTTTCCATCTTCTGACCATGCTATACTATTGGTGCCGGCACCAACCGCAACCCACATGGAACCATTCCACGCTACTCCTCTCCCTTGATCTGAAAAAATCGTAGTCGAATTATTTACTGGAGACCAACTCTTTCCATCTTCTGACCATGCAATACTATTGGTTCCTTTACCGACCGCCACCATAAATTCGGAAGGTTCACATTTAGGTGCTGGTGCGGGAGGTGCTGGGCAAGGACTAACAGTAATATTATTATTTCCATCTTTTCGTATTTCCACATTAGTATTGGCTGTATCTGGAGCTACAATATTAGTTTTAATTATTTCATCGACATTGTTTCCTAAATTCGGTTTTGGATGAGGATTATTCGCCACACATTTCCCCCATTGAACATTGTGTTTATAATCTGTACAATACGGTTTTAATGGTCCACATACATTTTCGTCCGGAACATAATTATCCGGTTGTCGACAACATGTTCTATTTTCTCCATAATTTGCCGCGCACATTATTTCAGGATTCGTACTCTTAAAATTAGGAACCAAATCATAATATTGATTGCTATGTTGATGACTTTCTAACAGTGACAATTTCTTTTTCATTGAATCATAATCGTAATTGCGGAATTTACTATAATCATAAGGAGGCATTTTGGTTAATTCTTCGGTTTGACTACTTATTGGACTCGCGGACACTACGTCATTTTTATAAGTAAGTGTTTTTGGACCAGTTTGTTTGGTTTGTGGATTTAAATCGACTAAAGATTGGTTATTCACGTCAATATCATAAGTTCTATCATGAACATTTGTTTCGTATGTTCCAATTGTTGCTCCCTCTTTTTCTTTCCATTCGATTTTTACATATGTTAAATAAAAAATGATGGAAAATATGATGGCGTGAACAAAGGATTGTATTATATGTGTTTGAAAATGTGTTTTAAACAAAAAATTGGGTGAAAATATCACAAATAACACAAAAATATATATTATAAGTAAAAAATCCATTATAATATGTATTGATAAAAATCTTTCTTGTATATTATGAATTTGGTGATGGTGCTGATTCTATTGTTATTTCTTTGTCAGGTAATTTTTGAACTGGCATTTTACCATTCGAACACACACCCCATTTTTCAAAGGCAACATAACCATTACAATAAGGACTCACTTCAGGGCATACAAATTCTTCTGGTATATTTGCTGGTGGTTGTCCGCAACATGATGTAGTTGTATCAAAATCTGCACCACAATATAAACCCTGTTGTTTTGTTCGTTCGTATTTTCGGTCTTGGACAATAGGACTTAATACCCATCCTATATTTTCCTTTCCTCCTTGATTTACTTGTTCTACAGTAATTGGTGTTTTGTTTTGTTGAGTTACTAATTCAGATTTTAACGCTTGTAATTGACTATCATCTTCCGTTAAACTAGGATCACTTAAATCCACTTTGTTATTGATTTGATAATTTGTTGCTTTCCTTTTTGCGGGAGTTTTTGAATTCATGAAAGATGAAAGCAACTTAGCTAAAGGGTTTTCACCATTTACAGAATCTATATCTATAGTGAATCCATCTTTTTGGTTCAACAAAAAATTATATCCTTCACCAACCAATATACTAAACACTAGTCCAAGAACCACCAATTGAATCATTTTGTCCTTAAAATAGGGAACTTGTATGATAAAATTGGGAATAAATAAGAGAAACAATAAAAACACATATATTATAAATAAATTATTCATTATAATATATAACATCAAATTTTTGACAGTGTATTTACCTGACGCGAGCAATAACCTTTGTTTGTGTCTTGGACAAATATTCTTGAATAGTAACCATATTTGGTTTATATTCGTCTTCACCGCGTTCTGCTTGTACAAATATATCTTCTTGTAATTCACTAAATGAATAACTATTTTGAATCACATGATACCCAGGTGGTATATTTGATTCTACTGGCGGAGTTCGCACGTAAAAAAACTTTTCTCCTTTACGTCCACGTCCGCCTAAACGCAACCATGTTAATGTTGGACTCAATGATTTCATGGTAGTGGAAGAAAATAATATTACAGGCATTTGCGCAGTTGTACAAAACACCCACCAATCTAGATCAGTTATATAATAATCATCGCTCATAATGATACTTTCAAAACTGGATTGTTTTGTTAATATTGATTTCATAAGTTGATGCTTTCCTTGCATTTTTAATATGGAAATTACCTTTTCTTCGGATATACCTACTTTATTGAAAATATCACTATAACCTTTCCACAAGGTGGTTTTGATGTTTTTCACCGAAATGGTGGTGAAATAAATTTCTTGAAAAATATAAATCATCGGAATATAAGAACAATTGACCGATTTATTAAAAAATACCTCTTTTGCTGTATTTGGAAATACGCGTTTCCATGAACCAACTTTTGTATTTCCCACTACACTGGGTTTTGTACGTTCAATACAATCGATAATGAAATCTTGGAGTTTTTTTTCGATTTTTTTGTCAACCTTATTTTCTAATAAACCGTCTTGTTCCAACAAAGAGATCTTATTTGAGTAAGTTTGTGTTGATTTTACATGATCATCCGGTTGAGCATTGTCATATGTAATGTTTTGCTTAAAATCTCCCGAACCGTACGGAATCAACCCGCGAAAATATTCACGATTCAATTTATTTTCCAATAAAAATAGTTCTTCATCCTCAATATGATAATCTACATTTGTAATATTCATATATGTCTTTGGATATAGCATAAACAATCGTGTTCGATTATATCGAATTAATTCGTCTGCCATACGTCCATAATAAATAGGTTCGTTGTCCAGATTACTCAGTAAATGTTTTTTGGGAAATAATGACATACATTTTCCTTGATCTGTGGTTAAGCAATATATAGGTTTAGAATCGTCTTTACAATTGTTTTCGTTACACATGAATATTTTTTCTACATTTCGTAATTCATTTTCACCCATATCTTTAAAATCAATGTGATTTCCGACCAATTTTTTTAAGGATTCTTGGACTTTCTTCCATTTATATCTGTATGATAAATATGCGTCTTCCATAATATCCAAGATAGTTTTCCGCAATTGACGATTTTCATAATTATTTAATTGAATACGAACCAAACTTCGGAATATAGAATAAAACTGACTTTCTAAATCTACCTTCTTTATTACATTTGTTCGCATATTTGGTTCTGTATCAGTAGTTAATGTTTTTTCAGCACTCTCATATTTTGTTTTACTATAAGAATATCCTCTATGATTTATTTCTTTGAGTCCATCATTATCAATTGATTGTGTGGGAGGATTAATTTGTACAAATTGGTTTGTTTCTGTAATAATGCCAATAATTAAACCATCTTCAATGACTTTTATTTCTGGACTAGATGGGACTTTTCCATTTGTGTCGTTCGAAATAACATGTAATCGGTTACGCGTTTGTCGATAATCTAACCAAATACTGGAATCATCCATATAGACACTTTTATAATCTTTTAGAATGGAGGATGGAAAACACGGGACGTATAATAATGATTGTCCCTCTTCTTTTAATATTCGTATTCCGATCACTTTATTACGATAATTCAATACCTGTTCTTGGACTTGGTAATGATGAAGTTTCAATATACGAATTAATTCTAATACGTCCAATCCACGTTTGAAATTATATTTACGTGGTATAGAAGACAACGGTCCACAATATTTTTTTCGACTCAATTCAATCAATTTCAACATTTCCCGAATTTCATGAATGGCAGTATATTGTAAAAATGCCTTTTTATATACAATATCATTCTTCTTCGCCTCTCCGGATTTTAATTTGTACACTATTTGTGCGTTTTTATCAAATACCTTGTTTACCGATAAATAATCCCCCTTTTCAAATGAATATACCATGTTGTTTGTCTTGGACACCACAATTGATTCATTATGTTCATACAAATGAACTGGTTCATAAAATGAACCCTGTTTTACAATGAGCGCGGTCTCTTTACGTTCATCATATTCAATTGACGAATACGCGTTAGATGGACATATAAATTGAACACGTTCTGTAATATCATCGTCACTAATTTGTAATATAATCAAATTCATTCCATCTTGTAGTAAATTCTTATTACGATGACAAAAGAAATCCCATAAATAGGTATGATCAATTGACGACGAATCACTTTTTAGAAATTTGGAGAAATTCATGAAAGATGCGATTGTCTCTTCCAAATAACGCGTTTGTATATCATCTTTTAAATCAATCGTTTTATAAAAATTCATTTCTTCATAATCTTCTATATTAATGGAAAAATCAGACATGGTTTGAGGTCTAAAAATAGACACTAAATTTCCGTTATGATATTGAACAAACATGTCCAAATCAATTGCCTTAACTATTAATGAACGCATTTCTTCAATAGAAGGAACATAATCCAGATTTTGTTTATAACTATAAAAATATGCCAAACACCCTAAAAAGGATTGATTCTCTGATTTTTCAATACCATACCTCAACAAACACTTTTCTCCTCCGCGAATTAACGCACTGTTTTTGATTTCAACCGATAAACTAGAATCACTTTTCAAAAATAATTGTAAAGATAATGGTAAAAAACCCCATCTATTTTGTGGCAATGGATAAGACACCGCGCTAATAATATAAGACGTTGTTTTTGGTAAAACCATTTCTGTTTCACTTTTCTTAGACGCTTTCTTTTTTCCTTCTGGTTTATTCTCCTTTTCATCCTCTTTTTTATCCTCTTTTTCTTTAGATGGATCATATTCGCATACATCTCGGCGTTTTACTTGATCCGTTGAATCCCATGCCTTTCCGAAACAACAAGGAATACATAAACCATCTGGATGCTTATCCTTCTTTAAAAATCCAGGAACATGTTGAACATATTTTCCATCTTTCATATGATTCTTTGGATTGTTAAATTCATATACGTATGCTCCTTTGGGAACACGATCCGCACCACGTGGAATGACTGAACCACATTTACCAGCGCGCACGTCTTCTTCGCTAATACTTGAATTGGTTTTCAAACACCAATATCTTGGACATATATACCAATGTTTTTTGTCATCAGATGAACCGTGATTTAACGCGTGTCCATATGAACCAGGATTCGTTTCGTCAATACGTTTCTTCTCTTCATTTGTTAATATAACAGGTTGGCGTCTATCGCCCGAAGGGCATGCTTTCGAATATAAAGGAAATTTACTGGATTCCTCTGTAACATATAAGGTCGGATCTAAATCCCTCATACGACGGAAAAAAGGACTTGGATTTTTAATGGGCATTCCATCAATATTTGCTCTATATTTTTCCTCTTCCTCTTCTTCGGGACTATTTTCACCGCCATAATATTCATCTTCTTCTTCATTATCTTCCGCATTTTCATCTACGGCATAATCTTCTTCATCAAAATCTTGATAATAATCCGCATCATCTAATTCTATTCCCTGTTGTCCATCATGTTCTTCTTCTTCTTCTTCTTCTTTGACTTCTTCGGTTGGTTTATATAATTCTGTTAAATTCCCGGTTGGAACAACAACTGTATCTACATCATCTTGTATTTTCAGATCCGATGATTTGATTTTCATTTTCTTTAGTTTTGCGGATTGTAACAAAATACTTTTAGGTTTTTGACTCATTCGTAAAATAACATCAATGTACAATGATAATTCTGAAAGATATTTGGTAGAATTAATATCTTTAATCGAAACAACTAATTCATTTTTCAAAGGTTTCATTTTCATTGTTGTTTCAAACCCTGGATTCTCAATAATTTGTTTTTTCAATAACTGAAATTGTGAACGAAATTCACCAAACGTTATTATAGATTCTTCTTCGGTCATATCAAAATTATCCATTAGACCTTGAATAACATCGTCTGAATTACCACTGCGGTCATAAATTTCACGTATAATTGCTGCTTTTGCGTCCATTTCTTTGTAATTTCGCACACGTTTGAAACGCATTTTTGCACCTTTCGATATATCTGTTGAAATCACATCAAAAATGGGCGTAATAGAATCCATTTGCTTTTGTAAATTCATCTTCACTTCAATTGGTAAAATATATTCATGGGAAAGTCGAACATTTTTTACATTATCATGTTTCATATGTTCAAAATTCTTTAAACTATATCCAAGTGGCTGTAATACATTATTCAATTCTGTAATGATTGGTTGAATCATTGTTTTCAATGTTTCATTCAGCAATTCCAAATCATACAATTCTTTTAATGATCCATTGATTCGAATGTTCCCGTCGGGTTGAATATTCACAATTATATTTATTTTATCTTGAACATATAACGATATTTGTCGCCCTTTTCCAATTTCGCGTACTAAACGCATAATTACAGATTCTTCCAAAACAGGTATTTTTTTACCATCTACCGAAATATTATTGGAATAAATACGATACATATTTTCTTTTCTAGACCCAGGATTATATTTTATAAAAGGGATTTCTTTGGTCGAATGTAAATTACGAAATACATAGTCTAATGGAAAATTCATATTGTGAATGGTTTGTAATTCAAAAGAAAATTCTCTAATTCCGCGTTCGTTATATTTCATAGACTGTTTGTCTTTGATACTCCAAAATGCCTCACGATATATTTGAGATACTTCAAAACTTCTCTTCATTTGTTTTGTATTCTTTTTTTCACTATCGTTTGCCAATTCTAGTTTTTGTTGGTCTAATAAACTCTTGGATATTACGCCTAATTTATACAAAAAGGGAAAGTATAATTCACATAAATATTCGCTTTTCATATTATTTTTTTCTCCATAATCAAAGACGTTTTTTGCTAAACACACCATTATATTATTTTTCGGACTATAGTCTAAAAGTAACGACTTTTCAAAAGAGAGTAGCGGGTTTTTTTCTGAAAGTTCATATCGGATGGGTTCGGTCCATAATTGATTTTTGTAAGGATTACTTGGAAACAAAAAATCGTAATATTCGCGAAATTCCATACCAATCGGTACGAACATTTCTCTTGGACCCGATTCGCATAAATTCATCCATTGTTCATAAGTAAATACATCATTATTTAATCCTCCTTTTTCGGGAGTACCATCATCTAAATCATATGGATTTGTTGAAATATTTGTAGCATATTGAAAGAACCGTTCTTTTGTTAATTTTTTCTTATCATTATCAATAATTTCTTGATATAATTGAATCATGTCTAAATATTTTTCTTGATGTCCAAACATGTACATTTCTTCAATAGAAACTTGATGAGAATGTTTGTTTTTCTTCGATAGTTCCAAAAATTCATTCATCAATTTAAATTTAATTGAACGAATAGTATCATCTTTGTGAATTAATTGATCTGAAAAAATAAGTTGAACTTCCTTTTCCTGATAATATTGAATTTCTATTTTGCTAAAGATGTCTGTCATATATTCCGAAGAGCGAAGACCTGCGCAAAATATAAATATCTGACTTACTTCGCCATTTTCATCCAATATGTGCGCTTTATAAATATTTTCGTTTGGAATAAATAGTTTTTCATCCTTTTGTTCTATCTCTTCCATTTATATATAATGAAATGATGTTTTTATACAATATGAATCGTATAAAAATTTATACTCGTTGTCCAAGAAAATTATTTATTTCTTCTTGATTTTCTAGATTTTCTCCCCTTTCGTCCCTTTTTACTTTTTCTTGATTTCTTGGACTTTCTGGTTCTTTTTGATTTTCTTTTTCCTCCCGAAGGGGTAATCGCCTTTTTCGCACTTTCTGCGGCAATCCATGCAGTTACCAAGACAGTCAATTGTACAATTGTTTCTTTCAGGATTGCTGCTTTCGAAGCACAATAACCTCCATCCCCCAACCCAAAATATCCAGCAACCCAATGAGGCGCCGCGCACTGTAATGAATAAGCATCAGAAATGTTATATAAATACCCGCCCAACTTTAAAATAGTAAAAAGTCTGCCCGCCCACGCAATTGCAGTCACTTGCTGTTCTGCGGTTAATGTATATCCACCTCCTTTTTGTGATTTTGAAGGCAAATCACATGGCATTTCGTCTAATTCAGCTTTAATTTTATTCATCTCTTCCTTCATTTGAGTGTCTGTGTTAGTTTCTTCAATTAATTTTTGCGCGAATAGATAAGAGTCTTTACCACATTCAGAATTAGCACTCATTATATACAATAAATGAATATATTATATAATTGCTAAATTAATGTTTTCTTCTTGATTTTCTTCCCTTTTTGCCCTTTTTGCCCTTTTTGCCTTTTCTTGTTTTCTTGGACTTTCTTGTTTTTCTTTTTGATTTTCTTTTTCCGCCTTCTATTGCTAATCGTCCTTCTGAACTTGCGAATGATTCATCGCCGTTTGTTATTTGTAATGGTGTTTCTTTATTTAATAATAAACGACCTAGATTAGTTGTGGCACCGGTTATCAATGTTATTCCCGCACTACTTAAAGTCCATGACATGTTTAACATTGTAGTTACTTTTGCAGTATTCATTTTAGCAACTTCAGTAATTGCATCAACTGTTTGACCTGCTATACAAGTAGATGATTCGGACGATCCAAAAAAACTGTATAATAATGAAGTTGCTGTATTACCGGAGAGTGCACCACATCCGTTCAGAATTTTGAAACGCATTACATTAGTCGCCTCTCGTGTTACAGCACCTAAAACTGCTATAGGCATATACTCGACCGTTCCTTTAAAATTTGTAATTAACTCTTTTAACGTTATATTCAATTCATATTCAACATTAAATGCTTGTATATTCTCTGATACTAGATGCAATATAACAATACCCAATATTAATGACATCAAACTACCAATAAAATTAGCATAAAAAAATAATTTTTTGTTTCCTTGTGGAACTTCTTCTATGTCATCATTATTATATGGAACCATTTTACCATCGCCATCCCCCCCTAACTTAAACCCTTCTTTAAAACTTAAATCTGTCTTCGCAATAGATTTAATCATCTCCATTTTATTTTTTTTGCTTAACATTGAAAGAAATCTATCGAAAACCTTTTTTTCAGGTATATTTAAAACCTCCCACGCACTTAGTATATCTTCATTGCTCATACCTGGAGGAATACGAGATCCTTTGACCTTTGCTAATTTTGGAAAATTTTGGAAGGATGGTCTTTAATAATTTTGTTCCTTTTTCAATATTGGTCACAATGCTTTCGATTAACTCTACATTGCTTGGTGATAGTTTTAGTTTTTGACTCATTTTATCAAAATATATATATTACTGCTAAATTATTTGTCATAGTAAGGATTGTCTTTAATATCCATCCCGCAATATTGAGCCGGTTTCTGTTTATAATCAGTTGGACTATGAACGCCACATTCTTTTGCGTTTTCCAATAAAAATTTGAAATTGTCCCAAAATTCCTGCTTATGACCAACTGACTTCGTAGCAATATGTGACAATTCATGAATTGCTACAAACATCAACGTGTGTTCATCAATCATATTGGTTTCTCCTTGACGCTCTTTATTCAAACAGAACGCTAATTTCTCTCCTTTATTTTCACTATACGCGGTATATTCGCTCGTTGGCAAAGTTTCCATGATTTTTTTGGGATTGTAACCTTTTACCAAGCGTTTTACACAATCTTTGGATCCATATTTTTCATTGGAATAATCTACTATTTTTTTACATTTATCGTTTACTGTTGCCAACATATCGGCCGCATCTTGGAGTTTGTCTCGTTCGCGTACACAATATTTATTTCCGTCTACAGTAGACACAATACATTTCAATTGAAACTCATCGGAAGATAAATAAATATATGCACAAAGTCCTAATATACCAAATACAATGACATAAATGTATAAATCCAAGGAATCCATATATATTAATTAACCATAAACAAATATTCTCAACAAGAATATTTATTTTACCCTAAAGTATCTACTATTTAAGCACTTGAGCAACCAAGTTCAAGAGGGACACGAGCTAAGTCGGGTTCAAATGTACTGTTGTTCCATGGACCAATGTTCTTTTTCTGAATGGTGGGATCAGAACGCAACTGAAGGTTGGCATTCTTCAAAGTTTGACCAATAGTATCAATGCCAATTAGACTTCCTGCCTGAAGAAGATCAGGAAGATCCTGTTTTCCGGAACTGATAGGGTTCAATTTGGCAAATTCACTGTTCTTGTCAACCGGAAGTAAATCCTCAGGGGCAGCAGTATCGACAGACTTATATTCAGAATTGGTACTAGCAAGACATTCAGATTGGTCATAAGACGCAGGTTTGGAACTGTCATAGAAAACATCATTACCAGTAGACTTGCTAGGTTTAACGGGACCTGCTGTGGTCATGCTGTCTAACACCATCCCCTTACTTTTAGAATAGTTTGTCATAGAGTAAACAACAATGGCAACAACAATGGCAACAAAGATCCATTTGGAATTATCGGATTTTACAAAATTTGTCAAAGTCTTGAACATTTACTTTATATAAACATTGGATAAAATTTTTATTGGATTGTGTAAAGTTTCCACTAAAGTATTTGAAAAACATTACTAAATAATTAGGATTCTTCATAATATTCTTGATCATTCATTTTCTCCATTTTATTATTGAAAAATTCTTCATCACTTTCATCATCAATATCATCTAAATCATATTTATGTTTTATTTCTTTTGCGTCTAAAAATGCCTGAAGCGCAATATTTTTTGCGATTAGCGCGCGTTTTCTTGCTTCTTTGTAGCGTTCATAATAAATATCGTTATGAGGTTTCAATATAACAGATTTTTGGTCCAATTTCTCTAAATCAACTGTGAATTCTAAATTATCTAATTCATTTGTCGAATTCGTGTCTACTTCTAAAGGAATCTCTTCAATTGATTGTTTCACATCCGTTTCTTCTAAAGATTCGGTTTTGTCTTCGTGTAATTGAATAGTTTCTTCATTGGGAATGTCATTTAATTCGGTTTCTTCTAAATGTTGTTCGGATATTTCTTCCATTGGTTCAATTTCATCGGGGACGGTTATTTGTTTGGTTACTGGATGGTGAACATTGATTAAACAATTCTCAAATAAATTAACTGGTTCCAAGGTCATCAATTGTTTAATTTCCATTTCAATTTGAAAACTACGAGCTGAACATTTAATACCCTGAATTTCTAACACGGTGATTATATTCGTATTTTCAATAATAGACTCCATGGTTACTTCCTCTTTGCGTTCATTATATACTTTCAAATGGATTTGTCCTAAACGACTTGGAATATTAGCGCGTACTAAATAAAATTTACCACCTTTGTAGATTTTCATAGGAGAAGCAAAATAGTTCTCTATATCGCTTAAATCCATATCACCTTCGAACCATTCGGATCGATTTTCGAAAATTAATTGACATGTGCGATTCTCTAAATCTTCCATCCACTTGATTAATTGAATATGTTCGTTGGTGAACATCAAATCGCAATATGGTTTTTTACTATTTTTGGAAATAGCACTTTTTGATTTACAATCGGGCGGTTGAATATATAACGGTTTACCTGCCATTGAATATTTAAGGAAATAATTTCCACCACTAGTTACAACAGGCGGATTCACTGTTAAATCGTCAAATGAAAATTTTTCATTAATATTGTAAATATTGTTGGTCATAATATATGATAATTGTTACACAATAATCAACGCATATTTACGCGTAAATTGTGTTCGTTATATTTTTATAACCTTATTATCATTATAGTATAAATGAAGTCATTGCGAGAAAGTATGGTCGATTTTATTCATAGTGAAGATTTGAAAAAAAATATATATAGTGTTATTCAACCTGTTTATAATAATTTATATAACGAACTTTACCCATATTTATGGTTCATTTGTATTTACATGGTTATTTTAACGTTTATTATTTTAGCCAATTTGGTTTTATTAGTTCGCGTTTTAAATCATTTAGGTAGTTTCTATATTTATTCGACTTTACAAGAAAAATAATCAAATTCATTTGTATTTTTATTACAAATGAATCAAATTTCTTTGAAAGAAGATTTTACAGAACAAGTTAAAAAATGGGTACTTTTAGATACGCAATTAAAAATGGTCCATGAAAAGGTGAAAACTATGCGGGAAGAAAAGAATACACTAGGAACCAAAATATGTTCGCATTTAGAAAAATCGGGAAATGCTCATCGAAAAATTATGATTCACGATGGGAATCTTAAAATGTATGAAAAAAAGGATTATTCACCTCTTACTTTCTCTTTCTTGGAGCAACATTTAGGGAAAATTATGACTGACCCACAACAAGTTGAGTTTGTCATCCAATATTTAAAAGAACAACGTGAGATTAAAACAACGAGTGATATAAAACGAAACTACAAGGAAATAAACAATTAACGTATATGTTATAGAGGATTTTCAACGTCTATAATATATGATTACTGTCCAAGAACATCCAATTCATTGTATTGATGGTAAATGTATCTATATGTCTAAAAATACATCGGTAAATACTGAAAAATCGGATATATATCAAGATGTGTATGGAAAAAATGATTCACGCAGAAGACTAGAAAATTTGGGTATTCCTATTTTCGTTGTACAAACTGAAAACTATTCTAATCCTATTGTCCAAGAAATGCCGAGACATGTTAAAAATGAGGCGATTTCGGATGACCTATTCGACGAACTATTTTCAAAAGTAGAGAAAAAATCTAGTAAACAATCGAAATCGTCGACAAAAACCAAGAAAAAGCGTAAAGATCCGAAAAAGAAACCTTAATAATTACCTTCACAATCTAAAATAACCACCACATCTGTTTCAATTTGAAACTTTTTCAAGGAAGCCAGTGAAATACAACTAGAACCACCCAATTTTGTTCGTTTGTGAATTTCTTTTACATATGAACTGTTTACTGAAATTCCTTGGACACCTAATTGTGTTGCTAAGTATAGAGCATGTTCTTCGGGTTTATCAACCGCAATACCATCTGATAATCCTGGAGCACAAATGGAATTATTATATTCTATTTCTTCACTTTCTATAGAACGTACAAAAGCATCAAATTCACTGCTTTGAGCAACCACTAGTTTACAACGTGGAAAATATTGAAAATATGCTGCCAAACCGATTGGACCACCGGCACCAATAGCACACACCATGGTAATGGTTTTTTCTTCAGGTATTTGATCCAACACTTCTTGGGCCAATGACCCATATCCGGTCATAATATCTTTTCCACCATGACTCATGTATTTTCCATGATGTGTTCTTAAAAATTGTTCGCGCTTTTCCAGTGCTTCACCGTAATTGATAGAACTACAGTCAAATAAACAATGATGATCTTTACCATAGTTTATAATTTCTTTTTGCATTTTTTCAAATTTACTAGGTTGAATATGAACATTGCCAAATACACATGGAAATATCTGTTTCCATTTTTTTTGATGTGGGTGTAATTTACTGTAATGTTCTTTCATCACTTTTATACCATGTATTAAAGCAATACCATGATTACCGGTTGATTGTGTTACTAAATAATAGGGTTCTGTTTCATTAATTGTTTGTTTTTCGAGTTCTTTAAAAGCATTCATAATACAATACAAAACCCCTCTCCATTTGAAAGAACCAGTTGTTTGTTGAGATTCCCTTTTCAAATAAATATTATCTTTAAAATGATCCATTGGGGTTGATTTTACAAATGGTGCTAATTCTGAAATTGCTTGCTGAAATTCATCTAAAGTAATGTTTTCCATGTAATATGATGAAATATAATATTATTCAGAAAATAATCTATTTTTGTGATATGATACAATATCATAACATAACGGTTTATATATAGTTAATGCTCTTTTTCTCTTTTCAGAATGAATATATTTTTGTATGTCCCGTTGTAACATATTCCGTTGATTTAACCATAAAATTAACGTTTGTAAATTCCCCCCTTTTATTTTCCCCATGATTGTTTGGAAATAATATAGATTCAGTATTTATATTATTTTATCAAATTCTTAGTGACGCGACCATTTCTTATTATTGAAACTATTTAATTTTGCTTGATTTCGCAGTTTTTCCATTTCTTCTTCTTCGGGATTTGTAGTGTCACATTGTTCATAATAATTAGATGGTTCCCAACCACTCGGTTTTGGAGGTTTCTTTCCATAACAATTCGCACCAAATTTAATATAAGGATTATCAATAAATCCTCCATTAATACCCGGGCGACCACAAGCGTGCTTTGTATTTGGATTGTTTTGGAGTTTATCCCATGTGTCCTTTTGTGTAGGAAAATATGCCATTTGTCCTTCAGACCAACCATAATTGCACCATTCTCCACCTTTTTGATAAGAACTTTCGATTTGATCATATGTTGCCAAAGAGGCGTCAAATGCTGTGCAAACTTGTTGTGCTTCCTCATATGTATAGACATTATTTGATACGTTAAATACTTGGTCAATTGGTTCACATGTTGCGGGTGAGGGAGCAGTTGTAAGTACTGTATCTGTAGTTGATGTTGTAGTTCCCGGAGAACTTGATGTTCCATAAATATCTTGTCTAATATCTTCAAATATACCAGGCGAGTCGGAACTAAATGGAGGCACATTTTTGAAATAATTAACTAGACCATTATTAAATAATAACGTGATAATAGGGATTTGAAGAACATATTTAAAGAAAAATATGACAGCAAATGTTGCGTAAAGAATCCATATTTTGTGTTCTACAAAATGAACTAAAACCGGTTTTACATCTTTGTCCATAGGAACGCTCAAAAGATAGACCATTAAAAAGAATATAATTGTAAACCAAATTATACCAAATAAAGACCACGGATCGTTTAACCAGGTTTCACTCCATTGTAATGAGTATCCTAATATATTGTCTTTATCGCTCTGGTCCAAATAATAATAACCTTGGAAAAAATAAATACCTAACATCATTGCTAAAACAATATCTATAGTGCGACTATAAGAAGAAACGCCACTTGTTTCATTTGATGTTCCTCGATTCGAAAAAATGGCCTTCCCGAAACGGTATACTAAATACATCGCAAAAATCCAAAATAAAATGCTATATGTTGTTGCGTTAAAGATATCATTTAAAAATTCCATAAATTCATTATCACTTTTACCCTGAAACGGAACAGCTGCGGGAGGAGGACTACTCGTGGTTCCATTTGTTGTACTAGTCGTTGTGGTTGAAACACTCCCTGCTGGACATTGTCCGTTCGATGGACTAGAAGATGTTTGGGACGTAGATGGAGTTGTAGTTGTAGATGGTGTTGTAGTTGTAGATGGACTTATCGTATAACTTGCCGAAGGAGCACTTTGGGGTAATGGTGCATCGCCAAATAAATTTGATAAAAAATTTCCCATGATAAATTATATTTGTATATAGGAATTAGATATATTTATATGCACACATATCGATAAATATATCCCTAAATATTATTATTGTTTTCTATAGAATAAACAATACGCTTTCGGTGTCACTAATTTACTCTCACTTAAATGACGACTTACATTTGTGTCGTTATAGTGGACCCATTCATTACTAACACTTTTTACATAAGAAGTATAATGACCCCCCATTGGACCTCCACTATGATTACATATTGCATACAAATCATATTTGTATTGTTTTGAATTATAACCAGTTACATATTTTGATAAATCCAAATTATTTAATGGAAAATCGACTACATCCTGTCTTTTTTTACTACCATCAAATGAAAATCTCTTTAATGTAATAATAAGCACTTTTGGAAGTGACCAAAATGTAATACGCTTTTTAACAGACTCCTTTTGTTTGGTTTTTTCATTATACCACGCATTTTCACCTTCTAAATATTCATATTGTGTAAAAGAATCAAAACAATCATACAAAGAAGGATTGTGTTTTGGCAATTCTAAATCTAATATAAAATAACTTTCGGGTCTTAAGGAATGTATTATTTTATTATCATCGGAAGTCAATTCTGAAACATAAATACCATAAAACATTTCCATAAATTCAGAATATTCTTTGGAATAAACATCCTTTAACATTGAATAACACGAAACTGCTAATTTATCTAAATTTCCTTTCGCATTTCCACTAATATTCATTTTTACTGGTCTGGCAATAGAATTATGCATACATTCTACCATAAACAATAAAAATTCGGGTAAATCATTTTGTGCCCATCCAGTAAATAATTCACGATTCTTCACACCTGCTAATTGTTGAATATGATGTACAAATCGCTTAGGGGAAACAACTCCGTTTTGTGACCACATTGTTTTATGTAAATTAGTCCATTCTTGTATAATAATATTTTCAGGCAAAGTTTCATTAATATGATGTTTGTATTTTTCGGAAGACAGGAGGTCGGTCAATTCATGTGTGTGACTAAGTGCTTGTACACAAGAATTTAAAAAACAAGTATTCCCTAAATTGGTCAACCCTGTAAAACCCTTATTTGGATCAATATTAT